>Ga0123337_10000134_pt1 | contig 150148 bp, 152 predicted proteins | sample frozenSSSSmetaG_FD_89792 | JGI IMG/M metagenome (GOLD analysis project Ga0123337, IMG submission 89792) | Glacier valley bacterial and archeal communities from Borup Fiord, Nunavut, Canada, to study Microbial Dark Matter (Phase II) -... | ecosystem: Environmental > Aquatic > Freshwater > Ice...
ACGACCACAGACTGGAGAGAATTGGGCATCCCGTCCGCTCTGCCATACACAAGCTCCAGATCGGCAGATTAGTAGTTGGGTGGGTGACCACCAGCGAATACCTGCTGTTGTATGTTTTTTTTTTTGTCCGCTGGCTTTGTTTTGCTCTCCCGTCCTGGAAACAAAACAGGGGGGAGAGCAGAGTATACGATCACTAGACGGGCCATCACAGCGCATTATTGTCCAGAGCAGGGCGTCGCGTCTGTCTGAAATTGGATTTTCCATTCATTCATACCCGGGAGTCTGTCTGCTCCCCCATCTCAACATATGATTGATTGATAGTAAAGCAAGTGCCCGTAGCCGGCAGCAACATAATCATCTTCATCCCCCCCTCCCTCAATTCATATCGACCATCGAGCCAGTCTACTCCTTCAACACTTTCCAAACAACACACAAACAGACAACCAACGACCAACCCAATCCGAATCCAACAATCAAGCTCGCCCCCCTTTCAAAAGAACTCGAACAAAGAGATCCTCCCAGACCCAGAGGAGGAAAATAAACAAACATAAAAAACAGATAGAATCCCCATGCAAACTCAAGGAGACCCAAAGGAGACCAAATGCAGGCCGATGCTTATACCCAGACATTCATTATCATAAACAAGAGAAAAAAAACAAGCAGCCGTGAGGCCATAATCAATCAATGGGTTGGTTCCCAGTATTCACTTTCCCCGCCGTTGTGCGCCATTCCGGCCCTAATCTCATATCATTCGTAACAGTCGTAAACATCCCCTCTAGCCATCTCGTATGCAAGAGCCAACGAAGACACATCAGAGATGCGTGCCACGTTCTTTTGGCAGCTCAAGCAACGTTATAAGCGTCTAAAAGCGACTCGTGAAGCTCCTCCTGATGCCATTTCTCGAGCTATTTCCTCTCATCGCTCCACCATTGCTGGCACCGATCTTCGCGAAACCCTGCAGGATGTCCATGCCTGAATCCTCCGCGATGCCATCAGCAAGGAACTCTGAGTAGTCGTCCTGTGGAAGATCGAAAGAGGCAATGCTAAGCGCAGGGGATTGGAATTTGCTAGGTGAGCCAAGCCCAAGCGCCTTAGATGGCGACTCGAAAGATGGAGCAAGAGTGGGTGTGAAGTTCAATCTTGGTGTCGAAGTAACACTCCTGGTCTTTGTAAAATTGTGGACGTTTGAAATGTCCGACAAGACGCTTGTGGAATGGGGAGCATGATCCAGACGTGGTCTCTTCGCAGGGCGCTTCTTCTCTGGCGAACCATTGCCAGGAGCGGAGAGGAGGTCTGCACTGGCGTCGATGAACAAGTCGAAATCGGTCTCTAAGTCTGGGAACAGAGAATCTCCGATGTTGAAAGCTGGACTCCATGGTAGACAATCATCAAGAACACTCGCACCACGGACAGGAGATCCCACGAGCTCTCGAACTCGCTCACGATGCAATCTCAAGTTTGTGTTCGGTGACACTGATGGAGGTGGTCTCATGGGAGCCTTCAGCTTGACGGCTGGTGTAAGTGGTGGAAGCATCTGATGAGTATCGTATACCAAGCCACGGCGAAGCGGAGATGATGATGGTGCAGCCCAAGCAAGGGATTCGGCACACAGGGAAGAACGAGTCCGACGTGAGGTCTTGGTGGGACTATCGTACGAAGATCCGCGAAGGCGAGCAATCTCTTCCTCGGCACGGCCTCTCTTGATCCGTGGCCTATCGTCCTCGGAGGGCAGCTGGCGATCTGGTGCTCCTCCACGCAAGGCTGATGAATTGATTGATGAAAAGTAGCCGCTGTCATCCATAGAAGCAAAGGCGCGCTTATGAGAACGTGGAGCAGATGATCGTGGGAAGCGAATAATTGGTGGTGGAGTATCATTTCGGCGCTGAACATGACGAGGAATTGGAGGGGAAGATTGCATCATGTGTGCAGGTGGAGATGAGAGGATTGGCTGAGCAGATCCAGCATTTGCATAACGATCCTCTTCTGGGGCTTCTTCATCGGGTTGATAGACGTCAGACGCTGGAATAGTGGCATCGGAAGAGAGCTCAACATGTGGCTTTGGAAGAGGTTGGATAGGCATGAACAAAGCCGGAGGTGGAGGCAATTCTGCAGGCGCTGGTGTTGAATTTCTGTAAGACGACGGCGGACGCTCCAGCTTCATAGGAGGTGCGGGAATAGAGAGTGGTGCGGCCATGATGGGGGCATTCTCGATCGTGCCGGCCTTCTTTGGCTGCTTGTCCTTGAAGAACTTGTCCTCTTCTCCCGGGGCGATGATCCAGTAATTGCCCTTTCCAGGATCGTCCTTGGGTCTCTCCTGCTTCACGAAAGCCTTGTTTAGACTGAGATTGTGACGAATACTGTTCTGCCATCCCGTCTCGGTCGCACTATAGTAGGAGAAGGTATCGGAGATCCACTTGTAGATCTGTGCCAGGGTCAATCGCTTGCCAGGTGCTGTAAGAATGGCGATGCCGATCAGCGTCGCATAACTCTGAGATGGCTTGCTACCGTCATCCTTGAGAATGCCGAATGGCTCCAGAGGATGTTGCGTAGATTCGTTCGTAGTCTTTTGTTTCTTCGATTGTATCAAGGGTGCCTCCATCAAGACGCGTTTTCCCTGCGTCTTCTGACCGTATAATCTATCACTCGTATAGTTCTCGTCGTGCATGTCGTCATATCCTGGACCCGGATATAATGGGCGCTGATAATTCTCCTTTCCAGCTGGATGAATATTCGAATAAGTGGTGAACAGTGTCCTTTGAGGTCCTGGCCTACCCTTCGACTGCAGCGGCTGTTTCTTCTCCAGTGAGTCCGTGGTGCAGTTTGCTCCTCCAGGCGGCGGCATGGAAATCATGTTGAGCTTATTGCTAAATGGTGCCCTCGTCGGCGAGCTCGACAAGGTCTGTGATGTCTTCCGCGGTGAGCCATTGTTGCCCGAAGCAGTCGGTGCATTGAGCACGATGTTCGTCCTGGACGAGGCATTCTTGATCGATCGTAATGGCGAGGTCGATCTCGGGAGCGAGGAGGTCGATGGCATAGGAGCATGGTCGGATTCGGGATCCTGATAGATTTGCAGCGGACGAAAACGCGTCGACGACATCTCGACGAGCCGTCCCGGCGGCGATGGGCTGATGCTGAGCGACTATACCAGGCCCGCTACGCGTCTTAGGGGTTTCGAGAGCTGAGCAAAGGGTGAGGTCGAGGTGAGAGGGCCTATCTATCCTATATCGACGGCGACGGTAAGCATGGATTCTGGGCTATGGACGACTACGAGGGATGGCGATGGCGATGGCGATGGCGATGGATTGAAGTTGAAAGGCTTTGATATCGGTATTGCAGCAAAGGGTGATGGAAAAGAAAGTGGGAACAGATTGTGCATACCTTGGAACCTTGGAACCGGATGTCAGAAAGTGGGTATGTAGGGAGGAAGAGAGTGGATGTGGTTTGCGAGTAGAGTTAGGTAGTAGGTGGTACTATGGGTACTATAGGTACTATAGGTGCTATAGGTAAGTATTAAGTGACGGGATGAAGTGTGTCTGCCGAGATTACTGGTGAGGTGAGATCCGAGCTGAAAGTGGATTCCGCGCTTAGGAGCGTAGGAGCGTAGGAGCGTAGCGTAGGACTTAAGAGCTTAGGATGAGCGAGGATCATGAAGCAAGGCAGGACAGAGACTGACCAGACTGACCAGACTGACCAGACTGCACAGAACAGCGTGAGAGGGACCTGGTCGAGAGTTGTTGGAGGTTGAGGTTGAGGATGGAGGATGGAGGACGGAGGAAATGAGCTCTGTAGCGGTTGGAATGAAGGAATACCTCGTGCTCCCAGGAAGATCCTGTAAGAGTAATTCTAAGAGTGATTATTGTATGTATATATGTATACCTTGTGTATACCTTGTATGTTCTATGTATGCACATATATATTACCAAGTGGGGAAGAATATGTATTTACAATAATAGGTAGGTACATAGGTACTTCCTCTGTACTCTAGCCTGCATATGCATGATGGGTCTCGATCCCTCCCCGCTCTCTTCTCTCTCTTCTCTCTCTTATTTCCTTCCCTATTTCCCTTCTTTATCTCCCCCCTCTTCTCTCCGATAAAGGATCAAGCACCTCACCTCAAATTCACATCATCATCCAAGATGGAAATAGCAGCACACAGCGGGGCATCCTGCAACCACGGCCGTCCCGAAGAGCCTCAGCTGTGGGAATCTGGTTGGCTAGGAACGATCCTCTCTCCTCTCTCTTCTCTCTCTCTTCTCTCTCTCTTCCTCTCTCCTCTCTCTCTTCCTCTTTTCCCTCCTGCACCCCATTTTTCCAATCCCTCGCCCCATACGTGCTCCAGACCATCCCCATGCTACAGCTCCACTGCCGTCCTCCCCTCCCCCTCCTCCTGTCCCGACTCCCGAGTGGAAGAGCAAGAGCCATTGATATGATACAGTATGATATGCTATGATATGGTCGCGTTGGCCTACCTGCAAAGCCCATCCCCGTCGCGACCCCAAAGCGCTTACATACACACGTCCGACGTTGCGCGACCATGGACGCGTCGGCGTAAACAAACGACGCGTCCGTCATTCTACGGAGCCAATAAGAAGCGCGCAGCGCACCTGCAAGCCTCCACCCCGTACCCTGCGGCGTGTCTGACAAACGAACGCATCGAGGCTGTGTATGATGCTTTATCGATAACACACCACGCCCAGGCCTTAGCTTCGCGTGATACCGAGTAGATCGCATGTGAACCTTTGGAAAAATGTGTTTTTTATTTATTTATCTATTTATCTATTCATTTTATTTTTAAGGGCTGTGTGTGAACCACGGCTTCAGTCTGCATCCGGAGCCTCGTGGAGCACAAGCATATCGGCCACGCCTAGACGCCCGATGTCCGAACACCATCATCTCTTCTCCATTCCTCAAGCCCGCAGTTGCATGCCAGCCTCAGGGTGGGTTCCCCTTCCCTTGAGAGGGAATCTACCAAGTCCGGCGTCTTCCTGGCGCAATTGTCCGAGACCGAGTGTCTCTACCCACGAAAGAAAGACATCACATGAGAGACTCACTTGTCAGCTTCTCGAGGACTAAGATGCCCTTCACTGCTTCCTTGGAATGGGATGATAGGATGCGTGCCGGTCATGCCTCTCTGATACAGCCTATGTCTTTCGTAACGAGTCCGAGCCCCCCCCATTAGTTGCGTGATGTGTGACTCATGTATTCAGGCCCCAAACTGAACATCATATCCAGCCAAATGCCTGCTTGCTTCTAATCTATATCATCATATCCTCATGTAAAGTATCCATCTACAGAAGACGCCCAAACCCCAAACCCCAAACGCCGCGCTGTGACCGTCTCATCAACATATCCATATCCACATCCATATGCCCCTCCACCTCCCCCTGCCTTTACTTTTCCCAAGCAGAGTACATATTAAGATGTCACAACAACATCATCCCCAACCCCACCACCACCCCCACCATTACCCCCCAGACACTTCCCTCCACACCCCGCGCACCGCTCAAACGATACGCCGCCCCCGGATAATTACACGTGATCTGCCCATCCTCATTCGCGCTCCCATTCGGCCTAAACCCATAACTACTCGCGAAGCCTCCCTTCCCCGGCCTCGGACACGCGAACCCCATCGCCGCCGGACAGCTCTGCACCAGGTTGTAGCACAGGTCCTGGCACGGCAGGATCTCCTTGTACGGGCCGGGCCGCACCTCCTCGTCGATCCGCGGGTTGCGGCTCGAGTTCAGGAACATCACGCTCTGGCTGCTCGCCACCAACGCGTCGCTCAGCATCGTCATGTTCGGGAAGGGCTGCACCATGTTGCGCGGCTGCAGCCACGGGTCCGAGCGGGAGAAGTCCTGGCACCGTGGGATCGTCACGGTGCAGAGCCACGCCTTGTAGGCCGCGGCGCAGTCCGCGCACGTGCGCACGAGGGAGTATTGCCCCGTAGAGGGGATTTCGCAGGGGATTTGCTGGAGGGCTTTGCTGAAGTTGGCGTACGCTGACGCGGCGGTGTTGTCGTAGAAGGTGGCGAGGTCGTTCACGTTTGGGAAGGTTCTCGGGTTGCCGGGCACGGCGTAGTTGACCGTCGAGCAGAACGTGAGGTTGAAGATTACGGCGCAATTGCCATCTGGGAATGTCAGTCTAAGGGCTGAGAGATGAGAGGAAGGCGCATGGGATGGCGACTCACCAGACTGCGTTGCAAAATTCATGGTCTGCCAGACTTGACCTCCCCCTCCCACTACCCCATTCCCATGAGCTGTCGAGTTACCAGACATGGCCAAGATTCCAAAATAGGAAGAACTCGCATTGAGCCCCTGGAAGTAGAATTGCTGCTTCGGGAAGTTTCCCAGAGTCACGTTCGTCATGCTCGTCTGCACCATATTCGTCCTCACACCTCCCTGTGTCCCGGCAATCTTCGCATACTTCTCAAGACCACAATAGGAGTGTGAGACACCTGATATCAGGGAATCATTTTGATTATTAGCGAATACTGTATATGGTGGAGCAAGCTGCATCCACTTGTTATAAATCTCGCTGTCGGCATCTTCGAGTGTTAAGTTCTTCGTGGCAAGGAGAGCCGAGCTAGAATCGCTGTCGATGAAGAAGAGATCAGCATTGGCACCATTGTAGGAATGATATTGCCCATCGATGGACGCTGCAATCTCGACGCTGTAGACACCGCTGTATGTTGTCGTATTGGGCGCCGATACGCCAATGTATACATCCTTTGATGCCTCGAAGGTCACATTTGCGAACCCCTGATCTGCTTTCGCTATCTCCTGAGTGCCTGCAGGCTGATTTGGTCCAGGCCTTGTGTTGTTCTGAGATACATAGAGCGTTAGTTGAGGGGGCGGTCCAAGGGAGCCGGTTGAATCGTTCGCATTGCTTGGCTGAAGACAGGTATTCAACGTGATATAAACGGTCCTGGTTGTGTTCGCCCTCTTGCCGATCCTCTGCCCTCCCTCGCCATCTTCATAGTGTGAAACACGCTCTGCCGTCTCTTCAATGGTTGACGCTGATTCTATTCCATTGTCGCCCTCATCATCTCTTATTCGAACCAGCCCAGGCGATGGCAATCCACTTCCAGCCTCTGATTGTGTGCCCCAGAGAGACTTGTTCGTGAACACATAGTAGACCGTCGCTCCTTGCATCACATTGTCCAGTCTCGGAACGTTGTTGACAACCTCAAACGCAATCGACGCTTGCCTCCCAATGATCCCTCTATTCGCCCCCAAGAACTCGGGTTCATATCCCAAGTTCTCATCTTCTATATCGACGAGCTCGTCCGGTAAGATGTAAGGGCTCAGTAACCTCTCATGATTATGGTCTTCGGGAAATATCGAGTCGACATCGGAAGCATATGCGAAATGAGCAGATGAAAGTGCGAAATATAGAATGACTACCAGAGCCGTAGCAATTACTGAAGAGAGAAGACGGGATTGCAGCACAGTAAGCTTTGCCATGGCGATTCACGCCGAACTGCGCATCAGGCGCTGACGGATAGGCTCTCCTCCAATCGAGGACACCAGGACGTTTCAATAGCTGCTGTCCTTTTGAAAAGCGCAGTGGTGAACGCGGGCAAAGATTGGAGCAAACGACGGAGTGAACATAGGTTTGCCAGGTTATGAGGCTGGTATGATGCTGGGCGGTTTGGAGTAACAATAATGACAGACTCCTTGGTGTTTTGGAATTCGTAGGTAATCCTCTGCCAAGCTTTCTGGCCGCACTCTACCGTACCCATATAATGCGCTATTTTAGCCCCCCGTTGGCGGACGGTACCTGTGAGCTACAGAAATGCAGATTCAGGGGCCGTTTGAACCCCGCCATACCCCCACTCTGTCGCAAGATACAGCATACTATTCTCTTGGATACTCGACTAAGGGCAGCATTGCATACCTCGATCATTGAAAGTGAGCATAAAACTATTGGCATCTGATGACTCGTTTAGGCTTGTGTGAAGGAGATGAGTGATCGTCCTTACTTCTATCTCTCTTGGACTCCGTGAAGAGCCTCAAACTGGACCGCAACTGGAGCCTTTGAGGAAATGGAAACTATTATGGTAACATATGACACTATTTCCGTCGTTTTGGTCAAAGGATACCTGCCCGCTGAAATGTCCATGTGGTTCAAGTCCATATTTAAAAGATCCAAGTAGACTCAAACAGTTCAGTTCCTTGGTGGCCATCCACACCACCAGAGATGGCTTAATGATAGCGAAGCCCATCGATGTAAACAGCAACAGCCGCAAGATGAAAGCAGGAAACTAAACTCCTCATCCTTTCCTTACCTGCTGTTGCCGACAAGAATTAAAAATAGGCAATAGTCAAAATGATAGCAATAACGCAGTCCTCCAGACGCAAACACGCCATAGCCTACCCAAATCCAGTACATCGCCATAACAATTCATGTACACGTACACGCCGTTCCCCCACCAGTTCTACAGTCCGTCATATCATCATCCCAGGTCATAAATTGGAACTTCCTGTCCAGCCATCGACCCATTACCCCAGTCCACGATCGTGAAGAAGAACCGCAACGCCGCAACAAAGTCTCGAAATCTAACAGAGAGAGTGACGAAGTATTAAGCGGCTTGCGAGAGATGCATCGTCCCATCCATAATAGGAGTCCCCATCTGGGCATCGCTGAAGTTGAACTTGCTCATGGAGAACTCGTCATCTGGTGTTCTCATTCCAATCCCACTATCATCATGGCCAGCAGCGGCATTCATCGCAGCTTGACTTGTTGGGTCCATGGGGCCGGGTATCATAATCTCATGTCCATTAGACCCATTCATGTATTGCTGGCGCCCAAAGTCATCGACAGACCCGCTATTATAGAGAGTTGGATTCGGATCGTCCGCTCGATTCGGAAGAGACTGACCGGTATGCGCCGACATAAGGAGTATCCGGATCGGGTCCTTGGAGGGTGAGTCGATGACTTCGTTTCTTATGCTCCGCGAAGTCTTATATTCCATGAAGCCACCCTTTTCTGCCATAAAGGAGATCATCTCATCGATCCAGCATTTAGTGACCCACCAAGAACCAAAGCTCTGGCCGGATTTGATTGTGAGGTCTCTCATCACTGCAGTACCGACGCGCTCGATACACCATATAATATCTGCCGGACTAGCGTATGAGAATCTGCCAGGTATCGAGACGAGAAAGTTGACCCAGCGATCGAGGACGTTTTCTGTCGATGAATCCGTATGGATATTCGACTCTCTTTGATTGACACTTCGAGCGACAATATCACCGTATGGTGTGACGCTTTCTACCTCCCAAGGCACAGAAACAGGGTCAAGGAGCTCTCTCAACTCGGACAGTAGGAGCATCACCACATCATCCATCGCTCTGGTAGGAATGCATTCTGCAACCTTTCGCAAACGGACCATGGATATCCAATCTTCGTACATCTGGTCGCGGTTAGGAGGATGTGAAAGCATATTGGCCGCTGCGTGAGCCGTAAGATTGACTCTGCACATGCGATCCAAAAGTCCGGCGAAGAGAGTCGCAGGAGCCACTTTAGCATTGACAACATGAGCTGGCTGGCCCTGGAAAGATGTTTGAATGTGGGGCACAAGGCGTTCTGAAATAGCGTGCAAAGTATCCAAAATTTGTTGTGGTACAACCTCGAGCGTCAAATGACCCAGAAGCCTAATCATCTTTTGGTACATGACAAAGTCGCATTCTTCGATCCATGATGCGATGCTTGGATGAGCAAAAAGTTTCTGAACTGGCATAGTAAGAGTTCCATGAAAGGAGGTGAACAGATGGAAGAATGTCTTCTGCTTCACAAAGCGGATCGCATCCACAAGGGAGGTGCAGTGAGAACGATACAGGGCTGTCAATGCTGTTGCCGAATCCGGATCCGTGCCCAAGGGTATGAACGGCTCGATCTTTGGAAGAGCGATAGGTTCATATTCGTGCATGGAATTGTCACTCGGCGGCGCAAAATGTAAGTGCTGGGCTATCTTCCCATTTGATTCGAGCTCCTGAATGTTGCGAAGGACCGGCTGGTTGTAGAGACTCCGTGACTGGACAAAGCTGAAGGCAGGCTTTCTCGGTGGCTCGGGCGCAGGTGCGAATGCGGAGGTTGGGAATACTGCTCTGTCTACTGGCGTGTGTGATGGAAGACTTGCTCGGCGTTAGTACATGATTATTGAATTCTGTAAGATGGTTTGACAATATACCTTGGCTCTTGAGCAAAACGCTTAGCTTCGGCGGTCTTCATAGGCTGATACTTCTGTGTAGAAGGGTTTTCAATCAAATTTGGCTGATCCTCCTTTAGACTGAAGTTGACATAGTGATACTTGGATTCGCCTCGCACACCCAGACGCCTGGTCTTGAGGCCGGGGAACAGTACACGAACAAGCTTGCCAAACGATGCAGGATTCAAAACAGTCACACGCTCCGTAGCACATCTTGATACATAATTGGCGTATACACGCCCTCGGGGCACTGACCCTTTACCTTTATCGCAAACTTGATTTATCCTGTCGTAGAGGTCAGCAGAACCCAGAGGCTACAGACAATGTGCAACACCTACCAGAGCATCGCAAAGACTTGACGTGTCCTTTCGGATTGTGGCCCTCGTTCATTGCCATGCAGCTCAGTAGCAACTTCAGGTAATGTTCGATGCCTATTGTTTTGGAAGAGCTGGCGCATTTCCAGTTCGTTAGCCGCGCTTGATTTCGAAGCCCTCTTGGGGGCACCACTGGCACCAGCAAGTGAGTCAACGTCATCCTGCTCGTCGCTGCGACCTCCAAGCATAGGGCTATCATCTTCCATAAAGCTTGTACCATATCCATCTGCTGGTAGAGATCGCCTTCCGTTTTCGGATTTGTATGTGCCGTCATGCGAGTACCCCAGGGAATGATTAACTGCAGCACCAAGCGCAGGATCGATACCGTATTCGCGAGGATCTCGAAGCTGAGAGGCGGACTGCATGACCATATCCTCCGCGGTTATATGGCCCGCATCAACAAATCTTTGTTGCTCCTCATTCTCGAACCATTGCCTTTGGGGTTCGGTGGGGCTGGCGGCCACTTGTTGATCGTGAATGGAATGTGTGGCCGCGCTGTGAATACTGGTTGTTGATCCTCTGGATAGCTGGCGCTTTCTGCCCTTCGTGGAAACGGCCGTATTTGAGCGCGAGCGACTCTTTGTTGGTACCGTTTCGGTCTGTGATTGAGATAAATCTGGGAGGCGGTTAGCATTTTCGCCGCGTCCAAAGCGTAAATAACTGATTGTGTGACTGCAATGGTGTATAGTACGCAAGTCAACTTCTTGAGATATCAGGCACGTACCCATTTTCCTATAAAAATGAGTTCTCCCGGGGTCCAATTTCTTTCGTGTTATCCCGTATATCTCATGATCTGAAGGCGGGCTGGGTTTTGTTGTTCCTGCTAGTGCGCGATTCTTTGCGATAAATGCCGAAGATTCTGAGGAAGAGCTCGTGGGAAATCACGTCCAGAAGACGGCTCTTTGGGTTTCCTAGTGTCCAGGCCGGTGTAGGTCGTCGAATAATCACTGTGTCGGGGTCGTCGTCAGTCTATTGTTCGATGCTCGATTCTTTGCTGTTGTTTACTCGCATCTTGTTATTTTGGGTTAATGAGGCAACCTTTCGCTTACTGACTCGAAGAATTACGCTAGACTCGAATAGAGCTTGCATTATGACGCCTGGGGCAGACCGGTGGGCACATCACCACAACGTCGCTCAAAGCCAACTTTCCACCTCGACGTCCTTTTAGCAACTCAGTATCAACATTGCAAATTCCATCGCAAGCTTAGTTTTCAGCAACATTCCAACGCACTTTATCTTTACAACCGTATACTCCGTCAACAAACCCTATTGAAAACCTTCTGTGTGACGCAGTACACCGTCCTCATCAACCTTCAAAATGTCGTCGTTCCAAGACCGTGCTCAGAACCACCTGTCACAGATTGATAAGGAGGTAAGTCTGCATAATGATCCTCGGCGTAGTTCGAGCTCCTTTGACGCAGCTTGATATCTCGTTTATTCTTCGTGCGGCATCGAAATCAGTTTGCTAACGATGTCCTCCGTTACTAGCTCTCGAAGTATCCCGTCCTGAACAATCTTGAGAAGCAGACCTCAGTTCCAAAGGTCTACGCTGTCCTCGGAGTAGTCGGACTTTACTTCTTCTTTGTCTTCTTCAACTTCGGAGGACAGATTCTTACCAACTTCGCCGGATTCATCATCCCTGGATATTATTCGCTCGATGCACTCTTCAGTTCCAGCAAGGTTGACGATACTCAGTGGTTGACCGTATGTCATGATCTCTTTTCTCTGCTTTTGAGAGCTTGGCTAATTCATGCGCAGTACTGGGTCGTCTTCGGCTTCTTGACGTAAGCAACAGCATGCATCATGGTCGCAAATCAGTAGCTTATCTAACTTGTACAGTGTCTTTGAGAGTTTGATCAATGCCGTTTATTGGTTCCCATTCTACTATACATTCAAGCTCCTCTTTACGCTTTGGCTCGCTCTTCCCCAGACTGGGTATGCTATTTCCAGCGCAAAGACATATAATCACTAACAGTGAGACAGTGGTGCCCAGCTTGTCTTCCGCTCATTCTTCCAGCCAGTCTTCGCTCGCCATTTCGCCAGCTCTGGCTCAACTGCTGAGAAACTTCGCACCAAGGTCGATTCTGCTACTTCAGACAAGACTCAGTAAGGTCTAACAGCATGCATTGCCCTCGACCATGCTGAAGGAGCATGGCTCCGACCGATGTTGAGGACTTGGGTAATTAAAGTACAGCGTCACACGAGAGTGAGAAAGTGGAACACGCACGTTGTGTTCTGATGTGAGAAATGATGCATGGTTTGATGGCTATGATGGAAATGACTTTCTTATGAGAGAGCCGGACTCGGAACTGTGGACTCGGGATCGTGAATAGAAGTGTTTTTGGTGTGTGAATTCGGACCGCGCATGAGTTACGTATCACTAGAAGATCTCCGGGGGGGGGGGGGGTTCTTTTCATGAATGGCAATGTTTTCAGGAGGTTTCCATTAAATGCGATGCAGTTATCTACTAGTTCCATTCATCCCGGCATATATGTCGTTATCTTCATTCAATCTTGCTATCGTGTCAGGTCTTGCTGAAACCTGCTCTACCCCTCCCTCTGCCGAATCTCACACTTGGTGGCACGAAGCGCAGCGCCGACATTGCTCCTGTCAGTCCATCGATCTCCATATCTTCCTGTCGACTTTCCGTAGCAGCACTTGTTTTGCTATCAATAGCATCTTCTAACCCTTCGTGATCTGCATTCCCTTCCACGGTTTCATTCGTCGCTGAGCCTTCAGAGATCTCGTCACGAATACTTTTATCCAAGGTCGTCGTCGCCGCTCTCTGTCTGTTTCGGATCTCATTGTTGAACTTTTGTTGGGTAATGGAGCTCTTGCGTCTATGCCTGCCCGACCGGAGCATGGAGCTTCTCCTATCAATACCATCATTAACCACAAAGAAGTCATAATCCTTGGGAAACATGTGTTTGTCGATCAGATGTAATCGGCGCTTCTGCGGAGTCGAACATTTTCTTTCGCAATCCTCGACAAAACATGTGTATGTGTGCTCTCCCCTGTCTCTGAGAATGGCAACGAGAGGATTATGATTCTCCGCCTGATGCAGGTTCAGGAAGTGGTCGGTTGGGAAGTTCTTCCGGCATTCGACGCACCGGTTGACGTGCGTTTTGTTATAGTGCACTTCATAGTCTTCGAAAGTGTTGAGTGGAAGATCTGGCCGGTGCCCAGGCAGAGAGCATCGCATCACTTCGACTGGGGAAGCTTCGCCGTACTCGGGGTCGAGATGCACTAGTTTCACCGCTTCGTGGGCATTGGAATCTGCTGGGGAAGGGATATCGCTGGAAAGACCGTCCGATGATTCTTGACGCTCGGAGTACAACGGAGGATCGGAGTCTTCTCGTGAGCGTTTGGCCATCTTCAAGATGGGGTAGTGGGGTAGTTACTTCGTAGACTGTTCTTCTGTGCTCTGTAGCTTGTCTCTGCAGCTTTCTTTGCGAACTTTAATTTCACGAAAGCTGTATGATCAGGCCTTGTTTGATAGACGTGCATATAGATCATATATTTCGGCTTGAGATGTGATGTGTGGTGTGCAGTGAAAACAGAGGCACATTTCAGATTAAAGAGGGATGACGGTGAGCCTCAGCCCTACGGATTGTGTAAGTGGCCAAAGCGTGTTACTGCGCCAAGCCCCAGTGCGAGCGAGTGGGACAGCGGCGGATAGGGTACCTTGCGCGATATCCGTACAGATATTTGTCGAACTCGTCGGACTCCAGTCAGCGCTCTTGAACTGAATTATATGCGACATTCGCATTTTCACCCAACCTCTCCTTCTAACCACCGAGCACACATAGCTCTGGTGTTAGTCACTGTTCAATCTATTTCACTCGCTAGCAATCGCTTTTCCGTGAGCTTATAAGCGCTGCCACCACAGCTAATGGCTCTTCTCAAATCCATCACATTGTCCAGAGAAATCTGGAGTCGGCCATAATGTCGATCACCTCAGATAAGATGGCAGCAAATGCCAGACAGCAATGGCAGTAAGAACCATTCAACACCATCACTCTTTCTTTGACATTTGAGACACCCGCTGATTGATACAGGTTTGCGCAACGACTTCATCGAGAGCTTCGAGCAAAACTGAAAGAGAAGGACAGTTTGATTGGGGATATTGAAGACTTAATGTCGCAGTAAGTGGTCACCATCTGTCCCGTCTGTTTTGATACTCACATGTTGTTTAGACTAAGAATTGCTTGCGAAACAACACTCTTCTCAGACTTCAACTACGCCACTTCAGAAAATGTCGAAACCGTGCTCTGGGATTCACATAGCCTCATTAACAATCGTTATCGCAAGATCGTCGCCAGACTTAAGACTCCAGATCAAAAGAAGAACGTAGTTGAGAGAAGAAAGTGGGACAAAAGATATGCCGACTTCCTCAAGACGAGCCAGTTCTACTACAAAGCTTACATTCAACGATTGGCTTCGCATTTCAATGGCCTGAAGGAACTACGCATCATCGCGCATCGGCTTGCTTTAAGCACTCTGTCGGCTGACGATGCAGTTATCGTATCCGGAGACACGGCACACCACATACTTCTTTCCTGTCACTCTACGTTGCTGCGACTTGGCGACTTGTATCGATACCGCAATGACCTTAACACCAAAGATCGCAGTTGGGAGAAAGCCAATGCCCACTATTCCCTTGCGAACGATCTATGCCCGGACTTTGGAAGTGCCTTCAATCAAATGGCCGTTATTTCCTTGTCAGATGGCAATCACTTGGATGCTGTCTACAATCTCTATCGTGCTTTGGCTGTCAAAGAGCCTCACTCATTGGCTGAAAAAAATCTGGAGATAGAATTCAAGAAAATAACTACCTTATGGCTTGGAATGGGACAAAAGAAGTCTCCAGCTGCGCAAGGTCCGCTTGCTAACAATCCCACAGCGATCATGGTCCTATGGTTTGTACGTCTTCATGCGAAACTGTATAAAGCAGAGGAATTCTCCAACCATGACGAACTTGAAAACGAGGTTCTTAGCCAGATGACAGTGCTTCTTAAAGAACAGTCTCTGGAGGGGATTCTAGATAAGATCGTCTTGATCAACATTGCCGCGGAATATTTTGCAGGCGTGAGGCTTGCAGGTATGTGAGTTTCAATCTTAACAAAGAACAAAGCTAACTTTGGCCAAGCAACCGGCGAGGATAACAATTTTCAAGCGTACTACTTCTTTCTTCGACTCAACGTCAGAATGCTCTTCATGCTTCTTCAACTGTTACAGCCAGAGCTTGATGATGTAACACATGGTCACGATGTCCCCGATGTTACCTGCAAGAGAAAGATCAACTCCACAGAGACTATTACTGCCGTGACTCGCCGAATTCTGCCTCCTCTTCGCCAATATAGCACCTGGTTAGTGGCTACTGCGCCAGTTATTGCTGCTCAAATTGGGACCGCAGCAATCAACATTCACATCAAAGAGATGTGGTCTATGTACTGCACAACTTTGAGTTTACTCGTAACGGCTTTTCCAGTGGCTCAGCTTCCGGATGTTGATTATTTGTTAGAGGAGGATGCAGCTACTGTTGGCTTTAAGCCTTTCCGAGACAGCAAGGACTGCCAGATTTATACATACGATGATGGGGTGGTGAAGAAGCGGAGCACAGATCCAGGGGTTGAACGTTATCATCCAAATGTGGAAATGGCAGCACGCATGCGGGAGATTTTGAGGGATGGCATGCTGCTCGCTACTGCTGAAATCGACGGACAGAAGCAGTATCCAATATACGCAGTTGATGGCCAATTTCGCTTTCTCGAAGATGGTCTTTCCGCACCCAGCCCGCTGCTTAGCCCAGTTGATCATCTGCCAGAGGGTGCGGCACAATCACATCCAGCGTATAGCTATGAACAATCGGTCTCACAGCATGCCGTCGAGTACAAGAGAGCTCCAAGTGTCGATAGGTCTGAATCTCATCAAAGCTTATCAACAGACATGTATCAAATGGTTGACGACCTGCTGACACCATCGAAGAGTCACGCGAACGGCACTATGAGCGGAAGTAACGAAACTTCATACGGAATGCATACCGCCACAGCCTTGGATGTCTTCGGTTCTCTTCAGGATGTGCATCAAGAACCCTATCAGCAGATGCAACCTAGGATATCTGGGTTTCCGGGATTCTCTCCGTCACCCTTTTCGCCTCGTCCTGGAGAACTGCAGACAGCAGATGTGGCACAATTGACTGCCAATAGACGCTTGGCTGCACTGAAACTTGACAATGGCCCTCCTTATTTTAGTTCACCAGCGTCACTTCAGCAGAACAGCATGCCAAGCCCTAGCTCCCGTGGGGTTCGGGATAATAGCGCCAGCCCGAATACATCTATGCAACATGCAAGGCCACGTTTCAATATTGCTGAGCAATTGCAGCAGTCATTGGCCGCAGAGTATCGATCCTCCGATTTCTCAAATCCAAGCAGCCTTTATCAGAATACGCCTACATTTGGTCAGGAGGGTCAACGGGTCCTGAATGACCGTGGTTCATACAATATGCCACACAACTTTGATAAGAAATATGGGAGACTGAGCGAATATGACCGCCAAATACTGCTGCAAAGCTCCGCCTGGAACGGCAGCCAGCCTGCTTATGCTCAGCATGGTCCTACGCCGCCTGGCGGACAAGGCAGCTGAACGATTCAAAGAAGTGTGCCCATTTAGGGGGGCGCATTTCTTTTTGTACACAATTTTGACTATCTCTCTCGGAACCGATATCGCATAGGCACAGCGAGTACAGTCCACAGGCACTGTCACAACGTCATCGTCATCGTTCAACGGCCATTCCATGCAATTCCAGGCACCACGAAAGCAAAGCTCAGCGAGATTCACACATTCAGATTCTATCTGTCTGTCATGTGCTCTATAACTAACTTTTCTCTACCTGGCTATGCCTGATCGTGGAGGATCATAATGTCTTCATGGCATAATCATATGCGTGCTACCGAAGGCGCTTCCCCGGTGTTGAAACCCATGGCCCTTCCTTAACGCCGCATACCCTGTTACAGTGAATGAAATGGAGTAACTCTAAGCGGAGCTAGTGTAGGTCTGCTTAGGGAAGGGATATCTGCAAAATCGCATTTGTCAGTAAAGAGTAGAGGTACGAAGGTGCCGAAGTAGTGGATTCGAGTCTATAGCGAGAGAATGGAGATTTGTTGCACTGCTTTATTTGATGCATGTGATTTTGTGATGTGATTTGGATGCAAGAAATGATGGGGAATGATGAACAATGTAAACTTACGAAGGACCCAACTCCTGGATACCGAGACGTGCCAACCACTGTCCCATAATGACACTCTCATCAACAGACTTGCCCTGAACAAGACCAGCAACGAAGCCACCAGCGAAAGCATCACCAGCGCCATTGGTGTCGATGATATCCTTCTGGTCAATAGGAGGCACTGGATACGACTTGGCTCCCTGCTTGCCCTGGACAGCGACGATAGTTGGCAATGTTCCCTGGGTAATAACAGCAATTCTATCCCTCTTTGTGTTAACCTTTGGCAAGTTGGCCAAGTGCTGCGCAATCTCAGCGATATCAGTGGTCTCGACACCGTGGCTCTCAGCATACGCCAAGGCCTCGCCCTCATTGCCAATAACAACATCCCAGTATGGTGCACTCTTGTCCAGCGGGTCCTTGAAGAACTGGCAGATAAAGGGGGCCGACAGAGAGACGATGAAGGTCTTGTTGTCCTTAGCGGACTCCTCAGCCACAGCCATGATAGCCTCAGGGGAGACTGTGAAGTGGTAACCGCCGACGTAGATGGTCTTCGCATTCTCAACCAACCTCCAGATCTCTGGTCTCTTCAAGTGCTCAACCTTGTAGTGGTTGGCAGCTGCGAGGTCGGTGCACATGCTTCTGTGGTGACCAGTGATGATGACACCGCAACGGCCAGTTGGGTGATCGACATCGACACGATACTCCACGCGGAGACCGGCCTGTTTGTTTGCATCCTTCAGGATGTCGGCGTACTTGTCATCACCGACGCAGCCAATGTAGACGACGGAGTTGTCTGGGAGCATGTATTGTGCGCCACGAGCAGTGTTCTGTGCTGCTCCGCCGGCAATGAGCTTTGCATCGAAGTTGTTGAGGAGATCATCGTAGAGGCCAAGGTGCTTCTCCTCCGCGAGGATGGCGTCGTTCTCCTTCAGTTCATACTTGTCCAGGAGAGCCTGGTCGCCGGTAGCTTGGATGTCTGGCCGAATTGGGATTAGCCGGGAACCCTCAAAAACTGCAATGGATCAATTAAATACCGAGAAGGGGATTCTCAAGGCAGAGAAGAGTATACTCAGTGGCGGCCATTTTTGCGGTAATGAGGATGAGGATGAGAATGGGAATTGGTTATGTGAGGGGTAATATATGTTTGAAGTGGGATGTAAAGGCGGGGGGCTTATTGTTGCTGTGGCACCAGATCAAATCGGGAATGCGTGCGAAATTAACCCCCAGCTTCACCGATGCCATATTCAGCGACTAACTGATTCTTTCCAAATATCTCCAAGTCAACATTTTGCCAAGGAATGAATAATCAGTGGGTTTATTAAATAGAGTTACGATTTTGATAAATCCAGTTACTGTGCTCAGAGTCGGAAGTGTCTGTCAATCAACTACCCACTTTGAACATGGATTACTGCTCACTACCACCCTATCGTCGATTCATCATCGTTGTGGTCGGTTCATCTGGTCCAAGTGACAGGGTGGCCAGCACGTACAGTAGCTGTCTGGCTATTGCAGCACCTGAAGGCTAATTAAGCTAACAGCTACTGAACCTTAAGGTGGATAGATGGCTGAGTCGCCAACAACTCCGACTCTGAGCACAGTGGCTGAATTTATCAAAATTGTAACTCGATTAAATCAACCTCATACTCAGTCTGGATGCCATGTCAAGGCAATTAACTATGGCAAAGAAGGGTCCACTCAATATTGGATTCCGCGACGATAACACAGGACGACAAAGGGGCTGTTGATATACATCGATAGGCATTGCATTAACACAATGTAGGATAAATTAATTGGTCAACGTTTTTGCTGTCCTTCCTATTCTTGGGGACCAACCAGCGCGTCTCCATCTCCTTGGATTTTTGTACAAATCACAGTCGAATTTGAAGCCCGGATTTCCACTATTGAACGGGTCACTGCGCATGACGAGCGAACGGGTTCTTTTTTGAAATCTTTATTTCGTCCTCGCCGTGCTCCATTGAAGGTACATAATGCAAAGCCAGCCTGTCCGAAAGTATAAGAAATTCCGATAACCCAACGCTTAATCCTTGACCTTCTGAGTACCACGGAGCAGACCAGTTCTGCGAGCAGCAATGAGACCGGCCTTTTGTCCCTGGACAGCGTATCTGGAGATGGTGGATGCCTTTCCGATATGTTGATGGTTACCCTAGAACAAATTATCAGCGGATTTTCTTGGTGTGCCCGTAATTGTCCAAAACTTACACCACCGTGGGGATGGTCGACTGGGTTCATGGCAACACCACGAGTCTTTGGCCACGAGTTGCGCTTGACAGCGAACTTATGCTTAGCACGGGACGCCTCTGTAAAAAATGGTCAGCGCATGCCTTTTCGCTCATATCATGCTGGGGGATTCGTACTCATGAGAGGCTTGTCGGTTCTGCCACCTCCAGCAACGATACCGATCATTCCACGGACGCTGCTCGAGACGACCTTCTTGGCACCGGATGGGAGCTTGACACGAGTCTTGCCCTCATCTGGGTTGTGTCCAATAACGGTAACATAGTTTCCGGAAGTGCGTCCAAGAGCACCACGGTCACCGATCTTCTCCTCGACGTTGGAGATGACGGTTCCCTCGGGGATTTGGCCGACTGGGAGAACATTTCCGACGGTCAAAGCAGCGTGCTTGCCAGCGTAGATGAATTGGCCGGTGTACATGCCCTCGTTGGCGATGAAGGTCTCGGAGTGGAGCTTGAATCTGTATGGGTCACGGAAGACGACCTTTGCGAGCGGCGCACCACGTCCGGGGTCGTGGATGATATCCTTCACAATGCCGCGAATGTAACCATGACGCTCAGCATAATCGAGGTTTCTGAACTGAGCTGGCGCCTTATTCAGTCTTGTGTTCGCAGTAAATCTGTCGTATAAAGTTTAGCATCATGGTGACCTAGAATGACGAGGAAGAACGGAAGGATAAAGGTCTAGAATGAACAGGAGGAAAGAAAGGATGGAGAGCTTACATGGAGCCGCGGCCCTTCCTCTGGTTACGGATGACTCTGCCCATTTTGTTCCGACAAGCAGGATGTTGTCGAGATGGTCGTCGTCGTCGATGTCGGCGATGTCGAAAGGTCGAAGTTCGGAGTAGAGGAAGGTGGAATTTTCGAGGTTGCGTTGGAATTCGATGTGTGCGCGCGAAATTCAAGCGAACTAACTTGAGCCAATAGGAAGTTCAAGCGCTCGACCCAACTTCTGGCGAGACTTGATGACTAAGCACAGTTTTACGTCCAAAAAACATCAACGCCCCCAACCCTCTGCTAGTCGAAACTACTCTATCCATTCAGAACCGCAGAATTTGACATTGGCAGAGATCGTAGAGATGATTAACTGTAATTATTTTAAATGCGTACAGTTTCTAAAGTGTAGTGCAGAGATATTATCTTAGTCAGCGACGATGTTTTATGCACTGCTTTAGACATTCATACTATGGGAATACCTTATGTGTACAAGGAGTCGTGATCGTGGCAGGTCGAGCTCGGCAACTTCCGGTACAGCTCCCCTGTACTACGTAGAAGACAGACAAAGACACTACACAGTACATTACGACGATTAGCTCAACTTTAACACCATACATCCTCAGCCTGCCATTGTCTCAGCCTGGTCGAAACAGCTTGAGAATGTCTTCGTCCATTCCCCTCCAGGTTGGAGAGACGTTGCAGACTCTATCGATCAACCAGAGTCCTTCTCCAGCCCATGACATCAATCCAAGCACCGCAGCTTCAGAAAAGATCCCCGTGAAGGTCAGCCGCCAGGCCTCAGACATCGACTCATATTCCTCGTCGATTCTAGGCTCGGATCTTGACGAGGAGGAATACATCGCTGTCCGTCCTGCAAGGCATCGGGCATCTCTTCCTCCGCTTCCCGATCTTAGGTTTGAGCAGAGCTATTTGGCAAGCATAAGGGGCGCAGACACATATGGAAAGATCGCATATATCACAATTAGAGATCAAGTACGTTCTCCTAACTCCCTAAAAGCTCTGTGGCAGAGGCTTTATGCTAATACACCCAGGTTCTCCTTCCTCTCCTTCAAGGCACAATATGGACCCTTGCTCTCCACGGATGGCGCCACTGGAATAGGGGCACAAAGCTCTCGGGTCAGTCTGCCGGCGCTCGGATTCGACGATGGTGGTGGGGAGTCAACAACTGGTCGCTGGACAAAACCACAGCGTCGACTCTAAAGTCGACGGCGCAAGATGAGAAATTAGCCCGCAGATTTGGGGAGGTAGGCGAAGATCCTTTCTCTTGAAGCAGATGAATAGAGCCATAGGGGCTGATGTGTGACCTTAGCAGTTCCATCACATGTAGGAGTCCAGGCACGGAGTGATACAATACAGGGGAGATGAATGAGCGATAAACAAACGGCTTCGACGAATAAGGCTCTTGGCTGATGAAAGGAAAGCGAGGCGTTCTTATGGGATCTGCATTATATGGCGTACGGTGACTTCTGACAATGTCATAAATTGGCGACATGGAAACTTGAATGGACGGCTGTGGATGATGGGTCCGGTGGTGTATATATTCCCGTTAAAAGGCTGGGGGCCAAGAGGCAGACACATATCAGCGGCAGCGGCCTAAGAGACTAGCTGCATATCCGGGCCATTATGACACCCGGTAAACATTTGAACGACTGCAGACCAAAATATACGATGTGAGTGCAGCGTGAGTGCAGCGAGATCTTGAAAGCAAGAGCACCGCCGAGGACCAGCAAGCGAGGTCACGTGTGTAGTTGAGAAGCTTCGCGTGCGGTTGAGGCCGCGTAAAGCGCGACGACCTTCTTGCCTGTCACATGTTTCTCGTAGCCCGCGGCGCTAAGCCTGAAATGACGTCTCTCTCCTTCCGGGGTGTGGGCCCTCTCTCTGGGTTAGGGGAGTTGGGGGAAGAGGGAGGGAGGGACGAGGGGAGGGATCCCTCTCGCTTAGCGCGTGCCTTACTAGACTCTACAGTCGACTGATATTAAGTTAATACCAAGTGCGGAAAAGACTAGGACAGCAAAGACTAGCACAGAAAAGGCTAAAATAGAAAAGGCTAAAACAGAAAAGACTAGGACAGCAAAGACTAGCACAGAAAAGGCTAAGACAGAAAAGGCGAGGACAGCAAAGACTAGCACAGAAAAGGCTAAGACAGAAAATGCTAAAATGGAAAAGACTAGGACAGAAAAAGGCTAGGACTGCCAATTCCCATGGAGACTACTTACTGTGCACTGTCCACTACTGCGCACTGTTCACCTCTCCCTCCCTCATCACAGCCTCCTCTTCCTCTTCGTCTTCATCAACTCCATCCCATCCCATCTCATCTCATCTCATCTCATCTCATACATTCTGACTCTGATCGCCTGTGTTGGTCTCTCCCACTCAGCAGATGACATTGCAACGCTCGGCTTGCTTCTGATACCTGTCGTGTCGGCGACCCTCGAAGCCCAATCAACAGACTGAGCCTCAGCGTCAACTTCGCCGCGCTCGTCATTCCTGGCCCTGCCTGTTTGCGCATATCATCAGCATATCATCACCCTGCGCCTGATCCAAAGCATCAAGCATCATCGACATCGCACATCTATCTGATCGTCACCATACCTCAGAGACATCATACATACATACATACTACAATATCAATCACCTGCCGCTGCCGCAGAGTCGTCTACATTCCCTGTGTTTGCGTCGCCCACATCAATCATCAGCCTCACCGTCTCCTACCCGCACCCCCTCGTGCTGAAGCGTCAGCGATACCATAATGTCCATGTATAATGCTCACCGCGGTATGGGCCCTGCGCCTGGAAATCCTCGTCTGAACGAGCTTTTGGATCAGATCCGCGCCGAGTTCGAGACCCAGGCGAGAGCAAGTGGAGACTATGAGCATTCTAGTAAGTGACCACATCCGACGGCATCCTTCTTCACCATCCATCCATGCTCTTCGCCTGTACCTCATCCCCAATGTGATCCATACGTCCGCGCGCGACACATGCTGACTATGCTGCAGTCGCTCAGCAACTGCAAGAGATGGCCATGGTCCGAGAAAAGGTCTATCAGATGGAGCAGACCCATCTGGCCTTAAAGCAGAAGTACGTCGTCATAGTCGCAGAGATGGGCTTGGATTACTGACGATACTCAGGTACGACGAGGAGATCGCGCGTCTTCACAGAGAACTTGATGCTCGCGGAGGAGGTCCATCCACTTCGCGCATCGGGGGCCCGCCACAACATGCGGGCCCGGCTCAGGCTCCTCCTCCATCGATTGGGCATGGGCCAAGCAATCTCTTTGGAGGCATCATGGCTGGTCAGGGCCAGGCTGGTCCGGGTCTCCCGCCTCAACCAACACCACAGGAGCAAGGACCACCACAGCATCAGATGCCACAACCACCCCCAGGGCTCCAGCAAGGGCCCCCACCTCCGCAAGGCCCATTCCAGCCAGGAGGCCAGTATGGTCCGCCGGTGCAGCAGAATGGCTATCCCGCACAAGCTCCTCAGCCCACAGCTTCTCCGGGCGGCGCTGCGAAACGGCCGGGTCCTCCTGGGAGGGGCCCCGGTGCTCCAGCGACACCAAACATGGGCCCGCAGCATCATGACCAGAGGCCCGGTCCTCTCGCCGGACCATCCTACAACAGCCACATCGCCAACGTCGGAAATGCCTTGGCCGAGTTGGATCTCGAGCGTCTTCCTGAACATCAGAAGAAGGTCGAGGCTGATTGGTTTGCCATCTTCAACCCGCAGGTTCCACGAGTCCTCGACGTCGACCTGCTTCACACCCTGCAGCACGAGAGCGTTGTCTGCTGTGTTCGTTTCAGCCATGATGGCAAGTATGTCGCGACGGGTTGCAACAGAGCTGCACAGATCTTTGATGTTGTGACTGGACAGAAGGTGTGCGTTCTCCAAGATGACACGGCCGAGCAGGTTGGAGACCTGTATATCAGAAGCGTCTGCTTCAGCCCGGATGGCAAGTACCTTGCGACTGGCGCCGAGGATAAGTTGATCCGTGTTTGGGACATCCAATCCAACAAGATCAGAAACACCTTTGCAGGTCACGAGCAGGATATCTATTCCCTCGACTTCGCCAAGGATGGCCGTACCATTGCCTCTGGCAGTGGTGACCGTACGGTTCGTCTGTGGGATATTGAGAGCGGTCAGCATATCATGGCGCTCACCATCGAGGACGGTGTCACGACCGTCGCCATCTCTCCGGATACCCACTACGTCGCGGCGGGATCTCTCGACAAGAGCGTTAGGGTTTGGGATATCGCCACTGGATTCCTCGTCGAGCGTCTCGAGGGTCCGGATGGGCATAAGGACTCGGTCTACTCGGTTGCGTTTGCACCGAATGGCAAGGACCTCGTGTCTGGGTCTCTGGACAAGACGATCAAGATGTGGGAGTTGTCGGTGCCGAGAGGCGGATACCCAAACGCCGGACCGAAGGGCGGGAGATGCATCAAGACATTCGAGGGACACAAGGTCAGTCCGATCTCCGATCCCAGACCCCCCCCCCCTTTTTCTCTCTCCTTTCTCTTCTCTCTCCTCTTCTCTCTCAACGGACGCATGCTAACCTCGCACAGGACTTCGTGCTCAGCGTCGCGCTGACGCCGGACGGGGCGTGGGTGCTCTCAGGCTCGAAGGACCGCGGCGTGCAGTTCTGGGACCCGAGGACGGGCAGCACGCAGCTGATGCTGCAGGGGCACAAGAACTCGGTCATCTCAGTGGCACCGAGTCCTGCGCCCGGGGGCCTGTTCGCGACGGGCTCGGGCGACATGCGCGCGAGGATCTGGGCGTATAGGAATATCCCGCCGCAGTAAATGTTTTGGGGGAGGGACGAGGAGGGGGAGAGGGGAGAGGGGCGTGGCTTGAAAATTAGGGTATGGATGCGCATGCGGTTGCGAATGCGGTGGTATATGCACTGTGGGTTTAAATTCGTGGAGTACAAAGGGTTTGCGACTTGCTATATCGGGGATCGTTTTTCGTGCGGGAGGGAGAGAGCGGACGAACGCATAACCAGGGTTCGCTCTACATATCTATATTATCAGACTCCTTACCATGCCATACGTTGAAACTCCACCCTACCACTGCATTCCAGACCGTGACGATGTTGAAGCGCACGTTGGGCAAGCGATCCATAGACCAATGTCAACCCAAGAATTTTGCCTCAAGTACTCATACTTCCTTCTCCGCCCCATAACCTCCCAAGCCTCCAACAATATATGCCGTGCCCTCGCTGCCCTGGTTTCTCCTCGGCCCTCTCTCCTTCAAATCCTGCCTCAACCACGTTAACACAAGCTCTGACAACCGACTATTCCCTGTATTCTCCGTCGTTCTCTCGATGTCAAACTTCTCCACAGCGCCCCACTCCTTGACTTTCCCCGCACTCATGTGCACCAGATGCGTCGGCCAATTCGCCAGATTATCCAATATATGCGTTGCATATACGATGGTACACTCCCTCTTCTCCGTCTCCCTCTTCAAGAACCCGAGAAAGTTGCTGCGGGACAGCAAATCAAGATCAACGGTGATCTCGTCAAGTAAGAGGATGCGCCATGGTCGAATCAACCCCATAGCGAGCTGGACGCGGCGTCGCTCCCCGTCCGAGACCGCGTGCATGCGCCAGTCTGTATCGATGTCGAGGACTTCAACGAGCTCGTCACGGCGATCGGGATAGTGGTCGCCGCCGACGCTCTTGAGGAGCTCCTTGACACCGATGTCGGTGCGGACGATGGGATTGAGGACCCATTCGAGGCCGAGGTAGGTTACGCCTTCGGTGGTCTCTTTGAAGGGATCGAGGCCGCCGATCTTGACGGTGCCAGATGGCGCAAGGCGTTTGCCTGAGAGGAGTCTGGGGGGTGCGGGGTCAGCAGTGGGTTGAGAGGGAGGAGATTCGGCGGCAAGTTACCGTAGCAGAGTCGTTTTACCACTGCCATTGTGCCCTATGAGCAGAGTGCGCGATCCGGGAGGGAGACTGAGAGAGATATCGTAGAGGCCAGTTGCGAAATTCTGGAATGTGTAGGAGAGATGGATGACGTCGACTGAGGGAGGGAATCTTTCCATTCTATGAGTCTGACAGCTTTCGTGATGGAATTATCAAATTGGCTCTAATAAAGAAGCTCTAACAAGCCGAATTATTATTAATGCCCGGAATTTCGGACAAGAGACAGGTGTACTTTGAACTGTGTTTTGGTGAAGTCACAAATGTAAAGCATCATTACGTGATGATCCTTGTATAGGTTAGGTATCGTTATCGCCTATTGTCAGGCGCTAGCCGCCGTTAGCAGGACCTGCGATGCGGGGTAGCTCTGGGTCGTCTTGGAGACTTATCCGCAGCTTGAAGACCTCTGTTTATATAGGGTTTTCTCAACATGATTGGAAAGAATACAATTCTTAATTGGTGAGCTTTGATTCCGAGCTTACAGACTCTCATGTCCAAAATGTACCTATTTACTCACCTCTTCCATCCTCTCCTCAGTTACTAATCCAGAAAAGCTTCCCATAAGATTGTTGTGTGTTCTCCGTCACATCTAATAGAGAGTTAGATTTGATTTGATTCTTTTCTATTTTTATGTCTATCTGTAAACTAAGGGGATGCTTTCAGGAAACTCTGCAGCGTCAGCACCCTTAAAGAACAATCCTCGCTCGCGACAGCCAATTCCAGTTCCCTCTCCTCCGTGTTCTCCCGTTCTCCCGTCGGTTTCCACGCCAGCTGCGTTATTGTTTTAGACGGACACGCACTGTTTCAGTTAGCTCTCTTCATTTTTTTGCTAGCTGAGACTTAAACATACCTTGGATCCAAGACAAGAGTCCTTTCCACTATCAGACCATCCAAGTTAATAAGATTTACCGTAACTCGTCCAGTCTCAGTGCCAACTGCCAACCACGCAAGGTTGCCAGGCAATACCGCATCTACAAAATCAATTGCGGTGACTGGGCTCTCTTCTTTGAGTATGGCCATGCATGTGTAGCCCTCTGAGCTTCCGTCTGCTGATCCCTTAGCCCACAGCTTGACTGACTTATCTCTTCCAGCTGTGGCAAACGCAGAGCTTGATCCAGGTGCCCAAGAAGCGTCTAGAATCATTCTCGAATGGCCCTTAGGATCCGACATCTTAATTGTATACTGGTTGCTGCCTGGCCCAGCCCTCTCGAAGATCGCCCACTGCCGATCCCGGCCAACACTGAGCAGTAAGTTATCCTCTGGAGAAAAACGAAGGCGTGTGACTGTCAAAGAATGTGCAGTGAGTGGTGGATTGACTTGATTCCAAGTTTTTGTGTCGAAGAGACGAATGACAGCATGGTCAATTGAGCTTGCTTTACATGCTGTAGCAATAACCGAGCCGTCGTGACTGGTTGCTAAAGCGGAGATTTCATAGCCATGGCCGTAAAGTTTCTCGATTTCGGGCCAAAGAGTATTTCTTGACAAGTGGTCCTCGAAAGGCGGATGATCCATAAGAAGTGTTGATTTGTGAACTGCAGATCCTGGATCGAGACCTTCGCGATTATGCTCAGCTGGCTTCTCCATCTCTTGGTCATCGTCTATGGCTTCAATGGCTTTATTTGAGAGGCCGAGAACGGGCATGTTGGCTGCATCTGGCATATCTTGTACATCAGATGCTTCAATACCGCAGAGATCTTGAAGGAGCTTTGCTACAGCGCGGGGCTCGTCGAATACTCGTAAGAGCTTCTCGTCTGCGCCGGATACAAATTGGGTCTCTCCGAGAGAGTCGATGCAGTTTAAGTCGTAACCGTGGATTTGAGGCCTGGCCATCTCGTGCCATGTAGCTTCATTGCCACGCTTCCACTTCGCATGGAGCCTCGTAGTTTGGTCTGAGCTCGTGGACAGGAGATAGTCTCCTCGTCTTGACCATGAAATGCCTGTGACGGATCGGATGTGTCCTCCAACGCCGAAATGTGGCATCCATTGATCATCTTCCCAATTATAATTCCACTGTCTCCAACTGCCGGTTCTGCCTAGACATACAACAGTCTCTCCATCTGGTGACCAGAGGCCAGTCCAGAATCCACCAGTACTTCCCGTCGCAGTCGTGGAACCCTTCTGTGCGCTAATCTCACCAAGTCTCGTGACGCTCACCCACACCCCGGAGCTCTTGTCTTGCTCCCAAATTGATAGAGAATTGTCGGCAGATGCAGATAAAAGTTGTAAAGACTTTCCCTGAAGCTTCCAGACAGTGCTATAGATCCAATCTTCATGTCCTAGTAGCAAAGCCTCGAAAGTAGCACTATAATCTTGCCCTCCTGCCACGAATCTGTGGGCCTTATTCGACAAAGCCTTTCCGGGAAGGAAAGCTCCAGCTGCTGGATCTGCACCTGCGGCCGCTGCTGCTGGCAACTCTTTTCCTTGATGGATACGCCATAATCGTATATATTTATCTTGGCTCGCTGATGATAGGAGAAGATCGCTACCAGGATCTTTGGTCTCATGAGTAAACGCCAAGGAACGGATCCATCCTTCGTGGCCAGACAATGTCGCCTTGAGCTTAAACTCTAAGTTTTCCTCTGGCGCTGTATCGGCGACGTAGAGCTGTACAATCGGGGATGTGCCGGCAACAGCCAAGACATACGAGCCTGGTGCTCCATCTAAGGGGCTCAAAGCGAGAGCCAGGGGAAAAAATCGCGGCTTGATGATTTCATTCTGCACTAATGAGACGTTTTGGGTCTTCGGATCGAGCCTCCAGATCCTGAAAGAGCCATCTGCGGCGCCGCTAGCAAACACGTTTGAACCTGGCGACACAGCAATGCAGTTTATGGATCCTAGATGGTGATCCAAAACCTGTATGCATTTAAACTCATCCACTGAGCCTGTTGAGCTCCATACCCTGATTGTCTTGTCGACTGAGCCAGTGAGGAGCAGAGGTCCGGAGGATGTCTCCAAGAATCTCACCGCATTTACGGTGTCTATATGCCCGACTAGAAGTCTTGTGACACCGTGGCCATCTCCCTTTTGATATGTTAGTATAGCTCAGAGTGATTGTGAAAGCCAGTAGCATATTGACAGGAAAAGCACAATTTTGGAGAACTCGTTCACATGCTTTTGATTTTTGAAGACCCGCGTCTTCTGGTCCACCAATTGGGATGTGGCAACAGCTCGCAAAATTTATGCCAATCTCCCAGGCAATAGCAGAAAACGCTTCCCATAGAAGTTGATTAAATCATGAATGAAATATGCATACCTGTGGATTCCAGATTGCGATATTTCTGTCTGTGCCATATGCTAAGATGTCGCCGTACCAATCTGCTGTGGCAGGATGCCTATTTGCACCTGCGGCCACATATTCGGGCATGGCTGGACGAGCGTTGCACTATTGTGAGTCCTCTTTTTTTTTGTTCAACAGGACTATGATCAATATTGTACTTCGAAATATTCTTGCTTTGCCTCAAAATACGTCGATGCCCCAAATGCACGTGGCGTTGCCGCTCTATGTCATGTGAGTTGTGATGGGCACAAATCTTTTTTCGCCAATTTTTGGGTCGCTTGGTGTGAATTTCTCCAAGTTGCTGGGTAGGTAGGTAGTTATCACATACAATAATTTGACGCTAGAACCCAGCACCAGAACGCCGCATTAATTTGATGTTAATTGCCCATGCTTATAATAGGGGGTTTATGAAATGCAGTAATGGTTTTAATAAGTCCAGTCATCAAGCACTAGTACTCATATATCCTGAGCTGTCAGTCAATCAACCACCCACTTTGAGGATGAGTCGCTGTCAGCTCATTAAACTCAGTCCTAACCTGTCATAGTCATCTTGGTTATTGGAGCTGTTGGGGCGGAACAACACGATACTTCCTGTAACTCTGAAAATCGGTTGGTAGATGGTGACGGTCCAAATAATTCCCTCCATCTTTAACTTTGATTGTTGTGGTAATGATCTAGGTACCCATTACTTTAATATATCTTGAATCTTAAAATCAGAACAATACCTTTTACTCTAAGTCTCATATCTCTCGCAACTATATTCTCTTCCCTTGTAACCATCCTTAAATAAGCCCTAGATATTATCTTTATAATAGCAATAGCTTCTTTCTTATTTACTTCTAACCTTATAGCAACTTAAATTAATGTTCTACCTTAGCACTATAACTATTATAACCCTAGCTAGTTATTAACACGCATTCATTTTCTAGAGACTAGAGCTATAAACTTATAAAATATCATACAAAATAAATATTAAAAGATTAAGATAGTCCAATTAAAGATATAAAACTATAACAATAAAAAAACAATAGTGGAATATTAAAGGTACGTTCCACATCGCTAACGCCTCTAATAACCCTTTAGATAACAGGTCTTATACTAATGATATAATACTTGATAGTGTTAATTAGCAGAATGATAGAAATGGAACAAAGTGGGAAAAAGCATACATAAAAAGAGAGTAAATATATATAAATATCCACTGTCATGGATGCAAAGAAGGCAAAAAGACTCCGTGTGAATGAATATAACAAGGAATACTAGAAGTAGAAGAGGATAAAAGAGAAGAGGATTGCAGATCCCGAGTTTGCAGAGAAAAGCAAAGGATTAGAAACGGCGGTACGAAAAGATGAGAGGTTAAAAGAATGAAAAGGAACTCAAGAAGAAGGCAGAGAATGACAGGAGCTATGACGCAAAGCAAAAAAATGGCCCTGTCCGACAAAGAAAAGCCCTCGATCAAGAGCATGGAAAGATGCAAGAAATGGAGAGAAAGCCGAACCAGTGTCATACTCGGAGGCGCCAGCCATTCAGCCGCCTCCTTTAACGATGAGTAGCTGTCAGCTCACTGTCAACCTGCCATTATTGTGGTCATTCTCGTGGCCATGGGAGCTATGGCATCAAGCCAATGCGTGTCTGAGCACTGGTGCTCGGTGACTAGATCTATCGAAACCGTGACTAGATTTTGTACAACTATTACAATGCCCAGCCGGAAACGATTTAAACATGTCGAGTATACAGCATACGAGGTTTGAAACTGATATTCAGATTGCCCAGCTACAGTTCCTATCTATAGCTTCTTAGTCCTATTCCTAAGTTGCTACTGATCCCAAATATAAAGACTGCTTTCCTACTGCTACAGCAACCCTATCCATATAATGCATATGAACGCCAGCTAAAGACCACAGCTTTGCTAACCAGTACCATTACTCCTGTTTATTCATAGGACTTGGAACGAAAACGACTGCCGACTTCACGATCCGCCCTGGCCAACGTGAATTGGCTGTGGAAATGCATGGGGCTTCTCAGGACTGCCACGGTATGCCAGAGATGGTGATAATGTATTGGACTCCCGCTGCCCATTGGCTGTCGGCGCCCCGTTATCCGTAGAAGATTCGGTTTTGCTTGCATCAATAAATCGGCTTCCCATGTTCGAAGCATCGTTATGAGTTGTTCTCGCATCGAAGAGCGTGCGACTCGGAGTATTTTCGGCTGTGACATTCTCCTCAACCGGCTTCTTCCCTGGTGAGAGCTTTAACTTGATTGTAGGCTTTTTTTCCGGAGTAGGAGATTTCAGAGGCAGCGTAACAACGAGGCTCTTCTTGTCCACTTGAAGTTCAGCCAGATCATCTTCCATATCAACATCACCGCCGCTAAGCTCGTCATTATCGTCATCGCTGGCAAGTGACGCAACATCGTCGTCTTCCTCGTCATCTCCATAATCCTGCTCACTAGCATCGTCCTCTTCATCCATATCATCTACAGAGTTATACCCGTCAATGTGTCGGTCGCCTCTTGAAGTCTTGCTGTCCCGGCTTTGATTTGTAGTTGCAGCACGACGTGGCCGGCGGCTATTTACAACATCATCGTTCTCAGACTCTGGCTGCTCGCCGGTATCATAATATTCGGCAGCAGCAACAGAAGGAGTGTGAGTGCCGCTAAGCATGCTTTCGCCATAAGCACCACCATGCCGAGAACGTACTTGTCGGCCGCTCTGAGTGACTGTCGGTGCGGCGGGCTCTGCTGGAGTATGAGTGCCAGTATTTCTCGTCGATCGTCGTGATGTAGTATCCGAATAAATGTCATCTTCATCATCTGAATAGGTGTATTTCATTCGCTTGCCTCGGGTTCGCCCTTCGTACATAGAAAAGTTGGGTTCTGGTCGCTTGAACTGCTGTTTTCGCATTTGACGGTATTCTCGTCGCTTACGCTTCTATAACCAGTAAGTTAGCATACGAAATCTAGTTCATATTGATGCATATGATGGCTTGATTCAGAGTATCAAGATCTTAAATCGAGAATATAGGTGGGATAACATACCTCTTCAGTCGCTTCGAATCTGGGAATTGCCGCAATCATCTTTGCGCTCAGAGCTCTTGCCCTTTGCCCGCCGTCGGCTGTATTCAATTTATTTGCCAGCTGTTTCAGCTCTTCAATATCACCTGCCACACTCCACCAGGTTCTCCTTAGGCCCGCGGGGTTGCTTTCTCTGTAGACTCGGAAGGCAGTATCATCCAGTCCTTCGATGAGGAAATAGTGACGCTTATAGCTGTCTGATCCCCAAGGTTGTACTGAAAGAGGCTGATTGAGATCGTCATCGTGCCGATTCTGTTTATAAGAGCTTGCGATAATACCTCGGACCAAATCTGATGAAGATAGCGACCACAAGATTAGAGTTCGTAAAAGGGTGAGCCGCTGGGTTGGAGTCATGGAGGCAAAGGTCGCGCCGCCCGATAGAGGATTTTTGCTCTCCCAGTCTCTTGCCCACTGTGCCTTATGCGTCTGTATGGCCTCTTCAAGTGCGCGATTGTAATGCCCAGCCTTAACATCTTGCTTGCGATTGAGCAGCAGACCAAGGAGCGCACAGAGGAAATGCTCCACCTGTTCCCCTGGGACTGTATCTACAACGTCGCGCTCAAGCTCCTGTGGTCCAAAGTTGGCCAGTGATTTGGGAAACGCTTCCGTGAATCGTGATCGGAACATAACGATGAACTGGAAGATTTCCATTAGCAGATGCTCAAGGGATATATTCCACGCGACATAGCGTGTATATCTACGAGCAGAACGCGATGTCGAATGGAAGAACATACTGCAATATCAGGATTGTCTGAAAGAACATATTCGTGAGTGGGTGACGGCTCTCTCTCTGGCGGTGGAGGGGAATCTGTTTTGATGGGCTTGTCAACCTTGGGCTTGACCTTGGAGAAGAATCTCAAGATCCCGCCCTTTTTCTTCAACTGCAAATCGCTCTCATCCTCCGAAGGGACGGATGATAGTTCTGAAGAGTCGTCGGACTGCATGATGCTGGTGTTGTCGTGAAATGATGGTTGGACGCGATTGTGACGAAGGATGAAGTCAGGTTGGAGCAGGGGAGCGAGCTCAATTGTCCCAAGTTAAATCGGGTGGTGAATCAAGGCAAGACTGAACAATGATCCATTATGGCATTTCCTGATATAATGAGACCGTTATCGCAAAATTCAATCTGAGAAAATGGCTAACTTCAAGGTCTATAGTATCCGTGACCTGTGTAGTGGTGAAGTCACTCTTCCTAGGTGTGAAGCTATCACGTGTCGTGCTTGTACCTAACAGCGACACTGATTAGGTAAGCAACCAGAAGTCGTGATCCGTGTCGCGTCCTGTATATATGCCCCCACTTCCCGCGTTAAGCAAGCCCTGTTCGCTTGTGATTTCTGACTAAGCACAAAGTCCATGAGAACAGCTTGCGATTTCATCCTTCCATCCGTCCTTCCTTCCTTCCCTCCAAAACATCAACAGCTGCCAAAGCTGTGTTTTGCTATAGACTCGGCCAGAAATAACCATGTCAGCTGTGGACATGTTCTGGGCAGCTCCGCCAGTGACTAGGTATGTTCTATCCACATTACAACACTTCTCTTCATTTCTCAACTTATCGCTGATATTAACCTGAAGTCCAGGACACTGACGGCTGCGACGTTTGTGATTTCTGTCGCATACTACACGGGATTTCTGCAAGGATACTGGATCTTTTTCCATCATTCACATCTCTGGAAACTCCCACCTCAGTTGTGGCGTCTGGCAACATGCTTTATGCTCACTGGGCCACAATTCAGCATGCTGCTAGATCCCTATTATAGTGAGCGCGAGCAAAGTCCACAGTCCATGGAGCATTGCTGATGAGATATAAGTGTACACATATGGAAAGAAGTGTGAGGTCGGTTCTTCAAAATTTACAAAGCCGGGCGATTTCTTCGTATACATTGTCTTTGTGTGCTTGACGCTCTTGGTAGGCTTTCAATTTTTCATATTCTTATTTCATTTGTGTCTACAAATATATATACCTCTATACTGCCCGCCCAGTCTACAATAGCTGGTGTCGGTTCCTAAGACGAGGGAGATCACTCCTTCACTTCAGCAGTCCCGTCATTCGCAAAATATTATAGGGGCTGTCTGGGTTGTTGGCATAGTGGGATAGCCTTGAGAAAAGCCCGTTTGATTCCTCAACTTTTTCCGGGTGGTTGTGGCTCCCTACATCTTTCGATCCAAATGCAGCTGCTCAATGTATACTCGAAGCGCCGTCTTAGGACTTACTGACACGCATCTCAAGGGCATCAATTATGCCTTCTTTGGGAGTGCATATATTCTGACCAGCGCGCTCATCACGGCCTTCGCCTATACAGCGTGCCAAGATGAGGGCGGCACGACACGCATCTTCATTCTGGATATTCCCACGAGAGCAGTCCCGCTCGCGCTGTGCTTCATGACCTTCGTCAGCACGCAGAGCGTCCATGCCGCCCTGGTCCAGGCTACTGGTATTCCTGCAGCTCACTTGTATGACTTCCTGACGAGGATATATCCGAAATTTGGTGGCGGCCGTAATATCATAGCTACCCCAGCCTTTGTGCGGCGATTGTTCTCGAGTGAAGAGACTGTTGTAAGCAACAAGATTTATGGGACGTCATTCCAACCAGGAGTACCACGAGCTGCTGCCACTGGGTCTGAAGCAGGTGGAGTGCTGCCAGAATCGTGGAAGAGCCGGGGGTCGGGACATAGGCTTGGCGGAGAATAAGAAACGATTATCATGAATTGTATTTGTATCTTCAGAATTTGAGATTTGGTCCAATGAAACAATGTACCTGTTGAATCACAAGTCACACCTCATAAGACGTGAAAAACTCGCATCAAAATACTATTATGCAGATTCTAATTACATGCATGAGCTGGAGTTATATATGCAATATGCTACAACATCCCTCATTACTTCAAGCTTGGACTGACCAAATTGTCGACATCCATCCCGTCATCTACATTCGTAGTCCTCTTCCCCACCCCATCGATCAAGCTAGGAAGCAATCTCGGCATCCCACTCTTCGCCTGCATCTCCACCCTTTCTTTCCCATTCTTTCCCTCCTTCGAGTCTTCCGCTTCATCATCACTCCCAATCGGATCCTGCCCCATGATCATGTCGTTCTCCGCGATGGCTCCGTACTGCGGCGGCCTGAGGGAATTCGGTAGTTCCTCCTGCGTGATCGTGACATTGCTATCTAATCTATACGGAGGCGGCGGATGCGGCGGACTCATGCCGCTCCAGCGGAGGTGGCTCGCATCATCCACCGAGGAGTCCTCCGAGCTCTCGTCGAACTTCCGCTTGGGCGGGGAGCGTGGAGAGGAGGTAGTTTCGACCTGGGAATCTGCAAGCTCGATGTCGAGAGGGAATTCGGCGCTGAAGGCGAGGTTGTCAGCCCGGACGAAGTTCTCGAGAGACTCGGGCAAGGGACCCTGAGGCTCGGCCATTGCTTTTTCGCTCGCGTAGACCACGGTGCAATTTTTACTGTCTCGGTGTGCCGCTAAGAGGACTTCTTTTTGCGTGGTTTTCTGTTGAGTGAACTTGTGATCAGTAAAAGGTAGATACATAACGCTGGTGTTTATGGTGTTTGTGATTTCTTACAGTAACATTCACAGACTGAGAACCTGACGTCGAGTAGTCAATTTTCCACCATTGATCACCTTCATTGGTTCTGTCGGCGTCGAGGTCCATGTCGACAAGATCTGGCTCGGCTCGTCTGCATACATAGGTGACATATTTATTCACAGAGACTCCACGCAAAGTATATTTGTGTGTCGGTGGCTGATTGGGTTCAGTTGATGGTTCAGTATAGAGATTTGATAGCTCTCGGAGACTAGCACGGGCCTTCTCCTTTTCGTTCTCGAGCGCTATGAGATGTTAGTGAGGGCCTGCCAACCGTTCGTTGTGACCAACCTTTTAATTTCTTATCGATGCTGTCTATAACTTTGTGAAGCTCTGCATTGAGGTCCATATTATCACCTGATGTTGGGCGAGAGATCATCTCAGTGTCGTACGGATCGGAATCGGCACCATTCAATCCATCTGACAACGCATTGGTGTCAGGCATCATAGTAGCATTAAATAGATCTTTGACCTTAATGATCCTTCCCGATGCAAGTTTGAAGTATGTTAGCCTATACTCCAACGAATATATTTTCTCGATCCCCTTGATGATTGCAGCTTTTTCCTTTCTCATGTCGAGAGAAGCCTTTCTATTATCCTCGAGGTACCGGTCAGGATACCAAGTAGCCGGAATCCTCACCATTTTACATTCGTCAGAAGAGCCTCCGATACGGAATGCGATGACGTCTCCAAGATGACTGAGATAGGCGCTGCTCCTAACATCATCACCTGAACTACTCCAAAGCGCCTGATCAGCAAGATCATATATAGTATCCATCTCCTCTTCGCTGTCAGGAGATGGCAGCTCGAGGTCGAGTACAGCAAAATACTTTGACAACAGGGGAGAAGTCTCATTCAATCCTGGCTGTACGGCTTCGGTAAATATGAAAGGGACGAGTGAACTCTGGTCTGACTTCAAGCAGGCTTGCTTCCACGCCTCGAAGAATTTCAGCTCAACGTCCGCGGCATCTGCCACTTTAAGAGCGGGCATGTTCAACAGAGCTTCTGCGGAGCCATAACTTCGCTCCGTCTTATCGAGAAAGGCCATCAATCGCTGGATCTCGCAGATAAAGTCGTCAAAATCCTGTGGGGTGGTTTCGCCCCAAGGCGTATTGCCATCGTCAGTCAGAGTCGCAGTTCTTGATACGATAGTTCTTCCCATCCACCACTCCGGATCATGTCCATAATCAGACAATAGGTTATTGGGGTTCAAGAACACCTCTCTAGCAAGAGGTATCTCGTGATATATCGTCAAAATGGAGGCCAACCGGAACTCGTCAACACTAGGCTTCAAAAAGGCTGGTGCATTAACTTCCCGCTTTCGATCCGCAGCGTCAGGATCCAGTAACACTTCTTGGGCAGAACTGCTTCCTAGTACCATCGCCCACTGGCTGTCATCATATGATCCTCGATTGGCTGGCCCGAAATGTACCATTTGAGAATCCTGCGTGACGCCATATTGTTGTGGTTGTAGCCCTGCTTCTTCTGCGGACTCGGCCAGCGCTCGTTGGAGGTCGAGATCTCCAATCTCATCTTGAGACAGGACAGTTCGTGGATCGGCTAAAAGGAGAGATTGGTTAGCATGTAATAAGCGCATAGAATAGATGCCAGCTAACCTGCAGCGTGCTCGGCTGCTAAAGACACAACTTTGCCCAGAGGGGACCTGTTGCTTGATCGTGATGGCGGTCTTGAAGGAGCTCCGTAAAAGCCACCAGCTCCCGGATCGTCTGGACCTTGAACTTGGAAAGCTGCTCAGGTGTCAGCGGGCACAAATACAGAACCGCAATGCGCTGATATCGTCCAGAACGTACATATTCCTGCATTATTCGGTGCGCCGTCTCGGTCACTAGTGAATGCGCTTTCCTCCCACCTGTACTGAAAGGATAAAGTTAGAGCGCAGATATTAAGAGATGAAGGATAGCACAAGCGCTCACTTTTGTACTGTCGGGATCGTCAAAGAGCTCATTCAAAGCAAGGTTCAGGTCATTATTGTTACCCTACGCAGATAGTTAGTAAGACGAGGCTCTGAGAGTCAACTGACTGGTCTATAAATTGAACCAACCTTGAGTCTCCGAATGGCTTCATCCCTTGAGATGGCAGACATTATGAGCATTTGCTCAATGTCCGCTTCAGAGGGATGAGAGGCCATGGTTACGAAGCTTCGTTAGCTTGCTCAGATCAATGGAGATCTGGCAGCTGTGAGTAAGATGACAGATTCAGATTCAGGAATTTCGAAAGATATTAAGTAGAAAGTCTAGGTCAAATAGCGACATTCGGAGTGCTGAATTGAAGCGTTCGTTTTGGCCATGAAATGAAGCTTCGAGTGGCTCAGGAGCACTCACTGATAGCGCCAAGTTTGAAGGTTCACGTTGATGATGATGGCATTATTCACCAGAGCCAAGACGCTTGGCGAATCCCTGCGTCTTCAACAGTCCGCCGCTATTGGAAATTGGAATTTGCCGCCAGGGTCCCACGTGACTGTTGCTTGGAATTCATCGTCATCGTCATCGCATCTATCTATATTCTATCTATGTCATGTGCATCTCACTCTCACCATCTGTCAACTGAGAAGCCAAAAGGGAATATTAAGAGGAGGGATATATCGTTTTGAAAATTCTTTAATCATTTATTTGGCACATTTAATGATTCGTTTATGTGCTATGCTATCTATGATTCTTGAATCTAGACAGCTAGTCGTGCATCTCTGCATGTTCATTTCTCATTTCGTTCATCCCGCTCCATCTCTTTCATGAATCCTAATCCCATCCTGAATCCGTCATATCGTTTCATTCTGTATCCTTGATCTAATTGCAAACATCGTAATGAAAAATGCTCCCACTTCGTGAATTGAACACAAACACATCCCTCGACTGCTTCCTAGTATTGTGTAAGTTCTGATAGGCTTTCAGATGGTCGTGGACTTGTTGTATGTAACGCTTTTCTCCAGACTCTTGTTCGAGTTGCTTCCATTTCTCAGGATCGGAAAGCGGGCTCTCTCTAATCCTAGAAAATATACCGTCTGTAGTCTCGATCGCGAGAATCGGACCATCCTGCAAGAAATCTTGAACCAACACGGCCGCAGCTTTCTGAGCATTATTGTGGATTATGTCCCTCAAAGTTATGTTCTTCTTCCCTTTGGTGCTAGGTTGAAGTATCGTTACCTGCTGCTTCGGATGAGGTGTGAGAGTGAGGCTCCCTTCGCCCTGGCTACCACGACGAGCCATTTTGGAAGGAAGATGGCCTTCTCGGTGATCTCGCTCGCGGATTTGTGCTCTTAGCCAGGAAACAACTTGGCCAGCGACCATGTCCACATCATCAACCTTATCTTTGCCCATAGTCTTAATCTTCACCATGGAGTCCTGCTTGATCGTAACGATCCAAGAATGACTATCGTCTCTGTACTTGGATTGTAGATCTTCTGGAGATCTAGCATCGCACGCAAGTTCCGCACTGATGTTGTTGCGCCACAGATCATTCAACATGCCAACTCCAGCTGAGCGTAGTGTTTGAGCATCGAGGCTGCTCACAAGGACATCGCACTATAGAAGTTAGGAGATGTTTTGGCAATTGAAATTTGTGTGGAATTGTGACCTACCCGCTTGCTCAACCAGACTGCTGGCATCTGTTCTTCTGCAGGCTTCTTGGTCTTCTTTTTCTTAGATTTTTGATAGAACGAGAACATAGACTGTGCGAGATTTTCCCAAGCAAAGTTAAATCCTACAGCATGGCAGACCTCTGAAGGCCGAACCGTCTTTGGCTTAAATTCGCGGATTAGACTGTCGTATCGACCGCCCGCCGCAAACACTTCCTTGCGTTCCCTGTCATAGAGGCAGGAAAAGAGCATGCCTCCCTTGTAGAACCTTTCGCGAACACTGCCCAAAGGAGTCACAAAAATTTTGCTTTTAACGCCGAGTTGCTGTGTATATTTCGCTACATCCTTCATATGAGCAATAGAGGCGGAAGCTCTGTCAAACATATTTGTTCCTTCGAAAAGAACCTTCAGCTTTTCATCTATTCTGTCCGGTGAATCTGTTATCGGGATTAGTATTGATATATTTTATGACTATTTCCGCAAACATACCTCGGAAATTGAAGGATGAAAGTTCATCGATACTGGCTGCAGATAGACCATTTGATCGAAGGTCAGTCTTAATCCTCGACCATGTCCACTGGGAGACACCAAGCTTGCTCAAAGTATCTGCTGCACCAAGCCGACAAGCCAAATCAACGCGGCAATGGTCAAAAACAAGATCCAAGAGATCGGAGTGATTTAGTTGGAAACACATTGGCACATTAGCGAAACACGGGAAGGACGAGATAATCTCATCCAATACCTTGATTACCTCGGCCTCTTTGAGAGCAAGGTCAAGAGAATCGGATACTATATCGAAGTTGACCTCTCCAAAGGATAATGGCTGTCCTCCGCTCTTATCCCGAAACACGCTGCCAAATGCATAGGAGCGCAGTATTCTGGGTGGATTCTTCGCAATGGAACGAGCAAATGGAAGCGTCAAATCATAGCGCAATTGGACAAGTGCACCCCCGGGTTCTAGCAGCTGGACGGCATCAGAGCCATAGTGAGATGAACGCGGGAAAATCACTGGTCTCGGAGCTTCCAGTGCACCATGACGTCTGAAGATGGACATGAGCTGGTGTTTGACATTGCTTCGCATCACGCTATCGGCAGGCTCCGGCGGCTTTTTGTTGATCATATCCCAAGCTATATCTTTGGCTTGATCTGTTGGCCGAGAATAGAGAGCTGCCATCATTTTGGGATAATAAGGAGACTTCGGGTCCTGCAAGCTTGCCAACGCCTGCTGGATTGCTTCACTTCCCATTTGTACCGGAAGTTTTCCGCTTTCAAGCAAGGCAGAACTGCTGGGACGCTCATCCGGATTGTGATTCAGGAGAGAGAGAATGATGTCTGGCAGCTGTCCCATTTTGTCCATATCAAAATCTTCAGGAAATTTTGGCTTTGGACTCCGAAGTTCGCGTAAAACAACAGCACGCTCCATCCCAACAATTGGATGATAGCACATCTCGAACAGTATAATACCGAGCGAATATAGATCAACCTTGCTTGTGTAATCGGCACCCAGCATAACTTCTGGAGCCACATAGCTTGCTGTCCCAATATTTGTTGTCATATCGTGAGTGCCTTGAGCCATATCTGCCATCTCTAGTAAGTTGTATTGGCCCGAAGTGGCGAGACCGAAATCTCCGATTCTGATATTGGAAGCACCGTCAATGAAAACATTTTCGGGCTTGAGATCACGATGCACGACGTTGTTGGCATGAAGATATTGTAGCGCCTCAAGTAGTTGTCTAAGAAGGCGCCAGATTTCGTCTACATTTTCAAGCAGTGATCCACGTTTAATAACGTCGCGAAGCGTTTTGCCTTCGCAATATTCCATCCTAAGTCATTTTGTTAGCATTGATTCATAGAACAAGAGAAGAAATATTAGATGCGGAATGTAAGTGTACATGCAGGGGAAACCGCAACACTCGAAATATGCGTCCCAATTGAGGCTTGAAGTGCGGGATACGGAAATTTGGTATGAGAAAGTAAATGAAGATATTACTTACTGGATGTAAAGAACGGTGATTCCGGGAGGTCGTGAGTCAGACCGCGTACGTGTCAGCGCAAGATGACGTTTATTCTTATGCATTACCAGAGGACTTTGGATTGAAGATGCTTCTTCAGAATCAATAATTGCTTCCTCATCGTCATCGGAGCATGTCTCGGCACCCTCATCGTCATCGTCATCATCTTCATCATCCTCGTCATCAAATTCAATATAGCGAGAGGAACTGATGAAATCAAGACCTCCGGTGCTGGTGCCAAATTCAATTCTCGGACCTTTCTCGGGAGATAACACACCGGTGGTTGGCTCTATAGTCGATGCGTCAAGGTCCGTAGACCCATCTGCATCTGTAGAATCCGAGATTACCTCGGTCCATGAGTTATGGTACTGCACAATGTAAGGATGACGAAGCGCAGACAGGAATTGAACTTCTTTGATAATCTCTTCCAGGCTCGATGTGGACTTTTGAGTAATCCTTTTCACGGCATAAAATTGCCCATCAAGCTTCTTTCTTGCCTTGAGAACTTCTCCAAACCCTCCCTTGCCAAGCCTTGCTTCTTGGATGAAGTCTTCTTGATATCTGCTGAACTGAAGTGGCCGATGGTCTATCATGGATCCGTGCCTTCCCCTGCTGAACACACCGGCGCTTAATCCAGACTTTGAAGCAGACTTAGATAAGTGCGTTGACGACTCATCTTCTATTAGGTCGTCTCCGGCCAAAAAGGAAGAGCGTTTCAGGTCATTTACACGAGGACGCTTCTTTGGGTCGGATGCAAAGATTTTTCGTATCATATCTTCCAGAGATCTGGTCAAAACTTGTTCTTCCGGGATCCGGAGTGGTGCTGAGAAGTCACCCAAGACACCTAATCCCCATATCATCTGCAAAAAGATAATTCCAAAATCCCATACGTCAGTCTTTTCGGTGAATTGGGGTCGGTCATTGTTGACGTTCTCAGGTGGTACCCAGTAAACCGATCTCGCAAGTCCTAGAGTTCCAAGGGACTGCGCATGCTTTAAATCATGCAACCGACGTTGGAATCCTGCGTCTGCTATTTTTGGTGTCACGGCTCCGAGGGCGTTTCTGACGAGAAGAATATTAGATGCATGCAAATCTCGATGTATAATTCCATGAGAATGGAGATACTCCAAGGCGTCGAGTAGTTTCATAGACCAAGCTTTTACCTTCGGCGTCGTGAGGCCACCTGATATGTCGAGGCATTCTTCGAGAGACCCTTTATTTCCATATTCCGTCAAGATGCTTACAGTCCAGGGAACGCCAGATAATGTATCAGCATTGCTTTCCTTTGTGAACTTAAAAGCATAGATGTGCAAGATATTATCAAAGTTGATCGCCATCATTTTCGAGATTTCCCTCTCTAACGCTTCTAATTCATCTCTGAATTCTGCCTTTTTGTTCTTCGGACTTCTTATGGTTGTCTTTTTCAACACCAACAATTGAACTGGATTGCCCTTCACAACAGGACGTGCAGTAAAACATTCGGAGACGGGACCCTGTCGAATTCGATAATATCCAGTGACTGCTTGAAAAGTTCTTTCGTTGTCGGATTCATCGAGAAGTGTGATGGGCTCATCGAAGAATACACGCTCCCTCTCCTCATCCATATCTTCTTCTAGGGTCAGCTCGCCATCTATCACTGGAGCCTTGCTCTTTCTGCGAGATCTTTTGTCGATCTGCTCACGCTTTGCCACCAGAGATTGGGCGTCTGCATTTAGTTTCTCTTCTTCAGCAACCTGCGCCTTTTCTTCAAGAGCAGCTTGCTCTTCTTGTTCTTTGGCAGCCCTTAGAGTAGCCGCGGCCTCATGCATCGCTCTTTCCTCCTCCAAACTTGGCAGTTCACGGCCAGCTGCCTTTGCCTCTGCGGCCTCTTCAAGGATGTCCTTGAGAGCTACGCCAATTTCAAGAATCATCGGTTCCATGGGTCTCTCAACAACCATCTCCTTTGCCTTTGTCTCAATAACTTTCTGAAGCTTAAATTTGGTTCCTTCACGAAGTCCATCGTCCAGCGTCAGTGATAGGAGAGGTATTGATTTCGGGTATGTAGCGGTGAAGACGACATGGAGCACTATAGAGAAGTCCTCAACCGAAGAGTTGATTCGAATACTAAATGATGGTTCGGATTTCTGTTATCAGCGTTAGTACATAATCCTGAGAGACATACCTAGGGCTATAGCTCACCTTCCAAGCGCCAGGCTTGGTGTCTTCGCTTTCATAATCATCACCGTAGATAGCTTTCAGAACAAATAGTTCGTCTTCTTGGACTTGCTTATATTCTGACTCAGGAGCAGACTTTCTTTCTTCGGGAACTTTTAAGCTCGGGAAGCTTGTGTTGTTTAGTTGTGTTGTCTGCTTGGGCTTCGATTTAACCCAGGGATATGTAGGCGCCATCTTGTCATACTATGTAGGACAGGAAAAGGTCGGTTCGAAGGAGAGACATCGGCAGCAAGAGCTGCAATGTCTCACAAATAAAGCGAGGGCATAGTCTGTGGAGTTGATGTTTTGTGATTTTCTGGATTGAAGATCGAATTGTTTTGACCTGGCCACGATTCTGTGCAAGAGACGAGGTGCAAGGCTGAGAATTGTGGATGATTGTTATTCCGATAGTAAATTCTAGCCTTCTCGGAACATTATTGAACCGAACCACGAACTGTGTTCTTGAATACAACATGCTCATTTGCATTTAAACTTTCTAGAAACGAGCACGCTCTAAAAACAGAACGGTTATATCGGTCGGATATATTTTGCGAGCATTGTCAGAGTGGGGGATTCGATGTCGTTTTATGCTGACTGTGGACTTTGCGATTTCCCAGAGCTGTGATGTGATAGTATAGAGAACAGTCCTGGCTTACTCGCATCTGTGTAGAATAGATTATAGATCTTGGTTGCTGAATGATTTTTAGAACAAGTTAAGTCTTTATTAAAGAAAGTATGTGCTGTACTATCTACGACGACAGTGGTCCCCTCTATCATGGAGGTCTTCAAACAAGCCTAACCTATTGTCAAACGCCAAACATACAAGAATTCCTATCACCGACAGGCCAAGTTATCACATTGGAATCTTTTGTTGTCCCAAGTCGAGAGGCATAAAACATAAGCCATAGAACGTTGTGTATTTGATTTTTGATCATCAGCTTGGGGAACAGGGACTGTACATAAATAATAACATGAAAAACAGACTTTTTGTGGTATACCTAGATGCATCCTTGCGCCAGCCCTTATGATTGCCTGTACCAAGCTCATGCCCACCTTGAAAAATCAAGCGCATCAACCATGTTCTCCTCAACTCCATGCTGAGGTTCATTATCCGATACAGCACTCACTGGTGATTTGGCTGGCCGGTCATGATCACTGATGTTAGTCAGGAAGTTTGCAACCGAAGCTCGCCGGAGCGTCGTAAAACTATCCCGAACATTCCGTGTACTAGAATCAGGCGACATCAATGCTTGCCCTTGAGCAGTATTAGGGGGCGAGATTGTCGAACTTCCTGCGCTCTTGTACTTGTCTCTCAAACGCTGGATTTCTCGCAAGCGGCTGCGCCATGAAGAGATGTGCTCGCCGCCTTGCCGGTTGGCCCAGACAAGACAGAACACCGATGCATTGAGAGCCATGAGGCGAATAAAATCAGGGAGAGCCCTCAAGCTGAGGATTTTTGTCTCTGATGCAGGAGATACCTCTGGAAACCCCTGCTTACTCATGACCTGGACTTTGTAATACGAAGAATCAGGATCAATGCTTGTCCTATCACGTGTGGCAATAAAGGATGCCCGTGACTCTGGAGTGATAATGATATTGACATAGTTGAACTCTGATGGAAATGTGTCAAAGTTGAAAGGATTGCCGGAGTTATTAAATATTATGTTGACGAAGTCATTTCCAATATGGCGCTTTTTACCGATGCACTGAGGATCATTCTCGAGATTCGTAGGCATCATTGTAGTGATGTGGAAGACCAACTCAGTGACGCGATCCCGCCAACAGATCGTGAATTCGCCATCTGTGTTATTGTATCGGTCTAATCCTTGCGTGTTAAAGGTAGCACCTTGAAGCTTCGTAAGAGTTCCTAAGCCTGCTAAGAAGGCCATATAATCGGTACTCCCGCTAATATTTGGTAGAATTTCAGTTTCATGTGTTTGACCTGCTCCAATATATATGATGCCAACCTTGTGGCCATCGACGGTAGAAGTTCGATCAAGACTGGAAATTGCCCGCCTGATCATGTCATCATCTGGGAGATGTATTGGCCGTGAAGAGTCTGAAGTAGGCGCGATGAGTTGTACAGGGATATTGCTTGGGAGGAAGAAGTTTGTATTCAGACGAGTAGGATCTCGTACTCCGTCAACGGGACTCACAACTTGATGAGCTTGAGGTGCATCGAACCTCTGGCGGACCATATAGTGTGACGTAGCAGATGGCTGCCTCTTTGTGATCTGAGCCCAACCGCTTTTTGTGGCTTGCTCTACTGTCACAATGCTCTGGCCGACGATCCATCGCTCTTTCAAGATTTCGCCATGATTTTCTGGAGTGAAGTCTGGATCTGCCCTGGATTCGTCCACGTCGGCATAAGTTGTCCTTCTCATAAAGTCCAAAGTCACCTCTGCCAGCTCATCCAGACGCTGCTTGCCAGTATCATCCGTCCATACAAGATTTTTTGTTATCCAACTGACATGATTCGCACGGTCCGAAAGACGTAAAGATAAGAACCAATATGTGATGACATGGTATGCCAAGGCAAAAACATATTGAGGTAGATCGTTGGAGGCATTGGGAAGAAGACTGCTGTCTCCTTTAGTGGGATCAGCCAATGGATTGGTAAGATCCAAGGCAGCGCTAACTGGACGGCTAGGCACTGTGCTGTTTCTGTTCGATGCTGATCTTGAATTCTGATCCCGTACGTATTGAAGGTATCGAAAGCATATTCCGAATACTGTGCGATATTCATCGTCTCTGAAATTTGAATACAGATCGGGCAGCCGAGAAAGACAAGCCAAGAATTCGAGAATATGAACAGCAACATGAGATTGGGTGATAATTTGGGACATTTTAAGCAGAATACTGCCTAGGACCAATTTCATCGATGCGGGAAGCTCGTGGCAACATATAGAGAGAGCGTGGATGCAGCATTTCGCAGCTCGTTCCCAGGCACCGACACCAAGAATGAACGACTTGACTATTTCATCCTCTTCGCCTCGAGAAAAGTGCCGATGATAGCTCATAATCATTGTTAATATTTGAAACAAACAGATCGCAACATCTGCCTTTCGCAGACCGGATGACATTGGTGGCTCATGAAAACTGCTATTCTTGATCTGCTCGCAGAGAACGCCCCTCAGATGCTTGATTTGAAGAATTGCCCCCTTAAAAAGGGCGTGATTCGTTAATTGTGATGGTAAATGCACCAAGATATAGCTGTAGATTTCCCAATCGCATCCTTGTTGTAAAAGGCTCATGACCGTCTCGAGCCAAATATTTATTTTGAGGGGTCTTTGACTTGAAGACTTGTGGATATGTCCCTGTGTTTGGCTTGTGTTACCTACGACATCATCAACCACAGAGACGAGCAATGTGCTGGCCTTATTAGACGGCTGTTCAGGTAGGGCATCCGGATCAGGCATCATCCACAGTTGATGGTTCCGCTGGAGAGTGCGACTTACACCACTGACGTTCCTAGTAGTGGAGATGTTCGTGTATGATTGGCCAGCAGACGTACTGCGAAGTCCACGAGAATCTTCATTACGCGTTGATCGACTTTGGTGGGCTTCATCCATGGCTTGCTTCTTGGCTAACGATGCAGATGTCCGATAGAGAGACGATGCCAAAGCTTCGGATTCGGTGAACGGTGTGAGAAATATTCGATTCGCCCAATCAGCTCGCAGCCGGAAAAGCATCTTTATGGCAGATAGGCGGGCTTCTGTATCGCATGAACTAGATCGGACAATCCAGAGAATCTCATCAAATGTTCGAAGAGCTTTCGCTGTCGAATTATCCATTGTTCGCATGAATATCTGTATGATGCCCTTTGTGATGATGCTTGCTGATGTCACGCCGAGATTATGACTATCCGACCCACTCGCAGACCAGTGTATTGACGTTGGAGCAGGCCGTGCTGCGTGGGGGAAAAGCGGCGAGCCCAGCCGGTCAGTGGTAACAGACAGGTGTAACTGCTTAATGATGAATTCGAACTCTTCTGAGTCAGCAGTATCAGAAACTGTGACAGAAAATGCCACAACATCATTAACTATGGCCTGATCCTTCTCCTCGGCCAGAGCATTGAGAATACCAGCTAGCAAACTGCGCTTGCTGTCTGACTCTTTGTAATCATCCATCATTTCGACTAGATCGTAGACATCAGTGATCGCTTTGAGCGCTTGAAGGCGTGTCTCTGTTGGCCGTGATCTGTCCAAAAAGAACGCATTCAATAACGTTTTGCTGTTGGATTCCCAGTTGCTATCGGACGGATAGCAAAATCGAAAGTCGACGAAATAATCGATAATAATATTTGCGCATGAATCGGGCAGATGGGTTGGTAATTTGGAAAAGAACATGATACAGTTCTCTGTCTGCATGAAGTTGTTGGATACTGACAGCAATATGTGCTCTATCCTGGTTATAAGCCCATAAAGCATTTGAGCTATGCCCGTTGCTATGTGCACGGAACTCTCACTTCCTGTGATAAGAGCAGAGGACGGACTGAGTTGTTGCGCGACTTTGCCAATGGGCCTGCCATCAGATGTTTCTAAGGTGCGCCTGGCACATTTGATTACTACATCAAACATTTTAGTCCAGTCTTCTTCAAGGATGTCGGACTTCAATGGGTCTTCGTCGTCGCCGAACAAAGATAGTATCATACGCATAACATCTTGATCCACCTTGGGGTCGTCGATAGTCAAGGCATTGTCAAGGGCGTCCATCAAAAGGCTGAATGGAACCGTCGGATATCCATCGTCGCCATTCTCTTCGATAATCCTCTCTAAGACAGATAGAGCACCCCGGAGCTCACGCACATTTGTCTGAGTCTGCTGGTTTCTCTCCGGATGACGAAGTGCGTCGAGGAGGATCCCGATAGTGGCATGGCCATTATGGGACTTGCAGAGATTTCCAATGGTATGCCATGCTTCCGACTTGAGATCGCGGACCATAAAATGAATTGAACAGAGAACTGTCACACAATCCTTCAGTTTTTCACTCGGGATTGCGCCGTATGTGACGATAGCATCCAAGACTCGGACACAGGCACCAAGTTCTTTTGGAGATACAGCACTAAAAGCGATGAAAATGATCTCGTCAATCAAGTTTCCTGTTTCCTCATCATCGGAGACATTGAAACTAAACTTGATAATGTTGATAATGAAATTGAAGAGCTGATGGATGTTCGTTTCTTCACCTAGCGGAAGCTTCCCCTGTCCAGCCTTATTAGCTGTTTGCCTTGGCTGTTTTCGAGCTCTCTCAAGCGTATCAAAACACATTCGTAACCATCTCGTTAACAATGGAAATGCATCGTAGTGAAACCCAGAAAGGTCTTTCCCATGCTTTGCCAACTCTACCACTGCGGCCAGCTGCAGGTGGAAATCATCTGGGTCGAGGTTTGCAGTCAAAGTGTTGAAGTACTCCTTTCTTTCCAAATCCGTCGAAGAAACATGCTTGACACATGCTGTCAGCAATTCATAACCAGCGTGGCGCGCCGCTGGCGGGTTTCCAGGATTGATGAGGTCTTTAGCGGCATACCATATACTGGTAACCTGCAAACACTCTTATCAGAAGAGATCAGGCACGATTTGGAATGAACTTACCCCGCTCAGTGGATAATCTGTAACAGCAAGCCTAAGGGCATCTGCTGCTGGGATCCTCTCGGACAAGGAGTTCTCGGGTTTCAGCTTTTCATAAAACTCCTCATACTCGGTCGGACCACCGAGCATGGCCCCTCTCGGTGTATCTGGCCCATTTAGTTGTTGCGCAAGCTGAACGGTTGCCACAGATATCGAAGATGACGGCAGCGGCGAAGATATCGCACTTTTATTCCCCTTTCCCGACGTCAAACTCTTGAAGACTCCGGCAAGACCTCCCGCGCTCTTCGGTTCTGGAGTCTGCACTACGAATCCGGAGGGTGGAGGCATAAGATCCTGTTGATGGCTTGCCGACGAGACGGTGTTATCTGCGACAAACAATTGTTAGCCAAAGCCATGTAACATGAAGCGTCGTCCAAAATGCAAGCAGCAATCTCGTTGCCCAAGACGGACGTTGGTGATGGCACACCACACCGAGCAAGTTCGAAGAGGCCTCACCAAGGCAGACTAAGTGATATCAGGGCGGAGTCACAGAACTTACCATGAAGTGGTCGAGACACATGAGTGCGCGTCAAGTAACTATGTGCATGAAGCTCCAGAAAGCATCGGCGGTGGTAAAAAGATAAGGCTCTGAAGCGGGGATAAGGAGTCGACCCCGATTTTCAGCAATCGATAAAGGCTAAATAAAGTTGACAAAAAGAGTCCTGATTCATGCAAAAGGTGACCGCGAGATGTACAACACAATCAAAGATTTAAGACCATGGTTCTAGCTATCATTGTATAGAATGTGAGAGTCGGTGATATGAGGATCTCCAGTTCTTTCGGTGCTTCCATCGGTAGGGTACTAGGTACACCATCAGACTGGTGCAGTAGTATCTTGGTCGTTGTCTTAAAATTGCCTATTCCATGCTGAAAAGAGCTTAGTCGTCTATCCGGAAGAAAGCACACCCGTCCCCCGCGATTAATCCGTAGCTCTAGGTTTTCTGCCTCTTCCGTCAGGTTTCAAGGTCCGTTGCCGTTGTTTGTGTTTAGTTTCGAGAAGGGCGGGACACATAAATATAAGAATCATCATTACTCTGTCTGTTCTAACTCTTTGCCCAGCTCGTTCAACAACAACGTCCATTCCTGACTTTATTCAATATGGACGCGGAACTCCAAGCTGTTGCGCAGCTTCTTCAAGCTACTCTAGATCCAAGGCAACACAAGCAAGGTATTCCTCAACGTTTCTACACTTGTGTGTACATCTACTGACTTCTGCAAGCTGAGGTTGAGCTGTTAAAAGTCCAACACGAGAAGCCGAACTTTTCATTATTACTTTTGCAAATCGTCGCTGTCGACTCATTTCCGTTGAATACCAGGCTATCAAGCGCATTATGCTTCAAGAACTATATCAGGTTCAACTATGTGGTAGGTTCATTGCGCAAAGTCGTCATTCGTTGCCGTTGCTGATTCCGTTTGCAGGACGAGGAGGGCCGTTACAAGCTTCCTGAAGCCACCGTGACAACCATCAAGCAGGAGCTTATCGGATTAATGATCAGAGTACCGCCGTCCATACAAGCGCAGTTGGGAGAGGCTATCAGTCTGATCGCAGATTCCGACTTCTGGGAGCGTTGGGATACACTTGTTGACGTATGCCTGGCATATACCGAGATTGAAGATATTTGATATTGACTGTAACAGGACCTCGTTTCTCGTCTCACACCTGATAATGCAAAAGTCAACAATGGCGTCTTGGAAGTTGCGCATTCAATCTTTCGGCGCTGGCGGCCCCTTTTCCGTTCCGATGAGCTTTTTGCGGAGATCAATCATGTCCTGGGGAAGTTCGCGGAACCATTCTTGCAATTATTACAGGTACGCGCCCGAGCCAGACGCTCTAAGATGAATCGTATACTAACTGATTGATAGAGCACCGACAACCAAATTGAGGCCAACAAAAACAATGCCAGCGCTCTGAAGGAGCATTTCACAACCATGAATCTTCTGGTGAAGCTTTTCTACGACCTTTCCTGCCAAGATCTCCCTCCTGCGTTTGAGGATAACTTGCAATCTATCACCACATTGCTACAGAAATATCTCACCTACGACAATCCATTACTACACACCGATGATGATTCGGAAGCTGGGCCGTTGGAATTTGTCAAGACAGGGATATGCGAGGTTTTAGTGCTCTATGTGCAGAAGTACGAAGATGCTTTCGGGGACCTCCTTCAACCATTTATCACCAGCGTCTGGAACCTTCTTACAACTATCGGCCCAGAAACGAAGTATGACTTGGTTGTGAGTAAAGGGTTGCACTTTCTCACAGCTGTGTGTGGAATAAGGAAGCATGCTGAGAATTTCAACAATGAGGGAGTTCTGGAGCAGGTTGTGGAGAAGGCAGTACTCCCAAGTGTCAGCCTGAGAGAATCTGATATCGAGCAATTCGAAGACGAACCAATCGAGTACATCCGAAAAAATCTTGAAGGGACGGATATCGACACTAGACGTAGAGCAGCAACTGAATTCTTACGGACTCTCTTGGGCCATTTTGAACCACTGATTACCAAGGTTGTTGGCAAATACGTTGAACACTATCTGGCAAAGTTTGCTCAAAATCCCAAGGACGAATGGAAATCTAAGGACGCCGCCATCTACTTGTTCTCAGCAATTGCGGCGCGCGGCGCTGTAACCGCCAGTCACGGTGTCAAGACGACGAACGAGCTCGTAAATGTGGTGGAGTTCTTCCAGAATAATATCGCGAGCGACCTTCTGGATGTCAGCGGCGTGGAGCCAATTCTCAAAGTCGACGCAATCAATTATCTCTACACTTTCAGGAGTCAATTGACACAACAACAGTGGCAAGCAGCATTTCCACCTCTTGTCCAGAATCTCGCTTCTCCCAATTATGTGGTCTATACATATGCCTCAATTGCTGCGGAACGGGTGTTATCCTTGACGGATGACACTGGAAAGCATATATTTGGCAAGGACGAAGTCAAGCCTTTCGCAAAGGACCTTCTTGAACATCTGTTCCATCTGATCGAGAAGGACGCTGCCCCTGAAAAGATTCAAGAGAACGAATTCCTGATGCGCTGTGTGATGAGAGTACTCATCGTGATCAAGGATGGTGTTATTCCAATCGCAGACATTGTGCTACAGCATTTGATCAAGATTACGGAGGTCATCAGTCAGAATCCTGCCAATCCTCGGTTCTACTACTATCATTTTGAAGCTCTGGGTGCCCTGATAAGGTTTGTATCCTTTCAAGTACTGTAGCATTGTTGCTAACTTTGTAGATATGCCGCACCTTCTCAACCAGAGAAGTTTGAGGAAGCTTTATACGTGCCATTCGCAGGTATCCTCTCCAACGATATTGAAGGTAATTAATATTTCAATTTGATTCGCTGCGTCACTAATTTCCCCTCCCAGAGTTCAAGCCCTACGTCTTCCAATTATTTGCCGCCCTTCTGGAGTCACGTCCCTCCGAAGCCCTTTCCGAATACTATAAAGCACTTATTTCCCCAATCCTCAACCACGACCTGTGGTTGTCGAGAGGCAATGTGCCAGCCCTCTCTCGCCTTCTGTGCTCTATCATTCCCCGTGGTGCTCAAGACATTGTCGCGAACAATCAGATTGAGGCCATTCTTGGCGTTTTCCAGAACCTCATCGCCAAGAAGTCGAAATTGGAGACTTATGCATTTGACGTCTTGGAGAGCGTCATTTCCACATTCAACGGGTAAGTTTTACTCCAAGTTGAACGTTTTACTGCCATACTAACATCATACTTCGAAAAGGCCAACTCTTGTCTCTTACTTCCCAACCATCCTCACCATCGTATATTCTCGTCTTGCAGCGCCTAATGTCACAGACGCATTCAAGCTGCGATTCGTGCGTTTCTACCACCTTGTTTCGGCTCTCAACGATCCTCAACATGGTTACGGCGCTGATTACTTCATCGCTGCTTCCGACAGCGTGCAAGAAGGGGCATATGTTCCTCTTTATCTAACCATTATCCTGCCATTCACCCAGCAACTGGCCAAGCCAATCGACCGCAAGACTGCCGCCATTTCGCTGACCAAGACCTTGACCGACTCGGAGAAATTCGCCGTGCGATACGTCAAGGGCTGGACTCTGACAGCAGAGACGCTCATTAAGCTGTTGGTGAACGCACCGATGCCAGTGACCGACGATGCGGCTGTTGTCGAGCAGGACGTGGACGACCTGTCGTTCGGTGTCGGCTTCACCCAGCTGAACACCTGCAAGCGCCAGCCGAAGGACTTGTGGCCTGAGGTCACCGCCGTCAAGGGCTGGGTTGGACAATATTTCAGCCAGGGCGGATTGGCTGGAAAGGGAGCGGATGCGGCTACGTTGACGAAGTGGATCAGTGAGAGGTTGAGCCCTGAGCTGCGTCAAGCGTTTACGGCGTGTTTGAGTTGAGGCTATGAGGTTGGGTTGGCTTAGGAGTACAAAAGGATCACGGGATATCAAGTGTTATTTTGGTGGCCTCATAATGAGATTTAGGGATGTAGACAGGCGAGAAGTGCCTACATAGAGCTGCCTATTGAGCTGGGGAGAGATCTGCTGAAAAGGTCTTTGAGAGGGGGGCTTGGTGGAGCCGAAATATAATCAGCATCATAATGGCGATAATAGAACGCTATACATATACAACCTGATCATTGAATAATGAATATGTGAAAATGAAACCATAAGAATATCATAGAACAATGGCAAGCTCTTTGTATCATTTGGGATTGTTGAATTCTATCCAATCTTTTTCTTACATAGCCGTCTCGTACAGTCATCCAGGGGTATCTATCTATATGTCGCATCCAAATTTAACTAGCAATCAGCCCTTCCGCTGCCATTATCGCATCTTCTGTCTGCGTCTTCCCCTCTCTCACACTCACACCCCTCTGCTTCTCTGCCTCGGCCTCCTTCTCCGCCCGCTGCTGCGCCAGCGCCGCCTCATGGCTGCGATAGCTGGCGAGCCGGAGGCTGGAGAGCACCATAATGGCCATGAAGACGATGGCGAGCGCGGCGCGACGGGTGATGATCCAGCGCACGCCCTCGACTTCCGATTTGGAGTCGGAGTTGAGGGCAACGGTGATTTTGTAGTTGAGTTCTTGGATCTAGGATAGCAGCCGTTCGTGTCAGTATCCGACGTTCAAATCTGGAAGAAGGCTACAGGCGCGAGACGCGGGAAGGGGCGAGCGTACAGCACTCTCCATACTCCTCTGCTCCATCCGAACCGCCATCTTGCGATCGTTGAACATGCCCCTGAGATCATCCCTCAGAGTCGCCAGATCCTGCGTCAGCTTCTGATTCAAAATATCCACCTCATGCTGCAAGAGCGTGCGCTGCATGCGCATCTCCTCATCATTCGCCTTCCTTGCGTTCTGGATCTCCGTGCGCAGCTCCGAACACGCGGCCTGGAAGAGGTATGTCTCGTTCTCGACGTCGGATTTCGAGACGAGCCCGTGCTGCGCGACCTCTAGGTTCGTGCTGAGGAGAGCGCGCAGGATCTTCATGGCCTCGATGGATTGCGATGGCGTGAAGCCCCCGGCTTCGATGCGCTTCGTGAGGGTGTAGGAGTCGAAATGGTGGATGTAGGGCGGCGGCACGAGATGTGGAGGATCTGGATTAACTGCGGGCGGTTCCGGCGGCGGCGGATCCATGTGGAATACCGTGTCGACCAGCGGCTGGCCGTCGAAAGTCGCAGAGCTCTCGCCGCTGGTGTTCGCCGCCTGTTCCGCGCGTAGCTTCTCCTCTTTCTGCTCCGGTGACATCCACGAGGAACCGATATCCCCCGGTATCCGCGCGGCTCGTTGTGTTTCTTCTGATAAGGGCGCGGCGGAGGAGAGGTCGGGTTTTGGCTCTTCCTTGACAATTTGGTCTATGATCTTCCTGCCTTCGGGACTTTCGCTTTTCGCAAACGTCTCGGGCCCCGCAACCGTGGTGCCATCTTGGATGTCCCCGGGTTGTGCTATCGGCTCAACGCCTTTGCCATGCCGTGGTGCGAACTGCTGGGCTTTGCGGGAGGTAGTCATAAAGGTACCATGGCGGGCTTTGGGTCGTCGACATTGTCGCGACGCTGCGGTTGGATTCTCGGCCAGCCGCAAAGTGCGGAAGAGATGGGGATATAAAAAAGTCAACCTCGTAGTCGTCATAGTTGTGAATTAAGCTGTAACTCCGTCGTCCTAGACGTTGCGATGCTGGCTTTCATGTAGATATCGCGGGCTTCGGGTAAACTATTGGCTGGGGGAGCTTTGGGCATTTACACGTGACGTCACCCAAGGAAGAAAGGGGTCATTCCATGTGATCAAGAGCGCGTCAAGTCAAACAAGACTGATATCAGGAGTCAAGATGCAGTGACATGGATAGATCTTCGAAGACATGATACTAAGCTAATGATCCAAGTAGTAAGCTTGTTCTCTTGTAATATTCTTGAGCAGCTTTCATCAATCTCTCATTCGATGAAGGCGCCAAATCCGATTGCTCTTTCAAGGACTTCTCCAGCTCAACAAGCTTATTTGCAGAATTCGACGCAGCGGATATTGTCAGGCAGAGCCTCAAGACAATTGTGTTGAAGAGGGTTTGGATCAGCATGTCTTTGGCCACAGCCACATCGACGTCTGCTGTTTTCAGGGTGTCGTCCTTCGGTGAAGCCTCTGATGCCTCCTCTCCATTCAGCGTCTTCTCCTGGCCATTTTCGTGACCATTAGTCTTTGGTGGTGTATCCGTTCCCTTCTGAGAATTTAGAGCTTCACTAATCTTCTTGACGAGCTGTTCACAAATATGCTTCTTGAGCACACACACAGGCCCTTGGCTCCATAAATCGCCGCCCACATCCGCCATAGCAGAGGCTGTTTCATGCAAGAATCTGAATGTTGATGGCGACGGATAGATTGGCAATTCCGGAGAGCCTTCCCACAGTGCTCGTCCTGGAACATGTTTCAGAGATGATAAGGCGGATGAGTACGCTGGTATCGTTTCTGAGGAGACGGCGAGAGCAAGTGCTTCATGTAGCTTGGGGACCAGGGATAATCCAAAGAATGCAATGTCTGGTTGCTTGGGCAGGTCGGCTCGTAAATCTCGCAGGACTCGCAGAATAAAGACCGTGATCTCGCCTATACGTTCGTTCTTGTCATGCTTTGTCGATAAGGCTTCTAGCTTATGATTGAGTGTTTTGAAAGCTTGTTCTAAGCTGTTCCTCAGACGTGTTTGTAACATTTCAGGATCATCCTTGCTTAGCGATTTCTGTCTTTCCTCCAAGACTTCCTCATCCTCCAGACTATCCAAGTCATCATTCCATTTCTGACTTTTCAGTTGTTCAACTTCGGTGGCCATCTCATCGATCAAATGCTTCCACGTTTGATAGCACTTGATAACTCTCGAAACCGAGTTGTTTCTTCCGTGAACATGCTCCACAATAGATTGTTTGAAAGCTGCTGCGCCACGAGTGAGCTCCATATCAAGTAGTTCATTGTCCCAGAGACCACTTTGCCGTGGCACAACACCAGATGTAATAGCCTCCAAGGCAGCCCCAACCTCAGTGTCAACGAGATGCAATTTAGCAACTCTTGCTTCAAGCAAATCAACCAATCGCTGGTTAACCACCTTCCTCAGCCCGTCAAGCATCACCGACGAGTCAAATCCCTTGGCCTTCCCTCCTTCGGCCACCCACATCTCAAATACCTTCGTTCTCAATTCCACCACGGCCCTAAAATCCGTAATGGCCTCCAAGACCTTCTCCACGCCGTCCAACAGGACTTCCGAAGCTTTCTTTGACCACCCCTTCAGCGTCGCAACAGCTTGCGGCCCATCCAAATCATCATGTCGGATATACGGCGTAAAGTACGTGATCTCATCGCCAAACCACCTCTCACAAACATCTAGCCTCAGTCCGTCCAGCTCTCTCACTCCCTCATCCGTGAGTAAATGTCTGCCTTTCAATTCCAACAGCGCGTCGGATAATCGCCGCGGCACTAATGCCTGGACATCCACCAGAGTCTTCGCATACAGTCCCAGTGCTCTAATGATAGACTCCAGCTTGATCTCCTTGTGCACGGCTCCCTCCTCCTCGATCTCCAGTGACGTCGCCATCGCCTCGCCTCTCATATGCAAGAAATGCCTCAGCACGTCTTTCGCGCCCGAGCTGGTGGCTAAGCTGTACGCACACAGCGCCTGTACCAGCTCCTCTCTATCTCCATCAAGATTATCCATCGTCTTCTCCACACTTCGCAGTAGTCTCTTCCGTAGCGACCCCAGCTTCCTCTTCAACTCCGCCGTCGCTACATCATCCGTCCCGTCACCGATCTCCGCGTCGTCACCGAGGCTCTTGACCAACAGCCTCGAAAGCACCAACACCTTCGCCGTCGTCACCAATCGTCTGCCCCTCCCACTCCCCCCATCCTTGCCCCTCAACAGCCTGCCCACGACAACCGTGCACCCACTCAACACCTTCAGCCTCGCCGTCCTACCCAGCCTCCTCTCGTTATCCTCATATCCCCTCCCCTCCCTCGCCCCCAGCTTCGCCAACCCCGCCACCCTCCTCCCCAACACCCCCATCCCGCACCCGTCCGCCACGCTCCCGAGCCTCGCCTCTACCTCCTCGATGTCGCCGCGCATGTGCACGATCATCTCTGCCGTGCCGAGGAGTTCGCGGTACGAGCCCCCGACGATGGCGCGCAGCTTGGCGTTCTTCTCGTCGAGGGAGACGTGCAGTTGCCGGTGCACCTGCTTGACTGTGGAGAGGGGCTGGGCGAAGATGTCGCCCGCAGTGGCGGTGTTCAGGTCGGGCAGAGAGGCCGCCATGGTTGCTTCTGTGGGGATTGCGCCGGAGAAAGGGTGAGGTTCGTGCTGGTGTAGATGGTAGTGCAGCGGTTATGCTAAATGGAGCGCAGAGAATATGGTATTTGGGTCAGTCGCCATCAGTTGTAGTGTTGGGAATCGCTGGGAATCGCGCTGAGAAACCAAGTGGAAGAGCACTGAGGTAGCTTGGATATAGACTTCTTTTGAGTATCACATTCAGGTACATACGTGTACCTGGCATCCTCGACGTTGGGGTCCTGGTCCTGGTCCGTGCACTAGAGCCTGCATCTCAGCCTCCCACTATTTCAGCCTCGTCTCTGTTGAAGAGTGGTCAAACTTCCAAATCACACGTCATAGCAGCCAATTCTTAATGAATGAGTGAGGCTTTGTTATACAATTCTATCTACAACAAGCCTCGCTGATACTAGTAATCTCCCATGGACAACCAACTGCTGGCACAAAACAGCCATGCCAATCCAACGCCCGCTGTATGCGCCGAAGGATTCAGCGATATCTGACTATCCCAACTGTGCTTGATACAATGATATTTCAAGCATCAGCTCAATTCCTCAGCTTTTCAGCTGAATTACTCCGGCGAATAACTCGTGTTTCTCAAGGAGTCTGGGCTGTCAAGCTCGCGGCTTCCATGGTAGTTTCCACTGCTCCCGTTCCCAAGACTCATCATCACCTCCTCGTTGCTCATGCCCATGCTCAGACCGTCGACATTTCCCAAGCTAAGTTCTCCCTGCCGGATCCTCTTCCCTTCAATTTCCATCTCTTCGCCTTTTTTCTCGGGAATGTTTTTCTCTGGACTCTCCCCGTCATCCGCACTCCTCACTGTCTGCAGGCTATCCATCGTCGAGCTTAGAAAGGAGCTGCTCGTCGCCAACGGCAATGGCGGCTCATCGAAAACACCTCTGTCGTCCATACTACGCCTGTGATGCGTCTGCAAATACTCCAAATTCATGCTCAGCCTAAGAGGCCCGCCATATGCCGTCCAATCAGCCTTCATCTTGAATGCCGCCCGCCTGACGATATGCTTCGCCTGGATCGCGTCGCACGCAAACCACAAGCCCTTAACGCAGGTTTTCGTCTGGATCTTGAAGATGTCCATCACGGCGACAGCCGGGAAGATGACGAGTCTGGGCGAGCTCGTGCCGAGGACGGGGAGGCCGACTCGAAGGTCTCTAGTAGAACCGTGTGGGCGCATGTTGATGGTGATGACGCCACGTATGAAGTGTTCGGTTGTGATGTGAGCGATATAGACGTCTTCGCAGCCCATTGCACGATACTTCTTGTAGTCATTACCTGCCTTCTCTACTACTTGTCAGCCCTGTTTCCTCTCCTCATCATTTCCTTCTTTCAACCCTTCCCCCCTCCTTTTTCCTTTTCTCTCCTTTCCCCTCCTTTTCCTCACTTCAGCCATCAGGAGGTAAACCCCCTCTCCCCATGTCACTCACCTCGATCGGCATGCAACGCAATCAGCCCCGTCGGCACCCTATTCTCCGGATCCAGCGCCCTCTCCACATTCCGCTTATTAATCCTCAACTCGTACCTCCCGTCGGGGAAGATGCTGCCGGCATTCAAGCCCAGCGCCGGGCTGTCCTGCGTGTCGCTGCCGGGGTACCGCTCGTTGCAGCGGCGGTCCAGGGCCGCGGACCGCTGCACGCGGTAGAGCCGCCGCGGCTTCGGCCGCGCCGTCGCGAGCGTCAGCGGGACGTGCATGAGCCACTCGAGACAGAGGGCGGCCCTGCGCTCTAGATACTCCCCCCCCGTCCGTGTGTCGCAGTCGCAATGCCTGCGCGGCGAGGAGGAGGGGAGCTGCGGCGCGATGGGGAGATGCGGAGCGTCTGCGCCGGCGCCTGCGCCTGTGGACATGGTGAGGCTTTATGGGTGGGAGCATGGTCTTTGTTCACGAGTTGGGCGGTCGTGCGAGGTGCGGGGAGGCTTTGGCGTGGGCGTTGGATGGAATATGGAAGGTGCGGAGCCATTGTGCCTTCTGTCCCGAAGAAAGCGGCATTGAAAGCGAGAGTCGAAGTGGAAGCGGAAGCGGATGAGAACGCAGCAGCGCGGCCAATGTGGCATTGGTAGCTTCGATATCATCGTAAGAGAAAAGTCGGCATGGTATCGTCCTCGAGATGCAGCTCTGAGGGGGACAAAGGGACAAAGAGAGTTTTCGAGGCGTGATGGAGGGGAAGGACAAAGAAGATGGAAATGAGAACCCCATTCACTCACTGACATCTCGCATCCGTTTGCAGCAAACCCGCGAGTCTGGATCCTTTTCTCCAGATGCGCCCGAGAAGATTGCAATCTCGACGGTCATTTACTTTTGCACAGCCCCTTCGAATCCACCGCTTCTTCGTCATAGGCTCGGTCCAGGTAGGAATCCATCCATCTAGGGCACAAACATGTATTTTCATTCCTCTCCAGAACCATGCTGGCTGGCCATGTTGCTCACGACACAACATGGGAATGCCAGTCTTGTCAAGAGAGGCATAAGATGTGTAAAGAGCACCCGCAATCCATTCCATCCCTCTAGCCTAGCGTAGCGTACAATATGTATCTCCTCCTGCCATCTCTCTCTGCGCCTTTTCCCTCCCGTCCCATCCCATCCCATCCCATCCCATCCCATCCATGCTATCCCGCTCCCTCCCAGCCTCGCTATCAATCCAAAGCAAAGCAACACAGATGCGGAACAGAACAGCACAGCACCAGAACATGCACAAGCACAAGTTCACATCCATATGCCCCCCTCCGACATAAACACGCCGATTCCCATCCCCGCATCCCACTCAGAAATAGCATCACCCAGTATTAGATCAGAGCAGACAGATCGGCCAGGTCCCGTCCAGCCCCCTTCCCTCGTATATCAGACAAAGCCCCCCCATCGAACAGCAGCGCCAGCAAGAAAAGAGAAGACAGAACAAGCAGATGAGATACCCGAGAATCGCACACCAGACCATTTATCCATATTTTTTTGCCCCTATAAATCCTTGTACCCCCTAGCCCACCATACCATACCATACCATACCATACCCATTCACACCCCCCTTGAACGCGGACGCTGAGAGTACTCACGCTTGAAAATGGACCGAGACATCACGCCACACAGCGAAATATAAAAGCTAATCCCCCTTTTTGCGAAAGTTTCCCCGTTATAAAGACAATTCCCGTTTTGAAAAACACCCTTTTATCCATGTAATTGTGCGCCCGGTTGGACGATCCGATGCAACGCTAGTTGGCTCCTCACGCAGCCTCGATCCTGACCTCTGGCGTCGCCTTGCCGTCGTCGAGGATCTTGGATGCGGGTTGCGGGTGTTCATTCGCATCATCGATCGTGGAGGCCGTCGTGCTGGGCAGGCTGCTGCTCTGTGGACTGTTCTGCTCCGTCGTAAGCATTGGTGTCGGGACACTCGAGTTCGTGATGTCGATCGGCATGGCGGCGGTGGCTTGTAGCGATACGATGCCGCGGTTCTGTGGCGCGAAAGGCACACTGCGATGAGGAGCCACGGGACCGTTGAAGATGAATTTTTCGATGGCGGCGATCTGCTTCCCGTGGTTGTATTTTCTCAGTTGGTTGAGTTGTGGCTTGATATCCTCGATAAATTGTTCACGCTCGGCACCTTTGAGCTGGCCTAATAGCTTCTCTGGTTGGATGTTAGTGGTAGAGTTCGAAGGGGGCACTGGCGACTGGAGAGGAACTTACGAATCACATAATTTCCATACTGATCCTTCATCATGAGTTGCAATGGGCTGCTGCCATCGCTGCTTAGGACAGTGATCTGTACCAAAATAGCTCGTCTCTGCTCGTCTGAGCCACAGACAATGCTCCTCTCGACAACATTGGAGGCGAACTTGTGCTTTGAGAGTGTGAGAACTTGTGCCGTGACCATCTTAATCAATGCTGTTTGATCCTCTGGCTTGCCATGTTGGATCACGTGTTGAACGACATAATTTCCATACTGGTCAATTATGAGCATCTGGGCACACGCGAAGAGCTCTTCCAGAATTGATGTCTGGTCTTTTTCCGAGCAGTACTCGAGCATTCGTTGGATAACACGGCAGCCGTAAGGATGGGTGGCGAGGGTATGAACTTGACCTCTGAATGCATCAAGAACGAACTGAACATGCTCTGTTGGGCAGCGTTCAATAGCTTTCTGAACGACGTGATTCCCATTTTGGTCCTTGACGTATCTCAGAACATCAGACTGGAGCTCCTTCACGAGCTCTGCCTGCTGGTCTGCCAGAACATGTTCCAATGCCTTCTGCACAACTCTGCAGCCATACATCTGAAGCGACAGCTCGTTCACATGATTCTTCATGATCTCCGCAAACATCTTCTTCTGAATCTGATTTCCATGCTCGAAGAGCTTCTGGATGACATAGTTGCCAAAAACATCGGTCATCAGTTGAAGAGCATTGGGCTGGATCTCTCTGAAGATTTGATCCTTCTCGTCGCTGTTGGCAGTCTCCAATTTCGATTGAATAAATCTCGACCCATGTTGATCGCCGCTGAACTCAACGACATGGCCATAGATGTCCTTTAGATCATATCGCCGCGTGTTTGATTTTGTGTTGTTTCTGAATTCCTCCAACAATATGCTCCGGACGCCATGGCCAACGTCCTGGTCACGCGCAGGACCTCTGGGCACACTTACAGGGGTATAAGAGGGCAGTTGAACTGAATATGGGACATAACCTTGAGATGCGGGGCGATATTGTTGCGAAGTAAAGTCCCATGGCTGCGGTGGGTATTGCCCTTGGAATTGGCCGGTATATATCCCGTGAGGCCCATAGTAGAGTGACTGCTGAGGCTGGCTGAGTTGTAACCTCTGAAGATTACGATCAAGGTCAGAAAAGCTTTGTGCTTGCTGAGCCCTGGTGCAAGCGTTATCGAGCTCAGAAGCGGTAGCGCTGCCATTGGCATTGTAGTATTTCGGGCTCATCGGCTGGTTTCGGCGATCATTGAACGTTGATAAAGTCTCCCGATCGCTAGCTCGAGAAACTTTACCCGAATTAAGTTGGCTTGAGTAGGCACTTTCGGGGTAACCGTTTGCGGCGAATTGATTATCGCGAGCTCTGGTGTTTCCTCTATATGCCGCATCGTAGCCAGGATATGTACCCAGCGACGAAAGAGGTTGCTCAGTAGCAGCCATAGATGATTCGGGAAACGTAACCTGAAGACCCTTCTCTAGAAAATTTCCATGAGTATAAGGGATCTCTGCATCTTGTATCCTATCAGTGCTAGTGCTGAGGCGCCGACCATTTGCTGTCGCTCCAAAAGATGGGGCTCTGCTGGGAAGAGTAGGCCGTTGCATATGTACTGAATTCTGCGGAGTATGGCCGAATGCCGAGTACGCTCCATTGCTGAATATTGAACCATTCGTCGCTCCGCTCGACGCAGTCTCTGAACGCCTTGAAGGGGGGAGACTCGGTTCCCGAGAAGTAGTAGACTGAGTGCCTCTGTAGGCTGAGCCAAGACCTGGTCTTTGGTCGAAGATGAATCCGTCTTGTACGTCAAGCCCGCCATTTAATGCGTGAACACTTCCGTTTTCTTTATTCTCCCCAAACACCAGCGAACCATATGGGTATTTAAATGGCCCCGAAGCGGGATCGAGATTGCTTTTTTGTACAGAGCGCGTGGTCAAGCCCGGTCCTTGGCCGATTGCGGGCCTCGAACTGACGAGGTACGGCGACGTCTTCTGAGATTCGGACAGGATACTGTTGGTGGCCGCGCTGGCATTGCTTCCCCGGTGACGAGCTGGGGAAGTGTTTCCACTGTGGTTCGGAGAGGTCGGGTCCACATTCCACGGACCACTGGTCCGAGAACTCCACGGGTCGGCTTCTGAGGAAGCGGCGAGTGCACCTGAACCACTCGGGCCATTGAATACATCGTCGTCGGTCACTGGAAAAAAAATCGTCATCAGTATTTGGAGTAATCTAGGGCAGAAGGCAATCAGAATTACCTCTAGAGCGGGAAACATTTCTTTTCCCAACAGTATAGCCGCTTCCAATAGCATTACCATTTCCCCAAATGGTCCCCGAGGCTTTCCATGCATTATTTGAAGCGAAGCCTTGACCAAGGGCTGTATTCTGTGCTGATTTCTCGTCTAGATTTATCCTTCCGCCAGTCGATGGAAAGTCTCCGAATCGGGTCGCTCGAGCCTTTGAGAGAAGAGAAGTCAGACGAGGAGTAGGCTCTATGGGGTAGATTGAGACTTACTGAATTTATGACGCCTCCTACGGGTCTATTGATGGTTGCCGAAGCCATTCTGAAATGCTGCCAAAAAGCTACTGAGATGTGGTATCGTGTATATGCGAGTGGCAAGATATGTGTAGCGCAAGAGGACAATAGGTAGTTGTTCTATTTACTCGGCAAGCGACAGTCTGATGATGCTCTATGTAACTGCAGGTCCTCGTCAGTATTTCAGGGACATTTTGTTGTAGGACTGATTCGGGGAGAGGGGAGAGAAGTAAGCGGCTGGCGCCTCGAGGTGAGTAGAGGTGAGGTGAGGTGAGGTGAGGTGAGTGAGGCGAGACGAGGCAACTTACCACAGTGAAGTTTGCTGCAATATGTGACGCTCAACCAGTGCGAGTTGCATGTACAAAGAAGGACCGCAGAAGACGTGTTGGACGAGGACTGCGAGGTGGGCTAGGTGGACGAAGAAGAACGTCAAGCATCGGGGGGGAGGGCCGGTAGTTGAAGGGTTGCAAACAGGACGAGAGAGCATGTAGTAGCACCTAGATAGATAGGTAGGTTGGGCGAAAGATCAGAATCTGGTCGCACGACACTTCGTTTGTCATATGCAGCGTGAAGTAAGCGCAAGACAAAACATGGGCGGGCAGGCAGGCAGCCGTACAACGCGATGTATATGAATTCCAGTACAAAAAGCGGGCTGCTCAGGTGGAGGAGGAGGAGATGGAGGAGGTGGAGGAGGAGGAGGTGAAGGTGCTGGCCGTGGTCGCGGTGATCTCCTCGCCTTGTGCTCTGTCGCACATTTGCCGTTTGCGCGCCGTGGAAGTTACTCGGTTTGTAGATCTGTGCGGCGATTCGAGTTGGTATCTGGGCGAGATCGAAAATTAACGCGAAGTTGCGCTTGGTAAACTGCAAGGGGTGGATGGATGATGGGCGAGACAAGCAAATAAGTGCTGCTCGTAGTCCGGTGGTGGCTCAGAAAGGCTCCGAAAGGCCGATTCGAATCTCGATATCTGAGAGGAGATTTGATATTATTGACGGCCGCAGTGGAAATGTATAGGGTATGTACATAGGGTATTCGCGTGGATATTTCTACGTCGTATGTTGTATGATGCGACGGAGGAAGACTGTTGGAATGCAGACTCGACGAACAATGAATGTGTTTGATGGTCCAGTGTGGTGGTGGTTTGCTTGGTTCGGGGGGCGTCCCTTGGAATACAAGCGTGGTATGAGTATGTACTTATTAAGTAGTAGGTACTTATATATATATATTACATATAGATATAAATAATATATATATACACACACAGAGTAGACTGGTCGTTTATGTCTTGCTGTTTGCATACAACTTGCATCTAGATCTACACTGTTTTAAAGAGAGAAGACCCAATAATAGTAGGTACCTACCTATATAGAGGAAGAACCATGTCGATGTGCTTCTTTTGTGATAGATTCTTTCAATAGCCTAATGTGGAGTATGTGGAGTAGTGGAGTGGTGGAGTAGAGTAGTAGAGTGGAACATTTAGGTACTGTGAATACCTAAGTACTGTACACATGCACTATAACTAGGACAGTAGTAGCAGTAGCAGTAGCAGTAGTAATACCTAGCGTACTCTAGCAGAGGGTCTCGACCCTGTAGAGGTGCAGAGATCCGCTTCTATGCTGCTAAGGACGCCCTAAGAGTCCTTAAGACAGTGTAGAGTGGCGAGTGGCAGAGGAGTAGGGCATAAGAGTGCTAATGGCCGTCGCGTTTCAGCGTATTTAAGCGATCCCAGCTGACTTCACCGGCGCCCCTTTAGGGCTGCAGCGTACGAAGTAGGTACCTACCTATGCTGAAGCCACTGAAAGGCAGGGCGCTGAAGGGCGCTGGCGCTGGCGCTGACGCTGACGGGAGATGGGTGGGGCGGGGACACGGCAAGTCGCCAAAAGATGCTCCGTCAAACGACGCTCCACCTATATAGGGAGCAGTGGTATGTAGTAAATATGTATATAGTACATATTATGTACCTATACATACCAGCGGCTCTTCTCTAAAGGGCCACCGAGCCCTACGGATACTACGAAGTATATCATACTATACTCCACTCTGTAGAGACACACTGTGGCCACTTTTCATTACCTCGTCGTATATTAAGCTTTACCTTAGCAAGACAGCATACTTCAACGTCTTTATATACCCTCTCAATCCTCTCAACCGAAACGTTCCAGACACCATGGAAAGCGGAAGATGGAATGGATCAATAAAACATCAAATTCTCGAATGAAACGAAACATCCCACAGGATTCGCTTTCTACAGAGTGCTCAAGCCGGTAAGTATACGTCGAGGATTTCTCATACATTTGTTGGCCGCTTTAGGTCTAGTCTAGATATTACGTCTGTTAGTTAGCAAGGAATCAGGAAACAGGAAACCACCGAACAAGCAAACAGCCAGAAACAGAGGCCGCTCTACGGAGTACATATCCTGCGATATGTATGTATGTATGTATGTATGTATGTATGTATGTATGTATGTATGTACGTACGTACATATGTATGACCATTACGGTGCAGGCCTGCGCTGGAGAGAGAGAAGAAGGGGCACCAATCCCGTTATCTTCTCCCCTCAACCAGACCTCATTCTGCTACATACATACATACATACATACATACATACACATCTATCTGATCTCAGGAAGCAGCACCGTCGCCTCACCGCCCTGTATGTCGGCTTAGGCTGTTGTCGTCGGAAAGCACCGTCAGTGCCCATTGCTGTCTCTCCTATCCTCTTTGTGGCCAGCCTGTTACTACTGCTGGCCTATGGACTCATGGATGACTGGTAGGCAGATAGCTGGCCACGTCAATTTTGTCTCTGATGATGCTGATGCACGACCAGCCGAGTGAGCAGATACTCTCACCGACTGCTTCCTCCGAAGGCAGCGCCGCAGCGGAAAGTAGCTGAGAGTACGGCGCTGCGATGTTCTCATTGGATTGGACCGAGGGGACCCCACTCGGCCCTATATTAATGCCATCAGGATGGCTTTCACGGAAGATGACAGATGCAAGCCTCGCCGTCCCTCGTCGCTGAGGCTTAACCTTGTTTGCCCGCTACCAGTATCGATCCATCTCTGGGAGGGAGCATTCCGCATTCACTACTCTTCTTCTGGTCTCATGCTGCAGTGAATACATACAGACATACCTACATGCATACATACATACATACATACATACCTAGAGAAATGGCGTGGATCATGGGAGTCGCACCTCGTCCTCGTCTTGGCGCTCTCCTTCCTCACCTGCGTCGTTTTCCAATCGATCGTTTGAATCTCAGCTTGGACGATTTTGCGCATCGTTGGGATTTCGTGGTGGCTCTTCTCTTCTCCCCTACGAAGTAGAGAGAGGAGAGAGGAGCGGGATCCAAAAATAAAACAAGCCACATTTTAATCCACGTCTTCGGCCATTTGTCCTTTTCCCGGCCGTCGTCTCGTCTCCAATCTTCGATCTGGACGTCGATGGCGTGGTCGATATTAATGGAGCGACAGAACAGGTCCACGAAGGAACTCCTCAGGCCCAGACGTCTCGTTGTACAAGACCACCTGGGTATGTATGTATGTATGTACTTCTCCTCCTCCTCCTGCAAACAAGTCTACCTCTGACACGCTAGCCATGCTGCTCAAGGCCACAAGGGGGCGGGAGCCAGCGTTGACAGGCGCACAGCATCTACGGCGGCCTCGATCGACGTCAGACGCTACAGAGGGATCTGAAGAGGAGCCGGTGACACTAAGGTACATACGGAGCGGAGCTACCTACACAGTACGCGGGAAAGATCGTCAATCGAAGATCACATCACAGCATCATCACTCTGGCATATTCCGATCGCTATGTGAACCGTCACAAAAGCAAACATTCGGTCCACTCCTGACAATGAATGGGGAGTTCCAAACTTCCAACTATACATGATACCAGAGTACCATTTATGTACATATCAAATATAGCGGATATGGTCTATTTCCAATTCCCATACGTTATCGTCTCCGCATCTAGGCATTGAAGCCAGAAGCTTCGTCAAATGTCTTTTGAGGAGGGTTCTTGGACTCTTCGAGGTACGACAGTAGCCTGCCGGGTGCCTGCATATTGTGAAGTCAGACCAACGAGAGTTCCTCGCGCATGTTGGATGATCCAAGAGTCCAGATTTCACAGTATGTTCTACTGTGTACATACTCTAGGTAGTCGAGGAGTCTACAGAGCAGAGCACTCTACTCTCCTGCATGTCGTCGTGAATCGGACATCCAATCAGGATTTCCTCTCTGGATGTCGTGCATTTGCAGTGTCTAGAGAGCCGACAGCGTAGGACAGATCCAGCACCATACATGGCCGGCCATTGGGGGGATTTTTTGTTTCTGGCCCCACATGGACCATGATAGAGTAAAGAAAGCATTGTCAGTCAATAATAATCTTTGTCGATCGTCAACGAACACTCCTATTGAGTCTAGAGAATCCTGACATTCCAAGATCCTTTCCCCGGGCGCCAGCCGCGGCCGAAGCAAGGGAAACAGCAGCTTCCCACTTAGTGATACGAAATCTCGACGCTGGATGGGCTTGAGGTCTTGGTGTGCGGAGGAGGATGCTTCTACCTTGCGGATATACGGACACGCATGAGGTGCTCCATGGGATATAAAGCGTCATACGAACCACGACAGGAAATCACCATGCGATCAGGAAATCACCATGCGATTTCCTCGACAGCAGGCCACAGCACATACATAACACGTCTGCGTCTGCGTCATTCACGATGCGAAGGTCGGGCGTGACCTGATCTCGCCCTCCTCATGATGTCGCGGCCTTCCGAATGCCACGCGATGCCACGGTGAATAGCACCGAGAGGGCTTCGGACACTCGAAGGAGGATTCGTCGGGGCTTTGTCGAGCCGTCTGTCGTCGGTCGTCCAACAGAAGCAGATGCGTCGAGGTCTTGCCGGTCGAGATGCGCAGTCCGGGCGAGAGTGACGCGTCTACGGGCTGATGAGAGGATCGAGGCTCGAGAGAGCAAGAAGAATGAATGGCTCTCCGGTGTGTGGCCATGGAGTAAGATGCTCTATTTATGAGGACTCTAGATGGCAGCATACAGCATCGAAAGGCGCTCGATAGCAGCAAGGAGCGAAAGGCATGTGTACCGTAGTGGGTAGAGCAGAAGCGCCCGAAGATCATGCTACATCTTACATATGGTGAGACGGAGCAGGTCGACAGGTTGGTCAACCTCGCTCATGAGATGCATATGTCGGACATGTGCAGTTCTCATGCTCAAGGCACGATAGAGTGTATGCGTATAATCTCGTAGTATAGAACATCGAAATTTCGACATATGATGATAATGATGATGAATGAATGAATGCTACTGTGCTATACACTTACACTTGACAGCTCCAGACACCAAGGACCTAGACCCGATATGGCTAGACGACAAACTGCTAGACGCTGTAATTTTAAGTTAGCCAGTCAATTGCTGGCCTGCTAACCCATTCGAGCACGGCCTCGCTTCTATTGGCCCAGCTGGCCATCACAGCGCCCAGCCTTTCCACTTACAGCTGCGCTAGATCATAAGAGGCCTACGTCGGGCTCTTAGTGCTCTGTTTTGGAAGACATGCGCAACAGGGGCTGGGCGGGAAATGGAAGGGAGCAGGGGGCTGGTTGGCTGGAATGGAAGAGGGAGGCCCTGAGCAGGTGCTGAGTGAGTGCTGGGTGAGTGCTGGGTGCTGAGTGCTGAGTGCTTCAGTGTGTGGCAGTGGCTGGCGGTAGTAAATGAGCGGGTCAGCCAATATTGAATGAAGGTCGTCGTCGCCATTTCCATCGTCGTCGTCCTTGTCTGCTTCCTCTCTCTCTCTCTAGCATCATCGTCACTTCTCCTCTCTGCTGTTACGTCGCTCGCTCGCCTTCCTTCGGGATCCTCACTCTCCTTATTTGCGTTTCAGGGTCTTCAGCTTCGCTCTCTAGCTGCTTTCCCGGTCCGTTTTCTTTCGTCAACATTGACACCACGCACTTGCACTTGCACTTGCCCTTGCAGCGAATAGCAGCAGATTCCAGGAAGGAGGTTCACGTAAGGTATGTCCATCTTTACGTTCTTGTCGTCTATCATCTAGCATCTGTCAGCTGTCATCTGTCAACTGTCAACTGTCAACTGTCAAGGGAGGAATAAGGGAGAGGAGAGCAGACTATATCTGCATCTCCGCATCCGCCCGTCGCCATATTTGTCGCTGTAATTGTAAACCACAATGATATTGCTTTCAGACGCCAGTACTGTACACATCCAGAATATCCATTAATGCCAACTCTGTATCAATAGGTCGAACCGTCGATTACAATAGCGATAACGAACACTTCCACCACAAGCAACTCAGCACAACGAGTATCCAAAACAAACACACAACACAATCAGTCACCTTCTCACTGTCAACATGACCTACCACATCTCCAGCCTTCTTCGCCGGGACGAGCCCTCCTGGAACCCGCTGTCCGTCGACCTCCTCATCGTCCTCGTCGCCATCTGCTTCTCCTCCCTCCTCTCCGTTGCCGTCATCTACGCCGTCCGCAAGTACACCGCCTACAAGTCATCCAGGCGTCACACCCTGCCCACGCACAACGATCGTAATGTCCGCGGCCTGAACATCCACGCCCCGCCCTACTCCCGCGCATCCAGCATCTACTATTACGACGAGAAGGGAAGCCCGGCGTCGAGCGGCGCGAGTTCGCCCTGCAGCCCCGTGCCCGAGATCCGCATCACCTTCCCCGACGACGTGGACGAGGAGGGCAGACACTTGAAGGGCAGGGTCGTCGTGGTCACGGTGGGCGAGAAGGGCGGCGTAGGCTTGGAGCCGCTGAGGGACGAGGAGCAACTGCCCAGGTACGAGCGCGACGGCAAGAGGTGGGACGAGCTGGACATGGAGCTGATCGGCGGGCTGAGGGAGAAGAGGGAGTTCGTATGAGCGGCAGGCTCGTGGGGGTTTGGCTTGGAGGACTTTGGCGACGTTAACGACTTGATGGCTACATTCGACTTCGCTTCTTCCCAGGAACTGCACTTTCACACATATGCGAGGTCTTTACAGACTCTCGATGTTACATACTACCCTTCCCCCCATCGGATTTCGGCGTACCAGAGCAGAGCAAGCCCGAAACTGTTCAAGATTTCTGTACAGAGTCGCACAGGGACATCGGATGTACATTTTCCCCATTTCTCCCAGCACACATACGGGAGGACCTACTTTCTACATTGGCATTCGTCAGGGAGCGCCTAGGATTTCTGTTTGTTGGGGCGGCTGGCAGGCAATTGGATTTCTCTTTTCTCCAGATGAATAGGAAGACTTAGTAGTAGTACATTAACTGTAATTCCAATGATTCACGAAACGGCATCCTGCTCCCTGCGTCTAATTCGCAGGATCTGGATTTTATCTGTAACACGTATGTATGACATGATGAGCCTGATGATATAGAGAGGGAACGTGTTTTGCAATTGCACCTGGATGGACCTGAGCCGGGAGCTCCACCAGCCCCTGAAACCGCATGATCCGAGCCGAAGCTCCGTGCAGAGCGGCGCGTCGACCCGCCAGATATTTCGCGAGGGCATCCGTCCTCAAGCTCCCGGTCTGCCTGGGTCTGGGAAAGACGGCAGCTTCCCTCGATGACATAACGTACAGTACAATACAGTACAGTACAGTACCTAGGTAAGTAAGAAGATATCCGGCAATCGCTGGAGGTGGAGCTGTGTGTGCTTTATTTTATTTTATTTTATTTTCGCTCGCCCTTCTTCCGCTCGAATCTCGATAATGGGGGTTTGATTCCTTGTGCACTCGCTCAGTCACTCGCTCAGTCACTCATTCGCCCTCAGCGTTGCCCTCGACGCCGAGACAGCAACTGACGCCTTGCCTTGCCTTGCCTTGCCTTCATACACCCAGCCGCCTCTCACGTCCATGCGGCACGCCTGCGTCAGTCGAGCCTGATACGTACGCAACACCGCCGCCCGAATCCCCGCAACAGCCAGCCAGAATGGCGACGTCGCGCGAGGCCGCGGCGGATGCGGCGCCTGGTCCGGGCAGCTACGCCAGCGTCGCGGCGCTGTATGCGGAGGCGAAGGCGCTGAAGGAGAAGGAGGAGGAGGAGAAGGAGACGGCGGGGAGGAAAGGCAGAGAGCCGAGTGTGGCGGAGAGGAGGAATATGGTTAAGGCGAAGGAGTTTAGCAGGGCGTGGGCGTGGAGTGTGGGGTTCTTTGGGTGGTTATTGTGAGTTTGGCCCTGCGTCTCGGAGTTTGAGGGGGGTGGAAAGTGGGATTGCTATGGTAGATACGGACGGCTGCTGATACGTGGGAACTGCAGATTCATCACCGCGACGGGAATTTACTTCTTCACCAAAGGCTTCCTCCTCACCCGCCTCGTCCTCGACTCCCAATCCTCCTGCGCCCTCCCGCCTTCCCCTCTTCCCCCCTCCTCCCACCTCGGCACCCCCCTCACCGGCTGCTGGCACCCCAAAACCTTCGACAAGGCCGTCATCGTCCTCATCGACGCCCTGCGCTACGACTTCACCGTCCCCATCCGCAACACCTCCACCGGCACTCCGCTCGCATGCCACAACGCCCTCCCCTTCCTCCACGACACCGCCGTCGCGCAGCCCCACAACGCCTTCCTGCTGCCCTTCATCGCCGACCCGCCGACGACCACGCTGCAGCGCCTCAAGGGCCTGATGACCGGCACGCTGCCGACGTTCGTCGACGCCGGCTCGAACTTCGCCGGCACCGCCATCGAGGAGGATAACCTGCTCATCCAGCTCCGCGACGCGGGGCGGCGCGTCGCGCACCTGGGCGACGACACGTGGACGGCGCTGTTCCCGGGGTACTTCGAGGAGGGCATCAGCCACGCGTACGACAGCTTCAACGTGTGGGATCTGCACACCGTGGACGACGGGGTCACGGAGCACGTGCTGCCGCTGCTGCGGCCGAAGAGCGCCGCGGGCGGTGTGGGCAGGGAGGACTGGGACGTCCTGATTGCGCACTTCTTGGGCGTCGACCACGCCGGTCACAGGTACGGGCCGGATCACCCGGCCATGACGGCCAAGCTGGCGCAGATGGATGGCGTGCTGCGCGACATCGTCGAGGCGCTGGACGAGGATACGCTGCTGGTCGTGATGGGCGACCATGGGATGGATGCGAAGGGCGACCATGGCGGCGAGTCGGACGACGAGGTCGAGGCTGCGCTCTGGATGTACTCCAAGAAAGGCGTCTTTGGCCGCACGGACCCCGCGTTTGTGACGCCGCCCGCGACCGCGAAGGAGAGGCCCGTGAACCAGATCGATCTCGTGCCGACGCTGGCGCTGCTGTTGGGGATCCCCATCCCGTTCAACAATCTGGGGAGGCCGATTGAGGAGGCGTTTGTGGGTGGCCGGGGCGCCGATTGGGGCAATTTGGCTGCGGCGACGAGGATGACGGCTGCGGGGATTAAGAGGTATCAGAAGGCTTATTATGAGGCGAGGGGGGTGGAGGAGAGTACGGGTGAGGGGTCGCCGAAGGCGTTGTGGGATAACGCGCAAAGGGCACTCGAACTGAGTGTGAGTGGGAAGAAGGATCGTGAGGCGGAGTTCAAGACGGCGTATCAGTTGCTCTCGGCGTATCAGAAGGAGACGCTGGATGTATGCCGTGGTCTGTGGGCGCGATTCGACGTCCTCAGCATGGGCGAGGGCATCGGCATTCTCGCCGCCGGTCTCCTCATCCTGATCATCTTCTCCCGCAACGTCGCCAATGACGACGGCGCAGTCGTCCATCCCGAGCTCGAGAAGGCGGAGCAGCAGCTGGAGATGGAGGGCATCGCAAAGGGCGAAGACGAGCCCGAGTCCGAAGACTTCACCAAATCCGTCGTCACTGGCGCCTTCATCGGGACTCTCGCCGGCGGCTCCCTCGGCATCTCCGCCTCGTTCATGTCCGAGGACGCGTCCATGCTCAACGAAGGCCTCCTCTGCGCCGCCGTCACCAGCCTCCTCGGCGCCCTCGCCGCCTCCATGGGCTCGAGCCTCGCCTTCCGCTCCCCGCTCCCCACCACGCTCTGGTCCTGGCTCGCGCTCCTCTTCCCCGTCCTGCTCGGCGCCGGCTTCGGCGCCAACTCCTTCACGATCTGGGAAGACCAGATCCTGCTGTTCTTCCTCTCGACCTTCGGGCTGCTCGCGCTGATGGCCTCCCTGCGCATCACTGACCACGTCGACCGCATCATGGGTGCCACACAATCCCTCCTCTTCCTCGTCCTCGGCTGGCTCGCCTCCGCCTCCCGCCTCTGCCGCGACGAGCAGCTGCCCTTCTGCAAATCCACCTACTACGCCAGCGACGCCTCCTCCACCTCCGCGCCCTGGCAGCTCCTCCTCCCCTTCCTCGTCGCCCTCGTCCTCCCCTCCATCATCAAGAGCTACCTCGTCTCGACCCGCAACTACGAGGGCTTCGCCCCGCTCTTCATCGGCGTCGGTCTGCGCCTCGGCCTCCTCCTCAACGCCATCTTCTGGACCCTCGACGCCGCCGACGACGGCGACTGGCTCCCCTTCCTCCCCCCCGGCTCGCTCAAGTCAACCCGCGTGGTCGTGGCCCAGACCGTCATCGCCCTCGGCTGTGTCGCGGGGCCCATCGCCTACTCGTACGCCACGCCCTGCGTCAACATCAGCTCGTCCACCGTCGCCGCGGCCGCGACCAGCACCAGCACGCCCGCCGGCGACGCCGCTATCGCGACGCGCATCAGCGCGCCGAAGCCGCGCACGACGATCACGATCCTCGGCTTCGCGAACACGCACGGCTCGCTGTACGTGCTGCTCGTCAGCTCGCTGCTCCTCCCGCTCCTGCTCGTGCAGAAGCCCATGGGGGCGCTGGCGCTCGCGCTCTTCCTCTGGCAGATCCTCTGCCTGGCGGAGCTCGTGGACGTGCTGGGGCTGCGGGCCAGCCCCGCGGGGCCGGTGGTGCTCGCGCTGCTCGCGGACCTGCACTTCTTCAAGACGGGCCACCAGGCGACGCTGGCGAGCATCCAGTGGGAGAGCGCGTTCGTGCCGCTGCACGCGATCGTGTACCCGTGGTCGCCGGTGCTGGTGGGGGCGAACACGTTCGGGGCGTTCGCGGCCGGGGCGCTGGCGGCGCCGCTGCTGGTGCTGTGGAAGCGGGAGGCGAGGGCGCGGCCGCGGGCCGTGGCGGCGGAGGTGGCGCGGGCGCTGGGGTGGTTCGTGTGCGTCTTCGTGGGGTGGGCGGTCGGGACGAGCGTGGTGGCCGGGTGGCTGAGGAGACATCTCATGCTGTATCGGGTGTTTAGCCCGCGGTGGATGGTCGGGGCGGCGACGGGGCTGGTGGTCGAGGCGGTGGTGGTGGTGGTGGTGGGGTGGGGGGTGTGGAGGAATTGTCTGAGTGTTGCGGGGGTTTTTGGGTGGGCGTAGGGAGGATGAGATGGGAGGTGTGCTGCATAGATCGCGACGATAGGAAGGAAGACAGGTTTAAAGAAGGAAGATCGGAGAGGAAATTTGTGTGGTAAGCAAGCAAGCAAGATATTGTATATGTATGTATACCACAGGACCCTGGAGACGAGAAATCAGAGGGTCGCGTTGGAGGAAGAGAGGGCCGTAGATCTTCATCGGGCGACAGGGGAGAAACTATCTTGTAAACAGCACACACACATCAACGCCCTTGCACCTCCCACCCACATCCCCGACACCTCTCCAGCCACCGCCGTCTCTCTCTCCCCCTCTCCCACTCTCCTCCGCGCTCGTGCCCGTGCTCGTGCTCGACAAGAGCCGAGCGCTCAGCTGTGCTCACCGTCCTAGGCCCACACACACCCCTTCGAACACCCCCCTGAACCCCTCTCCTCCCCCTGCCCGACCCAACCCGACCCAACCCACCCCCCTGGAGCCTCGAGCAAAACCGCCGGATCATGGTCCAGGGCGCCAACGCAAGCAAGCGCGCGAGATCTCGCGTCCGCACCCATGCGCGCACGAAGACGACGACGAGGACCAGGGCGGAGGTGGCGCGGCGCCGGGGGGGGGAGTGCGTGGGGGCGGGGGGCGATGTGGGGATGTGAGCGTGAGCGAGCACCCGGGCTGTCCGCTGTGGATTCTGGACTCTAGATTCTGGCTTTTCTTACGACTCAGAAGTCTTACTTGGTGCATAGAGGATGACCTGACCTGGCCTCATATGCCAGCTTGCTTGCTTGCTGGCCGATGGCAAGCTTGACGACTGACTGGCCGGTGTTTGGGGCAAGACACACATGCTGGACGGACGGGTTCGCGGCAGATATCTGGGATGGGATTGCTAGGACTAGGATCGCGGGATCGCGCTTCGCTGCTGATTAGGTTATTAATGGGGGTTGTTAATGAAGAAAGACAAGACGCGCGTGCGTCGAACCAAATATCACTCTGACGACGGGCGGCTGCGTTTGTTTCGCCCGCTATAGCCTGTTTTCCCATCTTCCCCGTTTGCACCTTTCCAATCCTGCTCCCCTGCTCCCTTGTCCCCTTGCATGCTTGCCTCCTCCCCTGCTTCCATCACTCCACCTCTCAAGAATTCGACGATATCATATCATTCCCTTCGCGGCCGCCCACGCTCGCTCACAGCGGGATGACCGGGTTCGGCCCCGCATCCGCCCAGTCCGTCCTGGTATTAACGTCGTCAAACCCAAAGAACGCCATCCTCTGGCTGAGCGTCCTGTTTTTGGTCAGCACACCGCATCCCTCCCTCCCAGCAGATGTACTCACTCCGCCACCGTCATGACCGCAAAGCCAAACTCGTGGTTGTAGCCCCAGCTGATGACCCAGTCCATGAGCTCAGCGCACGGCTCCGCGAAGAAGTCCCTCGTGTTGTTCCCGGGAACGGTCAGATGGCACGGCTGTAGGTTTGCGTTGGTGTTCTGGTCGATGATGAACCCGTAGTTGGAGGCCGTCGAGGAGCAACCTGGTGGTCATATGAGTGTGAGGTCCATCCGTTTCACAGCTTCTGCGCAGAGACAGCACTTACTTCTCTGGAATGCCCGCACCGTCCAGGCACCCAGGTCCGGGAGGTCGAGCACGTTCGGCATCGGCGCCGGCGCAGCATCGCGCTTCTCCACGAATGTCCCGACTGCGAGCACCGCACTCTCGTGATCCGGGCTCACGACATTGTAGTCCGCGATCTCGGCAGCGGAGTACCCGAAAAACGCATTCATGTTCGACGCCGTGTTGACGGGGACCACGACGTAGAAGTCCCCCGTCTGGTCGTATCCGATGTTGACGTACACGGGCGAGTCCTGGTTGCAGGGCAGGTTGGTGGGGGAGGAGTAGCGGGCGGAGCGCAGCGGCGAGGGCTCCGTGGGCTTGACATAGTCGTTGATCTCGCAGAAGATCTCGGTCGCGTGGTGGTTGTCGACGATGGAGAAGTTGTAGGTGCAGACGTTGCCGATGTCGTCGCAGACGCGGACGAAGTCGTGCAGCGTCCAGGTTGCGTCGTGGAGGTTGGTGGGGGATGTGGGTGCAGCGGCGGCGAGGCCGGCGAGGGCCAGGAGGTGGGAGAAGTGCATAGTGGGAGGTGGTGAGAGAAGCAAATGTGCAGATAGAGCGAGATGAGAGAGTTGAGAGGTTTGCTCAAGGATGAACTGGGAGCCGGAGGAGACTGCAAGCAGGGCTTTATAGGAAGGAAACTTCAAATACTTGCCTTGCGATGGTCTCCATCGTTTCTCATTACGCAAGGAATATGCTGCCAGGACCCGTCCTTGGGTTGAGATGCCACCTACAAATGATCACCGCAATACGAGATGGCAATCGAAGCATCTCGACCTGGCGGGGCGTTGTTTGCTGTCATCTTGACAGGTGCATGCCGTGGTGCCGGCGTCACTGTTTTCGCCGCGAGCACATGCAGGATGCCGGCCTTAAGAGCCGCTTCGCCCAGGCGCCAGTCCCTCCATGACGCGGTAAGCAGGCTGCTCCTCATGAGATGCATCGTGCGCTCTGCCTGTGCTTTGTTGGATGCTGTCACGTTGATCCACGGCCTCTTGGATGCCTTGCGTTGATGGCTCACCGAGCTTGGGTGGCGGGATACACGTCCATTGATACTCTGGTGCTCCCGTCGCCGGGTGCTGTTCCTTCCTATAAGCTATACGAGAGACCAGATCAGCTGCCATTCAAATTAGGGAGTTGACAATGGGAGGAGATGTCACCGTCCGTCGCTGTACCCGGCCGTGTTGGTGCACAGCGGCTCCAGTGAAAGTCTCAGTCTCCTCATTCTGAGGGCATTTTCAACGGTGAGGAGACGCATAACGGCATAAGCGAGGAAATCATGGGTCGAGATGAGAGTTTAGTTTGAGGTTTGGGGGGGCATTGAGCCGTCGACGGTGATACTGGTGCTAAATTCTGATATTCGTCGATTTAAGGTTGAGGATGACTAAGGTGGTAGGGAGGGGAAGGATTGTCGAGAGAAGGGGATGTGCGACTTCGCTGTGAGAATTGGAGATTGTGTAGAAGATATCCCACTCGACCGTTATTACCTCCTTCTCGAGTCGGGGAAGAGATATATTTATTTGTCAAATGAAGTTTGGTGACTTCAGATTTCAGATTTCAGATTTCAGATTTCGGATTTCGGATTTCGGATTTCGGATTTCGTGGCGGCGACTGCATATGACAAATGTTGTCAAAAGGAGGCGAGCTATGTACGTTGTTGGTCTCGTTCGACAGAGCCTCGCTCGACTGTCATTCATTCAAATACTTGCGATTCCAATTTCTATAATAGTATCATCATGCCAGATTAATTGTACTCATGTGTGATCAGGATTCGTCAGTTCCGTGCTGAATTGGTATGGTATTAATTTACGCGTTGCTGAGATTTGGGAATTTTAACCCCTTGATATATATATAATATATCAGACTATTACTGAAACAAAACACTTTCTAGTTTCTATCCAACACTCATTACGATCGATCACAAATCCCAATATTCCAATATCACATATAGGCCAAGATAAACATAATAGAGAAATACTTTATTCATTGTATGATATCATATGAGCGGCATCCGAGTACATGTTCTACCCATAGCCTGCCTCAAGGCATTTGTGACCACCTAGATTTGGTATTTAACACCACAATACCACCAACTGAACATTAATCCCCCAAACAAAAGATTAAACCGTCTCCTTTAACATCTACCAAATCCCAGCCAGTCCCGCTCTGGTAGCTATAGGCTTCGATACCCACATATAGACACCCAAATTTCGCAGACTCGCAGTCCCAGAAATCGCAAAAACCAACCCACTTCTCTCACCCATATATCACACCATAGAACTTATCTATCAAGCGTCCTGGTCTAGTTTCATCAAAGCACTGCCTGCCCGCCTGCCTACCTACCTCACTGACGACTATCATAATATACAACCCCACCGTCCATCCAACACACACACAGACACGCGCTGAAGCCGAATCCCAGGCCGGCCTTGCCCGCGGACGCGCTCTCAAATACGTAGATCTCAAACACCCCAGACGCCACCGTTCGAACGACTTCCACCCCATAGCAAGCACACATGGCATTCACATTTCACGATCCCACTCGACGCACGCAGCCTGGATCAAACAAGATTCTCATTACTACTTCCCCCACCTCGACCTCGCCTCACAGTCCTTCGTGACCCTCCACGTCCCCAGCCCCCGGCCGCCCACCACCCTCCTCAGCGTCGGCCACACCCCGTCGTCCCCAAAGTCCAGGTCGTCCAGGTTCAGATGCTTGCGGTACTGCCACACCTTCTCGAACCTCAGGCCCTCCTGGCCCCGCCCCTCCTGCGCCAGGTACGTGTTCAGGAAGGTCGCCGACAGCGGCGCGACGAGGTACGTCCCGTTCGCCGCCTCCGACGGCGGCGCGCCGTGGCACGTCGCGAGCGCCTGCAGCTCCCTCATCATGACGTCGCTGCGCACCCCCATCAGGTCGTGCGTCGTGAGCACCTCGTTCTTGCCGTTCAGCAGCCAGATCGGCGGGCTGTACGTCTTCCACCACACGGCCTGCGTCGCGTCCTCGATGCCGCTGAGGTGGAACTGCGTCGGCACGATGCCGCCCTGGTGGTAGGAGCCCATCAGCAGCCCGAAGACGACGTTGAAGCCGATCCAGGCGGCCGCCCAGATGCGGAGGTGCGTCTTGTTCTCCGGCAGCCGCACCGACGAGAGGAACAAGGGGATGGTGGGGAGGAGGAAGCGCGCTTCTTGGTGCTGGAAGATGGAGAGGACGGTGATGCCGGAGATGGCGGAGTAGAGGCGGAGTGAGGCGTGCGGGCGCCAGAAGAGGAGCAGGAAGGCGGGGCCAAGTAGTTGGGGGAGATTGAAGAGGATGTGTTGGTAGCGCGGGTGGACGCCGTGGAGCGCGAGGTTGCTGCCCTGAAGATTATAGCGCAGGTTGTTGAGGGGGGTGATGACGGGGTGAGAGAAGAGCGTTGCCCAGGTCACTCTTCCCTCTGTATAAAATTCGGTATCGATGGCGATGGCGAAAAATAGCGTCGCGAGACCACATAGGGCCATAATTAAAAAAGATGAAGGCCTGGATTGTGTGAGCGCGGTTTGAGCTGGAGATCCGGAATGCCTTACTTCTTTGCGAAATGGGGTATCAGACGAAGAGCAGGTATAATCAAAAATGCGGGAAATGTAATTCTATTAAAGGACCCAAAGACAACCAGGATAGCCAGCAGCCCGGATGCGAATGGAGATGTGCGCTGCTGTGGATGGGTTAGCAGCGAAAGACCATGTCGTGAGAATCGGAGTCCTACCTTGTCATCGACAATGCGCTGTATCAAGACCAAGCTCCACGCTACGAGGATCGTCTCTATCGAGTTCGAGAAGGTATGTGTTTGATATGTCCAGGTCACGTATGAAGATGCGACCAACAAAACGGCAATTCTCCGATGCTGTGGTTTCGCAATCAGCTCTTGGATAGCCCAGTCCTCGAGCACGAAACTCAGGAAGAACATGAGGATCCGAAGTGTCCAGAAGACAACCGCTGGCGTCACTTCACCATCCTGGCCGTTTCCAATCCATATCCACTTGAGTAGAAGCATAGGAAGGCCGTATGTCGGCCACAACGGAAAGACGCTTCGTATCGGATTGTCGGATGTGAACTCCCAGGTCAACTTGACGGGATAGCTGAAGATCTGGCCTGCGATGGAACTTCGTCAGTAAAGATAGGTATATGGGGTCTGCATGATCGCGCAATTTGTGGAGAGCTGAGGATTACAACACGAAAGGACAAGCTGAAAGGCGATGCAATGTGAAGTCATCGCGAATCTGAAAGGGAGACTTCCTCATTCATGATGGCAGACATGCGATCTCGCGGGGCAATGCAGATAGAGTCAGCAGGTCAGCAGCATGATAGGTACTCACCAGCGATGACCTCTGGTCCCTGGAAGTTCTCATCGGGATGAATATAGCTCGGCGAGAGGGCAAAGTATAGTCTGACGAGCACCAGGAAGAGATAGACACGTCGCCACATCTTCTTCTTCTTGTTGTTGTTGTTGTTGTTGTTGTTGTTGTAAGGCTGGCTGGCTGGCTACAGTGCGCGACTTGGTGCAGGGAATGGCAATCGCACCTGTGGCGAAGACTCGAAGGCTGGCATTGGCGACAGGAAGGCGATTTGGTTGAGAAGAGAAAAGAAGAAGATAAGAGAAGAAGAGAGGGACGAGCGAAGGGGGGGGGGGGAGGGAAGAGAGAAGAAGGAAGAGGGAAGAAGGAAGGAAAGCTGTGAGATCCTGATTGAGGTGGTGTGGGCTGGCTGTTCGCAGAGGATGATTTATCAGTTCGCGTTTGCCTTTATTGCTTTTATTATCATTATGATGTGATATTATTGGTGGGCAGGGTATAACGGCGTGGATGAGATGGATGGAGGAGAGATGGATGAGCTTGATGACGGGACGGCCAGGACGGGCTGGGCGGAAGTGGACTGGCCGGACTGGCCGGTACCTTAGTGAATAGCCCGTAGTGTATGTGATGGTATGGTATGGTACGGTACCTATGTGATGGGAATGCGGCCGCTAAGGGATGGAAGCTGATTCCGTGTTCAGGGACAACAAGCTTACTGGTGGTGATCTCATCATTCTTATGTGTATGTATGTATGCATGTACATATATCGAAAGCGTCAATCTGGTATATCATGAGTCTATATATAATCTATAATCTGTCTACCTATATATACATCTTTTAAAGTCCAGGTAAAGTACATACATTGCTGAGGCTAGTACCGAATTCATCCATCTAAATGTTGAGGGTCTGACTGACACCGGCGAGTTCGGTGATTTCTCTCATTTCCCTTGGCCGTGTCCCAGAGATCGCTTCCGGCAAATGGGTTGCCGAATGCTTGATCATCAAACCATCCTCATATCATTCTCATATCGTCCTCATATCATCCTCATCTCACGTCATCTCACCTCATCCTCATCCTCATTATCTCAGAATGTGTTGAGAACAGGAGGCTGTGACGTTGAATCTGGTGTGACCAGCTGTCCATCCAATATATGTCCAATTATATTGCCGTAGCCCGTAAGATATGCCCGTGGCATGGTTAGGTAGCTTGGCAGAGAAATGATGTGGACGCTGTATCTTGACTCTTGATCTTGCACATGTCATGAGCCTGTTGTGTTGCTCATGGAGAAGAGAGCCTCATCCATCCACCCATCCATCCATCCATCCATACTCCATTGCCGCCCTTATATATAATTCTTTACATGACCCATTATCACGTGATATTCACCATCTTTCCCATTTCCCATTTCTCATATATTCGGGCCTTGTCATGTCCCAACCTGTATTCTCTGGCCTTGATTACTTCTGGATGAGAGACGAGACTGACGGGTTGTTGGCCAAACCCTTCTTGATTGCTCTAGATAGTCCAGACACTCCAGATACAGCAGATTATCAAAACAAAAAACTCAGACGCTTCATCTTCTGTGCTGAACAGAGAAGTGAATGAATGGTAGAAGAGAAGAAAAGAGAAGAAAAGAGAAGAAAAGAGAAGAAAAATAAGTAAAGAAAAGAGGAAGTAAAGAAAAGAGGAAGGGAAGAAAAGAGAAGAAAGGGAAGTGAATCGCTTGCGACAGGCTGAATTGACGCACGCTTTCGCGCTTATTCTCGCTCGCGCCAAAACCTAGCCTTAGCGTGCGTTTCTTTGCCTTGCCTTGGAGGCAACCACCACCCCACACCGATAAAGTGGCTGGATGCGTGCTCTCGTCATCTTGACCACTTCCTTCCTTCAACCTACTACTCTACCACTACTCTACCACAACTCTGAACAAAGAACCATACCTACATCTTCAACAACACCAGCTCTACAACTATACACATACTTTCTCTCTTTACATCTGTCCACCTCACATTCAACACTTCCACTACTCATACAAGATGTCTGACGCGAAGGGCCCCCAGACCATCACTCTCGTCTCCAACGATGGCGTTCCCATCACTGTCGGTAAGTACAGCCCCACCCAGCCGGCGCATACTGCACAGCAATGGCAACTGACCTCAAATCAGAGCGCCAGGTCGCAGAACGATCCATGCTCATCGTGAACATGTTGGAGGATCTGGGTGAGGGCGCCGGTGCAGAGGTGCCAATCCCGAACGTAAGTCCAGCTCGATCTCGCTCCATCATCCTGGCCTTTGCCCCATCAGCGACATGTCTAACACACCATCCAGGTCAACGAGAGCGTCCTGAAGAAGGTCATCGAGTGGTGCGAGCACCACAAGGGCGACCCACCAGCAACGGCCGACGACGACTCCGACAGTCGCAAGAAGACCACCGACATCGAGGAGTGGGACCAGAAGTTCATGCAGGTCGACCAGGAGATGCTGTTCGAGATCATCCTCGCCTCCAACTACCTCGACATCAAGCCCCTGCTGGACGTCGGCTGCAAGACCGTCGCCAACATGATCAAGGGCAAGTCGCCCGAGGAGATCCGCAAGACCTTCAACATCACCAACGACTTCACGCCCGAGGAGGAGGACCAGATCCGTCGCGAGAACGAGTGGGCCGAGGATCGCTAGGCTACGCCGTCTCCTCGCTCCCATAGTCGGGAGCTCTGGCAAAGCAGCATCAGCAGGCTCATCATCCATCGACGCCTCCTGAAGCTCGCCGCCATCTCTACATTTATGCATGCATCGGCGTTTCGTCGCCAACGTCTCGCCGTCATCGCCAGGCTCGTCTCGACCCTGGCCCTTCGACGGCCGGCCAATGATATTCAGCTGGGCGTTCACGGATCCTTTCCCTCTTTTTGCGCACAAGTTCGGCCTCTGCCTTGCCTTTTTTTTTCGTTTTGTTAAGGCTGCTTTAACGTGGTCGCTGCGCCAGAGCATACCTGGCCGCGACTCTCACGTCGTGGATGAGGCGGGATGGATGGATGGATGGATGGCCGGGGCTCTGCGGACATGGCGGTCTAGATACGTCGTCCTGGGTAGGTAGCGATTGGTCATTGCGTGCGAGGCAAGGTGCAGAGACCTGCGCCGGCAGCAATGGGGAATACAAGAAGCATTTTCTCATCTGATACTGATGCGCTGCACTACGTGACATGTGACTGCCTGCATGCCGGGAATGCCTCCCCCTCTATCCTCGATGCAGTCCTGACTAGATCCACGACTCCCGCACGGCACCACAACGCCCCAGGCGAGCTCGGCAGCGCCGATCGCGAGTTGGACTGCCTGCCTGCCTGCCTGCTTGCCTGCACGCCATCTATAGTGTACGTACGTACGTACGGTAGGGGATCTTGTGCTATATCCGAGGACGGGCATGAGTGCGCGTGTTGATGAAATGAAAGGGAGTTTGTGATTGTGGGGTTGTAGCTTGGCTGTTGTGATGTGGTGGGAGAGGTGGGAGTGGGGATGGGAGTGAGATGGGTGGGCGGGAGGGGGAGAAGAGGGGGGAAAGGATGGAGAGGGGGATTAAGTAGTTAACGGTTGAATGGAGGTAGAGCAGTGAGATATCAGCAAATGCACCATCGAGTATCACCAGATGCCATCTCAGATCGTTCCCGGCCGTACAGAGTCCTGCAATGATCCCTGGAAGCAAGCCCCAGGACGCGGTGACGGTGACGGTGCCGTTGCAGTCAGGCATATCAGACAGCCATGGCAGATTGCGTCTCTCCGGCCCAGTCCGACCGTTTCACGCACACATCGATCACATGCACACCCCGCCACGAAAATCTCAATCTCGCATGCTCTTGACGGCGCATTCAGCAATTCCATTGTATCTCTCCGTCTACATCCTCAACCCCGCCCAAATCTCCGTCTCAGAGCCGCGCATCCACCGACCCCCAAGTCCCAAGAAAGCAGCAGTCCGTCGAGACGGTCGGAAGACTCAGATCGCAGCCGGGGAAGTCGCGAGAGAAGCGTGCGAGACGCGCAGAGAGCCGGTGCGTGGCAGCGTCGCAGGCCGGGGCGAGTCGTCTAGATGCCGATGCGGGTCTTGCGCCAATGTCTCCTCTTGGCGTTGTATCTGTGGCGCGATCAGCAGGTGTCCTGGCGCCTGCGGACGCAGGCTGTAGAGGCGGGGGCTGGGTGACGCCCGGGACGGCGCCGTGGAGGGTGGCTAGCACGGGGAGGGGGCGTACCTGATGGTGTTGCCGGTGCGCAGACGGATCCATTGTGGGATCGGACGGTTCTGCTTCTGGGCCTTGGCCAGCTTGACCTTCGTGCGGAATGACTTGTCTGCAGGCTCGGGGTCAGCACTGCATCTGTGTTCGCGTGATGGGATGGGAGGGGAGCGACTTACGGGACGGCATGGTTGCGGTGGTCGATGTCGTCGTGGATGGTCGATGGGGGAGGAAGGAAGGGAAGGGAAGCGGTCGGCGAAATCAAGGTGTGAAAATCGTTGTGTGCGCGCCAGCCTCGCTTATTCGAAATGTTCGTCACGTGCGGGATCATCAAAATTTCGTGCGTACTTTCATGCCGCAGGATCCAGGCAGAAACTGGCAAGAGGAGAGGTCAGGTGATTGGGAGAAGAAATCGAGACGGTCGGGACGGAGCGATGCTAAATTCCGACATTACAGATTACTTCGTACATTGAGGGCCAGGGATGGAAGCTTGGACGACGTAATGAGATGAAGTATCAGGTACTTGAGCATAAAAAGTTTCCGAGAGGCAATGGGCTGGATGCGGCGACGGTGACGTTGACTTCAGCAGACCGCACATCTCATCGTTCATCGGTAATTGCTCATCCTTGATAGCTGATGATGAGTCGTCGGCGGCTTTAAGCGCAATCTCCGTGGCTAATTGTTGACGCCGACAGGATGGTGGATGGCGTCTCCGCGTGTACGAGGAAGGGTAGCACGTAGCATAGTGACCTTCGGAGACATGTTCAGAATGCTTGAGAGGACGATGCTCGTGTTGGAGATTGTGCGGTCATGTCCGAAGACTGTGTACTGTGATGGATTCTGGCTGAAAGCAAGTCTAGTATCGGGCTTCTACATGCATGCTCTGTACTCTCCGCTGGACAGCCTCAGAGCACTCTGCTCTGGGAGTTTGATATCAGAGCCTCCACGGAGGAAGATTTGGTGCCGGATTTGGTGGACGATAAGCACGGGTGAATGTTCTGTTGCTTACATACCTCCTTCCTAGACTGATCGATGGCTTGCCTACGAAGTACACGGATTGCAGAAGGAGGATGCAACTAGAGGAACAAGAAAAGGCTTGACATACGCGGCTCGCTATGCGTTCCTTGTAATACGACGTTCCTACGATGGAGAAGGAGGTATGTATATGTACCTAGGTATGTAGTACCCATTCAAGATGGCCAGCAAGTGGGCTGGCTGACTGACTGCTAGGGAATGGGAATGGGAATAGGGGGGGAATAATGTGTCTAGAAGTCTAAGGTAAGCCCGCCCGCAAGCAAGCAATGTATACTCCGTGATAGAGGCGTGGTAGAGTTGTGGAGTAGTGGAGTGGTGGAGTGGTGGAGTAGAGTAGAGGAGTAGTGGAGTAGAGGAAACCCTAAGTACTCCAAGTCAGCGATCAGACAGACACCAGACACGCACGTTAAAGGTACTGTAGTAAGAAGTGAGAATGGGAGAAGGTACAGTATACTTCCAAAGAGATGAGACAGTATATATAGATATATAGTGCGTACTCTGTACTATTTTACTTTTCTAGTATACTGTAGTATTAATATTGTATTGCACTCCATGGAGATTGTATGTACTCTATACCCCGTAAAAGTAAACTCTGACACTGACAGCGACATGCCTTGCCGCCTGACTCACATGGAGATCCGTCGCTTAGCCGTATGGCGTATAAATTGAGCATCTATTGGCTAAATCCTCTTTTTTTTTTTTTTTCAAAGTACTAAATACTTGTGGGGTAACGTCACTCGGCAGCGGGACCAACTCTCTCCGGTGAATCTTTATGAAAGGTACCTGGTACCTGGTACGTATCTATACGCTGAATGCCTAAAATGCCTAAAATACCTAATAATAACGAGTCCTGATGGGTCCTGGCTCTGGGCCTGGTCTACTATCTACCTGTACCCTGTACTCCACGACCAGAGCAACATCAGAGCAACATCAGAGCAATAATACCAATACCAAGACCAAGACCAATAAAACTATCCTCCACCCTCCTCTATCCTCTCTGCACATATTCGTACAGAAGAATGTCGACACATCATATCACCTTCCTTCATATTTGCTTCCTTTCTTCGCCTTCTTGACCATCTGCTTCTGCTTTGCCCATCTCCCTTCTATTCAAGGACGCCTGCGTTTGTCGTCTTGAACACACCCCTCATATCTTAGAGCCGACGCGCCCCTCTTTGCGACGACCAGAAGGTCTCGAATATCTTATTTTCTACCTTGTCTTCTACCCCATCCTCTACTGGCGACACCTCCTCCAACGATCTCATGGGGGAAAGCCTCTCAGAGAAGGACCATCTCGCGGTCACTCCGACCATAGCCTCGAGCAATCGCGACTCCACGAGCGATGACCATGGCAGCTCCAACCTTCAGAAGTCCGACGCGCCAGCTCTCGAGACGCCCCGCAACAAGGAAGTAGACCTTGCAAAGTCAGAATCGAACATCGTTAAGGTGGATAAGGATGAGAAGGACGATCCCTTCGAGCACTTGCCACCAGACGAAGCGGCCATCCTGAAGAGACAAGTCGACATCCCAGTAGTGAAGTCCACGTACTGGACATTATACCGCTATGCGACCCTCAACGATAAGCTCATCATCTTCGGCAGCTGCATCTGCTCGATTGCCGGAGGTGCTGCTTTGCCGCTGATGACCGTTGTCTTTGGCAATCTTGCGGGCCAGTTCCAAGGTCTATTCCTGAACACGGTACCAGCCAGCGAATTCAATGGCATCCTTTCGAAGAACGTCCTATATTTTGTATATCTCGCCATTGGAGAATTCGTCACAGTCTACCTTTCCACCGTCGGCTTCATCTACACTGGAGAGCATATCAGCGCCAAGATTAGAGAGCGCTACTTGGAGGCCTGCATGAGGCAGAACATTGGATTTTTCGATAAGCTTGGCGCGGGAGAGATCACGACACGTATTACAGCAGACACAAATCTGGTCCAAGATGGCATCTCGCAGAAGGTCGGCCTCACGTTGGCGGCCGTTGCAACATTCATCACCGCATTCGTCATTGGCTTCGTCAAGTACTGGAAGTTGACGCTCATCCTGACCTCCACGATTGTCGCCATCACCTTGATTATGGGGGGAGCATCGACCTTCATTGTCAAGTTTAACAAGAAGTCGCTGGAATCATATGCCTTGGGAGGCACGATTGCCGAGGAAGTGATCAGCTCCATTCGAAATGCTACCGCATTCGGCACCCAGGACAAGCTTGCAAAGCAATATGACAAGCATCTTGTCGAGGCTGAGAAATGGGGCTATAAAGTCAAGGTTACTCTGGGATTTATGATTGGAGGCATGATGGGTGTTGTTTACCTCAACTATGGCCTTGCATTCTGGCAAGGCGCCCATTTCATCACGAGTGGGGAGACAGATCTGTCCAACGTTATTACGATTCTGCTCGCCATCATGATTGGAGCCTTCTCTTTTGGAAATGTTGCGCCGAATGCCCAAGCATTCACCACGGCGGTATCCGCAGCTGCCAAGATCTACAACACAATCGACCGAGTATCGCCACTGGACCCTTCCACTGACGATGGCCTCAAGCTCGAGCATGTTGAAGGAGCTTTAGAGCTTCGCAATGTTAAGCATATCTACCCTTCAAGGCCGGAGGTGACTGTTATGGAAAATGTGTCGCTCATGATCCCTGCTGGTAAAAAAACTGCACTTGTGGGTGCGTCTGGTTCTGGCAAGAGTACAATTGTTGGTCTTGTTGAGCGCTTCTATGACCCGGTTCGTGGTCAGCTCTTCCTCGATGGTCATGATCTCTCTCAACTCAATTTGCGTTGGCTGCGCACACATATCTCCCTCGTGGCTCAGGAGCCTGTTCTCTTCGGTACGACCATCTATGAGAATATCCTGCACGGCCTCATTGGAACAAAACATGAGCATGACGATGAAGAGACGAAGAAGGACCTCGTCATTGAGGCAGCTAAGATGGCGAATGCACACGAATTCATTACTGGTCTGCCAGAAGGCTATGAAACGAACGTTGGCGAGCGTGGCTTCCTGCTTAGTGGAGGTCAGAAGCAGCGTATCGCCATTGCTCGAGCTATGGTTTCCGATCCAAAAATCTTGCTTCTCGACGAAGCCACTTCTGCCCTTGATACGAAGTCGGAAGGCGTCGTTCAGGCTGCTTTGGAAGTGGCATCAGCTGGCAGAACGACCATCACAATCGCACATCGTCTCTCTACTATCAAGGATGCCGATAACATTGTTGTCATGCAAGAAGGACGAATTGTTGAGCAGGGCACCCACGATCAGCTAATAGAAGCACATGGTGCCTATTATCGCCTTGTCGAAGCTCAGAAGATTGCTGCAGTCAACAAGATAACTCCGGAAGAACAAGAAGCCATGGATGCTGAAGACGAAAGACTCATTCAACAGACTTCGGGAGCTGCTCGTCCAGAGTATGAAGAAGATCCAGACGACAAGGATATTGGCAATAGGCTGAAACGGACACAATCGGAGAAGTCCCTATCTAGCCTAGCTTTGCAAAAGCGTGCCTCACCAGAAGGAGAGCAGACATATTCCTTATGGACGCTTATCAAGGTTATTTTCGGATTCAATAAGAAAGAGACAAATCTCATGCTTCTCGGCCTGTTCTGGTCCATCATCTGTGGTGGTGGAAATCCTACACAGGCAGTCTTCTTCGCAAAGCAGATCATGACTCTCTCGTTTGCTCCAGTTACGCCGGCAGAGCAGGTCATCCACGATTCCGATTTCTGGAGCTTGATGTACCTGATGCTCGGTATCGTCCAATTCATCGCATTCAGCATTCAAGGCTGGAGTTTCGCATATTGCAGCGAAAGATTGGTTCATCGCGTGCGCGAGTCGGCATTTAGGTCGATGCTCCGTCAAGATATCGCCTTCTTCGACCGTGAAGAGAACTCTGCAGGTTCTCTCACCAGCTTCTTGTCAGTCGAGACAACTCAGGTTGCCGGCCTTAGTGGCATCACTCTTGGCACGATTTTGACCGTTGTGACCACTTTGGTTGCAGCGTTGGCTCTGTCGCTCTCGTTCGGCTGGAAACTTTCGTTGGTCGTCGCATCCACAATTCCCATCCTGCTTGGTTGCGGTTTCACGAGATTCTGGATCTTGGCGCAGTTCCAAAATCGTTCTAAGAAGGCCTATGAATCATCGGCCAGCTATGCGTGCGAAGCCACTTCAGCAATTCGTACGGTTGCATCACTGAGTCGCGAAGACGATGTGTTAGAACATTATAGGCAACAGCTAGCTGCTCAAGCCATCGTGAGCTTGAAGTCAACTCTGAAATCCTCGACGTTGTACGCGGCATCTCAATCCCTTACCTTCCTCGTCATGGCTCTGGGTTTCTGGTATGGCGGCACCCTTCTCGCTAGCGGAGAATACGGTCTTCTGCAATTCTTCATCTGCTTCCCCGCGATCGTCTTCGGAGCCCAGTCCGCCGGCACCATTTTCTCCTTTGCTCGTAAGCCTCCCCCGCTCCCCTTCACGGTCGTCCTACTAACCCATCTCTAGCGGACATGGGCAAAGCCAAAGAATCCGCGCGCGCCCTCAAAGTCCTCTTCGACCGCGTTCCAGCCATCGACTCGTGGTCCCCCGACGGCGAGAAGCTCTTGGAGATGGAGGGCTCGATCGAGTTCCGCGACGTGCACTTCCGCTACCCCACGCGCCCCGAACAGCCCGTGCTGCGCGGGCTAAACCTGACGGTCAAGCCAGGCCAGTATGTGGCGCTGGTCGGGGCGTCGGGGTGTGGCAAATCCACGACGATCGCGCTCCTCGAGCGCTTCTACGACCCGCTCGCGGGCGGCATCTTCGTGGACGGCAAGGAGATCAGCAGCCTGAACATCGCCAACTACCGCGGCTACCTGGCGCTCGTGTCGCAGGAGCCGACGCTGTACCAGGGGACGATCCGGGACAACGTGCTGCTGGGGGCGGACCGCGACGACGTGCCGGACGCGGAGATCGAGTTCGCGTGCCGCGAGGCCAACATCTACGACTTCGTGATGTCGCTGCCGGAGGGGTTCGCGACGGTGGTGGGCAGCAAGGGCAGCATGCTGTCGGGCGGGCAGAAGCAGCGGATCGCGATCGCGCGGGCGCTGCTGCGCGACCCCAAGATCCTGCTGCTGGACGAGGCGACGAGCGCGCTCGACTCGGAGTCGGAGCACGTCGTGCAGGCGGCGCTGGACAAGGCGGCGCGCGGCCGCACGACGGTCGCGGTCGCGCATCGGCTGAGCACGATCCAGAAGGCGGATGTGATCTATGTGATCGACCAGGGCAGGATCGTCGAGAGCGGGACGCACGTGGAGCTGATGAAGAGGGGCGGGAGATACTCGGAGCTGGTCAACCTGCAGAGTCTGGGGAAGCATCATTAGAGGAGGAGTCGGATCAGGTCTGTGCTGTACATTTACTGACATCATGGTCGCCGCCGCCGCTCGGTGCGAGTTGGGGTGGGGTGATTTGGCGTCTGGGATTCATGATGCATTTGGATTGTTCACGGATGCGAGTCGTTTTGGCATAGCATGCATGTTTGGTTGGTTGGATCGGATCGGATCGTGGAGGGGCAAAAAAAAATTAGTTCGAGATGACGAGATAAATACCAGCCCAGCTCAGTTTTGCGCCGCGATGCTGCCTGCATATACCGATGTGTCGATTGTTAGAGGTGCTTCATTCAGCACAGCACAGCGAGGTGTTCTCTTATGTATTTTTCTAGATATTTCTAATGTCCTTTTTTTATTAAAAAATAAATAAAAAAGCTCGTCTATAAACTAAACTATAGCATGTCTGTCTGTCCTCAACATGTCTCTCATCGTGCAGTTCTCGGAAAACGGGCGAAGAAGAGACGACGCTGTTCACAGCCTGGACGTGTCGGCCATATGACGACGCAGAGGGGGAATAGGGGGAGGGCTGGCTGGATGAGGAATAGAATCCTCAGGACGCCTTGGAGCGCGCGGAGACGGAGATGAGCGACGCAGGTTCTGTGATTATGAATGACTGACGGTCTCGCGCGTCGTTGGGAAGGACCTACGGCGCCCGTCCAAGCAATGCCTCGCCTCGTGCGCACTCGCTCCTGTTGCCGAAGCGCGCGACGCGGTCTTGACTTCCGACTGCCGCGTTTAGATACGCTGGGCTCTTCGTGGGCGGCGACGTGGTATGATGGTGTGCGAGGCGGCTGGGACGTCTGGAGGAGGAGCGTCGACGTCTGCGCGATTCCCACGGACGCCGTCACGCTGGTCTTACCTCTTCGCAGCGCCGGGGAAGGGGAGGGGTCGGCTGTGAGCCTTGGAGAGAGGGGGGTGGACGATTAAGTGTGTTCTGGACTACAGGGAAGGTCGTTGCAACCACGACGATGTCCATAGCCAGTAGGATGTGCGTTTTTTATGTAGAAAGCTTGGGACGCGACGACAGAGCTTCCTTCCACACGAACTGGTTGCAAGCGAAATGTGAAATCTGCCGGGATCGATGAGTTGTCGCAGACGCCTTCAATGAGTCTTCGGCCGCGGCGCTTGCTACTGTGTGTATAAGCAAGTGATTATACGTATTCAGAGCCCATTAAGAAAACACGCATCTGCTACCTCGAAAGTTTGAAGGAAACCAAAGCCAGCAAGTTCGAAGCCGTCAGTATGGCGTCTAAGTCGCCAGTGTATGTGCTTTCATCCAACTTGAAATTCTCGGCGAGCTGTTCGCACAGCAACATACGTCTCGTATCTTTCGAAATGAAGGAGGAGAGAGAAGGGCCCATCACTGCCGCAATCCAAATGCACCAGGGAGAATGAAATACAAAGTGTTAGAATAAAATGGCATAAAAAGCCCACCAAGCTCGCAGTCCGCTATGGGCCTTCTACTACATATAGATATCAACGTTGGGACTATCTTCAATTCCCCTTCAGCTTCTTCAGCCTCGACCAGCTGATGGAATACTTGTTCCATGGCTATTCAAGCGGGGACGCGCACGCGCTGGAGGAAATAGACAAACTCGGAGAGCGGTTTGGGAAATTCCCAGCGTGAACTCCAGGCGCATTCACCATCGTTAGCGTCATTTCCAGAGACGCGACAATCCCACGCAAGTTATCACAACATAAGCACCAGATTTCACGCCAGACCTTCTCGTTACAAAGCCCGTTGCCTTTGTGTCATCTTTCTTGCATTCTCCTGGAGGATATCCCGCTCCTTGATATCCAGTTCGCAGTAAGTAGAAAATTCACTCATCTGCTATCAACAAATCACCGCTCAGTCACTAGACGGAGCGCCGTGGCGGGCAGATATGGGCAAAGCTCAACATATCACATATGGCCAAGATGAAGGAAAGTCTATACTTATGCTGACAAACATCACAGAACGAAGGGGAAAATGGACAAGACCCGAATCGCTGCTGGGCAATTTGCCCAGGACAGGCAATTTCACCTTCCAGCACCAGGACAAAGTATCAGCAGCACCACACAACGATTTAGAGGCCTTATCCGCCATGATCCGCAGGTAAGTCTCCAGATGTCAGCTATTATGGCATAATGCTGACCACAACCTAGCATTTCCTCCAGGATATCCGGCCGGGAGCGGCCTTTCATGAACAGAGACTGCTTGTCGATTCCGCAATACAAGACATACGCTGCTACCAAGACGTCCGCATCAATCGGCCGACCTCGCGCTCGATAACTCCCAACATCTACCAGTCAGGAAATCGATCTGAAATCCCTGGTCTTGCCAATGCCGGCGTAACTGCAGCTGACATCCGGCGTCTGACTGCTCAAAGGCGACTAGGAGGCCTGGGAGGCTTTTGTAGTAGTCCTGGCATTCTGTATCGGCGCCCGCCTTCCATTGGCACAGGTCAATTTGGAAAGGCAGCTGGATATCGCGATGCCGTCGATCAGGTGACTATGCCGGCACAGGCCCATGAATTCTCTGCTGCTGCAGAGCAGAGCATTGCCGGAGAAGGTTTACGGGCCGTTTCGCTCTCGAACCGGACTGATATTCTTTGGTTCTATGGGCACCATAGACTGAATTCTGAGGAGCTGACGGAGCTCGCGGCGACTGGACACTTTTCGCCAAGCCTCGCTGATCATATGATCCGTTTTCCGAATCATTTTGGGCTGTCGGCGCGCCAAGTGGAAGTCCTGCGCCAAGTTGCAAGAGGTGCCGAAGAGATGAATTCCGGGTTCGGAGATCGAAGCGACGATGGCCATGAGCTTCATAAAAATCCATATTTGAAAACAGCTGCTAGATCTTTGTTGAATACAATCGGGGAAGCAGCAACCCGCAACTTTCTGGGATCAGATGGCCCATCCTTGAATCTGAGTCCACCAACTCCACAGAAGTTCGATGGCCAAGGCCCGCTTCCCCGCAATCTCCAGGGTTTCCAAATGTCTAATGGCAGACAACCCTTTCCTCCAGCTAGGGAGGCTGTTCGGACATATCAGCCTGTCTTTTCCGCCCCAAGTTCTGAGCCCATTCTAGCCTGGGTACCCATGGGTTCCGATGTCGACCGGGTGATCATCAGAGACCGTCGCAAACTTCGCACCACCAATACGAGCTCCAGCACAGATTACCAGGGTGGTCTAACGGAAAATGACGCTTTAGAGTACAGCAATGCGTTTGACTCCACTGGCCGTGCTGCTGGAAGTGAGGCTTCTCCGAGTTACCAGGCGACAAATGCCGGTCAAGCCACGTATCTTGGCTATGGTGGCTTGAACGGTAGCATACATTATGCTGGCGGCAGTGAGAATTCGACCTCGTCTGGAGCTCCAGGCTTCGAACCTGGCGATCCATGGGGCATCAGAGCAGCTCGCCATTCCTCAGTTTCTACCAACCGGACCTGCAACTCTTCGCCAGTAAATGGCCTCATGGGCCACTTTGCTCTTCCCACTGGCGGCGTTAGCCTTTTTGCAAGAGGCAATGCGGGTTTGAAGGAGCAGAGCAGATCAGTCTCTGTGGATGGTTCTCGTCGTCATACTTCCCACCAAAACTGAGCTCTGAATCTTTTCTTTTCTGCCAAAATAGCTATTTTCTGTTTCGTTGTTTATTTAATGGATGTTTTTTGGGCAAAGGAAATAGGGTTTAAAACCAAGTTTGGGACTTACATAGATGATGAATTGTTAAACAAAGTCGGAAACGGAGTGTGGTTGATAGATGGCATGGGCGGCATGATGCATCGCATTGTTCAGAACTTCAGGCGTTGGGTAGTGTGCTTCTGATTGTAGGCAGAATCTTGTGCTTCATTAATAAAATCAAGAGAATCATACTATGCACAGCTGTTCCATTGACTTAAAATGTTGTTAAGTTCACATGTATAAACATTAGTTGAGCTATGCAGTTGAAATAGGTTTCAGTCAAGCTCCCGTTGCCCTTTTGTGCTGGGATTTAAGCTCAGGGCGGCGTCTATCGCGGTTGCACCCAACGTCACCTCTGTGTTAGACCCACATCAACTTGCGACCATGAGGTTTAAGACCTCTTTGAGGAATATAAAGACATTCACAAGTTAGTCGCGTACCTCATTTCTAACTGTGAAGCTCTGCTAAGCTTTTGAACAGAATTTACTGCATCATTGGCGTCAATTGGGAAGATTGCATGGGTCAGGCTGGATAACGACAGTGTGCGATTCACGATAATTCCCGAGCAAGGCTCACAGGTCTGGGCGTAAGAAACCTGGAGATCTTGCTGTTTGACTATTAGCTGATCGCTGTAGCTCTTTGTCCATTGAGTCTGTCTTCTATGATTATTCTGTGCAGTCTCGCGCGGAGAATAACACAATCCACCTTGAGCTCCCACTTGGACCACTGCAAGCAGCTCTCAAATCGGCTGCCAATGCCTCATCTGCCTCATTGAGACTCACGAAGAGAGATGGAGATGCAATTCTTTCTCTAACCATTGCCACAAACACAACCAGTGGTGGAAACTCGGCCAACGGCTTCCTAAGGAACCGCAGGGATGATGACCCGTTCGGTGACGACGACTTCCATGAGGAAAGCCTCGACCCAAGGAATGCAATGGATCGTGAGACAATTGTGACCCAAGAGATACCAATCCGAATTCTCTCAGCAGCGAGTGTCGAAGGGATCCACGAGCCCCATGTCCGCGACGACGATGTCCACATCCTCCTACCGTCTCTACTCCAACTGAAAGCGATCTCCGACCGCTTCACGAAACTCGCTCTGGCAACATCTCCCAGTTCGGCGGGACTGAGCGGTTCTGCCAATATCCCGAAACTGGTGCTGTCCGCCAATATGCATGGCAGCTTGAAGCTGAGCATCGCCACGGACGCCTTGAATATCTCGAGCGTCTGGACGGGCTTGAATAATCCGGACCTCGACCCGAATCATGTGGAGGAAGGCGCCGCTGGTGTGGATGAGCATCCGAGCGCGAAGATGAGGGAGGCAGGGCCGGATGCTTGGGCTACGGTCAGGATTGATGGCAGGGATTGGGGCAAGGTGCTCAGTGTGGGAAGACTCGGTGGCAAAGTTATTGCTTGTGGGTTTTACTCTGATCAGAAATCTGGAATGTGGTTGCTGACTGGCGGGAAAGGTTTTGTGGATGAGCATGCTTTGATCCTCTACGTCTATCTGTCGAATTATGAGGATGGTGCTGAAGATTCCGTTCTTACGGTAAGTTACCTACATCTGGAGATACGGTCTATGGCTGATTGAAAGTAGTATTATATTACGTCTTATGCTGCTTGAGATGTTCACGATCAAGAATGAATTTGGCGATTGGCGTTGGAGGAATAAGAAGATGGATTTCTCTTGGGCAGGTTTATGGGGCAGTTATGTATTCCCAACAAAGCGCAGGATTGCTTTCACTATCTATAATGAAATGAAGGGTGCAAGCTAGTAGCCATCCACTGGTTCTGGCAAATTCGCTATATACGAAGCACGTAGATAAATAATGCTGCATCACGCTCCCTTCTACCTTCGTTTTCATGTTCTTTCGTACACAGGCTTTACGCGTCGAACCTCGACTATTACGACCACGGCTTCGAATCATTGGCGCCGCAAGAAGTTCCGCAATTTTGTAACGTCCCAGAGATTGTTCACGACAAAGCTTGGGAATTGGCCCTCGAGGCCCGTGTTCAAGAGATAAAGTCGAATGCCAGGTCATTAAGCATGAGTTTGAAATGAAGACCATGAGTAAGGATTCCAATGAATGAATGTGTGTCTGGGGCAGATTGAAGGACGTGTACAGAACACTTCAAACATCATATCCACACTTGGACCACGGCCATCCAGATGGAGCATAGCAAGCTCCGGAAGCATTATCACACTCGAGAGAAGTCCAAGAGCAACTATGAGAGAGAAAATCGACCCAAATATTGCAATTACCAATACTTGCAAGCACATACTAATGAGAAGTTGGCTTCAAAGTCTCTGTGCCGGACTGCTTGGGTATTGATATCAAGTTGTATCCTGACAACTCACAGACACTTGGAGAGATTCGAAGATGCATGATTAAGTCTTCCGTAATAATAATGATGCTTGAGTCTTTGTAGATTAAATCCGTATGAATGCAATGCTTACACAATACAAAATGAGGGGTGAAAGGAGTTGTAAGGTATGTACTGTACCTTGTACCTTAGAGCTCTACGAATACTTGCAATATCGGGTACTTCCGTTCCATCGCTGGATGTCAACACAGACCTGTGGAGTGCATATTCATACATACATACCAGATAGTGATACCAAGACGCAACACAGACATACATATGTCAAAAGTCTTGGGACGACTAACAAACGCGACGGCCCACACAGTCTTCTTAAAGGCCGTATTATTGCCCATAATTTTGAAATAAAAGAGCTTCTTGCGTCGCCATCGCCAGCCACGAGTTCCCGACAAGTGCTGAATCCCAGATCCCCGAAGAATCCAACGTACGGACTACGGACTGCAGAGGAGAGTATGAAACATGGACGAGCGCATGGACATGGATGACCGGGAGATCAACAACTGAATGAAGATCCATGGATACATACGGTACAACTCACATAATGCTCAAAATGCAGCGATATCGCAGCGTCGATCAACCCCCTTCTCAGCTCTGAGGGGCAGATTGAAGGCCCTTGCATCACCCCGTTGTCACTTGTCACGACCCAGCAAGTTGAAACAGTGCCCTCCCGTCGCCAACAGCGGCAACGAGCAACCTGGACGACCACGCTCATCAAACACTACCTTCACCCTCGGGACCATCAACGAAATTGCCACAAAGACGGTGAAGAGCATGAAGACGCCGACCATCCATCAAAACTCATTCATATCGCCATCCTTGGCGGGATTTCATGTTCCTGGCCTCGGCTTCGGGAGAGTGAAACCCGCGCCAATGCGACGTTGCACCCTGCGACCCGGGCTGAGGACGGCAGACTTCGAGAAGGACTGAAGAGATTCCATGCAAGGGCGGCGAGTTCTATGCAGGAAAGATCGCATTGGGCAAGGACTGGCATTGCTGGGGAGTCCAAGCAGCAGACGATGTCACGTCACGGTACTTCAGATGGTGATGCATTGCAGACTGCGACTCCGACGATGCGATGCGATGCGATGCGATGCGATGCAGTAAGACTCTAGGATACATGCTGTACATATGTCGGCAATGGCGAACGCAGATGCTGCTACTAGCCGTAGGCTGGCTTGGAGGGGGAATCCGCGCAAACTCTTCAAGGTCTGGCCAGACGAGCCGCCGCGGAGGTGCACGAAGCCAGAAACTTAGAGCCCAGGGCAGGTTGAGACACAGAAACTTAGGTAGGTACTGTACGGAGTTGGTTGAGATCGGCAAAGCAAAGCCCACTCGAGTCGCACAGTTTCTGCATTTGTCAATATGGATGTCGATAAAATCCACAGATTACTCATCGGCTAGCCCGTGATTCGTCTGGTATACTCACAGTATGCCACGCCATGCCGTATGCGGAATTTCCTGTTCGAGCACTTTGCGACCGTCAAAGGCGCGGGCCGGTTGGAGGGGCGAAGAGGCGAAGGAGTAGTGGGAATGGGAATGCGACGAGATTACGGGGATGGGCAGCCGGACTACTTTGCAAGGGGCCGAGGGAGGGGCAATATACGCCACGTGAGCCAAGCTGCAAGGGGCAACAAAGAGGGAGAAACAGAGAAAGAGAAAGGGGGAGAGGGGAGTGGGGAGAGGGGAAGAGGGGGGCCAAAAACCCAAGCTACAAACTATCTCACGGTGAGAAGAAAAGACGAAGATGCAGATGTGATGGAGTGATTTTGAGATTTCTTGGTGCATGTCAGAGCTGTATACGATGCGACAATACGACTCGCACGCCTCTCGAAGAGTTGCTGGGATGGGAATCGGTGGAGGCTAACACATGTAAGCCCAGAGGCTTATCTGCATCGCTACCACAGAACCACTGGACTGAAGATTTGCACGATCGCCAAAGAAGAGGATCATGACGCTGAGGATTGACATCATGCCGATTCGTCTAGGGAGTACTACTGTACATGGTCAGGCAGGTACAGTGCATACTATCGCATATTGCTCCCCACCGCACCCACTCCGTACCTGATCTAAAGTCATAGCCAACAAACTCAACCGGCAAAAAAAGCGCCATCGAGATGATACTACTGTCCAATAAACCACCGCGACATTCGAAACCGGATATAGTTGCGGATAAAAGGCAGGATTCATAGATCACATCCTCCGTCCGGATATGGCAATGGCCAGCCAGCCACTCGCCAAATCCGATTCAGAGCACAGATGAACAGATGGTGCAAGACACGATTACCTATGATAGCGAGCCGTCGTCGCAAGTCGCAATGCAATATTGATTGGATCGCTGGCTTCGGCTAGATATGCTAAATGGCAATGGCAAATAGATTAACGACGGCATAGAACATGGGATATATGTGGGTGCCAATCCATAGCGTTCGCGAGTTTTGACTGGCTGAGATTCGCTGCATATCGATCGATGACAGAACTCTTTGAACGACGACTGTCGCCGTCACCGTCACTGTCATTGTTATTGTCTGTGGGTAGCTAGAATATCGCAATTACCTCGCCAGCCAGAGCTTGGCGATCTTGGTGATCCGGATCGCCGAGAGGCTTGAGGATGTGGAAATTATTGACCATCAGCTGGCCCATTCACCGGGACAGACCGAGGGTGGAGAAATAAACCAGACAATAGATACTCTGGTTGAGCCTTCCGGAGTAATGCGATTTCCAAGTAGAAGGGGGGGAGGGGTATGTGCATACGGGAATGCCGGGGATGCAGGAGAACCTAGAGAAAGAAGAAAGAAACGCAGACACTGTACCTATGTACGATAGGGTAGGTATGAGTATTGAAAAGAAAACAAACAACCTCGTATCATCAGCACATTGTGAAAAAGAGGGGAAAAGGAATCACTATTTCACGAAAGCGATGGATTTCTTTTCCCAGCTCCCAAGATCAAGAGTCCTCCTGGAACTTCAAAGAGGACTCCCAAGAGGACTCTAGAAAATAACATTTGTAACTGTAACATTATTCCAAGGTTCTTCCTGCCCTGGTGCTCGGACATGAGCCTACATTAGTCTGTATCCCTTAGATGTGGTTCCGTCCGATTATGCAACCAGCGCCGCAGCATCCGCCTATGTACATACAGAAGAACATACATACATACAGTACAGTACATACAGTACAGACATAGGCCCCAATCTATAGAACTTCCGTTCTCAACCACAACCTCCCTCCGTTTGCGTTCGCCGCATCAGGACGACAAACTGAAGAACAGTGTTGGATTTGATTCTTCAGTTTGGATTCTTCAGTGTTGGTGATAACTTCTCGATGCGCTTTTGCTCGACTGCTTGCTCTGCGCATCTCGGACTCTTCCTTCGATACCATGTTTCCAACCTAAGGGGGATCTACACTCGACTTCATCTTCGGCGCATTCATTCTCTCATCTGAGGGATTCTGGTCAGAGTCCTCTGAGAGATAGACAGACGCAATAATGGAGGGATATCTTCTTGTTCCCCCTGAACGGGCTGCGATTATAGGCAGAGCTGTGTGGAAGGTATGTTTATCGTTCCCCGGCTCCTTCAACAGTGCCTAATCTTCGTCCACAGCCTCGATTCGTCACATTCGGAACGATCCAACAGCGACAACCAACCCCGCCAAAAACCGCTTTGCCGCGCTCGACGTCGTCGAGCAGATTACATGCCGCACGTCAAGGTCTGAAGGGATCGCCGGCCGTCCAGCTCGCCGACGACCTCTCAAAGAATGGCAGCGAGCAGTTGTGGTTGACGGTCTACAAGCAGAAGGTGAGGATTGAATTACATTTTCATTTTCGACCATGCAAGGTGCTAATATCCGGGTCAGGGCGACCGTGACATGATTTCACAGAACGCCGTTACCTCGATCAAAAGCTGCGAGATCAAAAGCATACAATTCCGCAAACCTGGCCCGATCGTGCCAACACTCATAATCACCTTCGAAGTCGACGCTGCAGCAGACAAGATGCGCAAACGACGCTCGAGCAGATCCGGACAGCTCACGTCCTCGACGAGCTCATACCCCAATTCTCTTCTCTTTCGCACTGTACCCGAAGAACGTTTTAATATTTACGATTGGCAAGTCACCATCCAGCCACGGATACAACCTAATACCGAGTTTGGTGAAGCAATTTCTCACGATGCGGCTCCAACTTTTAATTCCTTCATCAACCCATTCGCAAAAAGTTCCAAGACCTCAGAGCGGCCTACAATATCCAAGCCCATGTTCCCACGACCAGAACCCTACCGCCGACACTCAGAAGCCAAGGACTTCAGCCGCGAGCGTCCCAGTACTTCAACGCTGATATCTCCATCACCATCCCTCCGCTCCCGTCGAAGCGACCTCTCCTCCCAGTCCTCCTCCGTCACGCGTCCACAGGCCTACTCCACCACCCTCCCCATCCAACAACTACCGCCCGACCTTCCCTCTCCAGCCTCCACTCTCGGCTACGAAGAGCAGTTCATCTCCGGCTGGACCTCCGCCCAAGGGCGCTCCTCAGCCCTCTCAAACCACACCCGCGCCTCCGCCTCCGTCAGCATGGCCGGCACGCCCCCCGCGCCCCCCGCGCCCCGCGAGACCATCCTCGACCGCGCCTTCATGCTGCGCTACATCCCCGGCTCCGAACGTGCCATGGCAGCCGACGAAGACGGCAAAATGAGCAGCATCGCGCGCTTTGAAGCCCTGATGCGCGAGCACGACCAGCGCCGCAACGCCGCCACCCCCTCCTCGCGGCCAACCACCGACTACCAGCATCGGCGGAAAGACAGCGCGTCCGGGTGGGAGCTGGAAGAGGAGACGGAGTCCGACTCGGAGTCCGACATCGAGCCCGCGCTGCCGCCCGTGCGCCGCCAAGATCAGGAGCGCGACCCGAGACAGCAGAAGTACTACGGCGCTGATGACCGCGAGGAAGACGAGGATCTGGGCCCGAGCATCCACACGATCCCAAACCCCGCCCAGCGCGCCCTCGAGTACATCTCCGGCCGCAACATGCCCGCGCCCGCGCTCGCGCCCGCGCTGCACCGCCCGAGCAGCTCCAAGTCCGCGCGCCAGCCGCCGCCGCTGCCGAGCGCCGCGCAGCACGCGATGCCGACGCGGCGCGCGCGACCGACGAGTCTGAGCCTCGCGCCCACGAACGTGTGTGCGCCGCTGCACAACGCGTCGTCGCTCGAGGTCGAGACCGGCGCAGCAGCAGCAGCAGTCAACCGCCACAGTTCGGTCTCGACGTCGGCGAAGCGGCTGTCGTTCACGGAGTTCGCGAAGCGGCTGAGCAGCACGAGCAGTCTGCTGCTGGTGCAGACGAACCAGAGCGGCGGGAGCGCGCGGAACAGCCGCGGGAGCAACGGGAGCTCGGATGCGAGTTTTGGGTTTGGCGAGGGGGTGGAGGAGGAGGGGGTGGGGGGGCTGCAGAGGGGGCTGAGCCAGAGTCGGCTGAGTGGGATGGTGCAGCGGAAGGGGGGGGCGGCGGGGGAGAGGCAGGAGCCGGTGAGGCTGGTGAGGGGTACGGGGGAGGAGGAGAAGCGGTGTACGCCTGGGTGGAGGGGGAGTGGACTGGGGGTTTTTGGTGGGGAGGGGGGGTTTTTGTGAGGGTGTCTCGTGGTGGGCGTTGTGAGGGATGGGATGAGATCCTGGTGATGTTTGACGATGCGATGACGTGTTGGGATGGGATGGGGGAGGACTGACTGGGCTTTGAAGCATGTATGGCGCTGTAGGATATACCACCACGACACCGCCGCCTTCTATGGCTGGGCTGGGCTGTCTGGATTATGTTTGGGAGTTCTGGTGCAGATGGATCTGTTCCTTGCGTTATGGTTCTTGTAATTAATTTTTTCGAGCATTGCGGGAGAGGGAGGGGATGGATGGCACGCTTGCTGTAATATTTGCATTAGATGGGGAGTAGAGAGAGAAAGAAGAGAGGAGAATTCAAAGATGGATGAGAATTGATTGGCCTTTGCACGTCTTATCTTTTGGGACTTGACTGCGTGATGCTTGCTGCTCCTGTGGTTGTCTTGCGTGCCGTTGCATCATTGTACAAGGTTTTGCTGGTGGCTATTGCAAGGCAGGTTCTGCTGCATGATAGCTCCTCCGCCAGCGGTTTTCACATCACAGTTGGCGATTCTCTCTCTTGGCAATGCGGTCTGGCTTCTGCATTCATCCCATATGCTTCAGAATAGCTATTCTAAAGCAGGTTCTGCACACCAGTCCCTCTCGTTTGTTCCATAACCGTGCCTGCGTCTCTGTAAATGCAGCGCAGCTTCTGTCTTCATTCCATGCGCTTCTGGAAGCTCCTGTATGTAAAGCAGGCTCTGCTGCATGATAGCTTCTCTAGAGGATTTTCCACAACAGTCCCCGGATCTCTGTAAATGCGATTCCGCCTCTGCATCCCCCCAGCTTCTCTCCGGCAGCTATCGCTTCGTCTCTTCGTATGTTTGCCCTGTTAGAAAGCGGATCGATCGTGGCTGTCTCAACACGTTCTCCGGCTTTCAGCGCCATAGCACAGTCCAGAACCATAGGCACTGGATAGGTAGATCACATTCCGACGAAGCTTTCCGGATCCCTGCATTTTCACAAGACTCCGTGGATTCGCAGGCTACTGTCCTATCCCTGACGAGCTGGAGAGCGCTGAGACTTTCCAATCCCTTAAGCTTCGACCCAAGGCATCGCTTTCGCCCATCTTCTCCAGCGAAAGGCGCGGTTCCCAGATCGAGCAAACATCCTATCTGCTATGAGAGATCACGTCGTGAGCATCTAGGGAGATGCGTCCTCTTAGGCCGACGACTCGGTCGGCATCAATGATCATGAATCGCATCGACTTCACGACCAACTATCAAACATGCTGATGAACTCCGATTACAACGGTATGAGACGCACTAGCAGCGCAAAGCACTCGGCCATCGAGATGATGGCACTGCGCTTCGAGCTTCTAAATAGCCTCGACCATCTTATCACGACTCCGGCTCAGGGCATGGAAATCCGCAAACTCAGCTGTGTGGATTGGTCTGGCAACTCAGGCCTGCTGCTGCTGCTGCTCTACACCCAGTCCCTGAGCGCGGCTCTGGCAAAGGAACTTGCTAAACATCGACATTGCAAGTGTGGTGACTAAGAAGCATGATCCTTAAAGCTTGAGAGACTTCAAGTTGATTGCAGCTGCAAAGCCAGCAAATGACAGTTCGCAAGGATTTAGATCTGATCCTGAAGTCGACATGAAACAATGAGCTTTTTTAGGCATTTGTGAGTGGATTTGCCCAACTTGAAATATGTGATTGCTCTGCTAAATCACTTCTTCATGCTCCAACTAGCTGTAAAATGGAAAAATCTCGAAATTATTCTGGTATATGAATGATAATCTGCCCAATCCAGAACGAGAGGATTAATTCTCCTCCCATTTACTCACATCTCTTCAGTATTTCCTCCTTGCTTCTTCTGTAGATAGACTGCCCTCCAGCTAACCACTCTGGCACATGATGATTCTTCATATTATAGAGAGGATTAGTTGCACCTTTGTTATTCAAGCGATCGTTGAGTTCCGACTCGGCAATTCTCGAACATGGCGTTGGAATCCGCCTCAGGCCAGCGAATCAACAACCCATCTTCGCAACGCCGATTCTCCTCTAGTTTCGCTAAAAGCCATACGATTTAGCATGACTGTAATTACTTCTCGCCATTCTGATTTAGCTTGCAGCATATCAGTGGCGTAGTTTTGGAATTTTGGGATCGGTAGATAGTCGGCCGGGACCCAAAGATGACCTAGATCCTAAGATTCAGGGAGATCCTTGGGCTAGAAGTTGGCATCAGACGAGAAAGGCCTTTTGTACAGGTTCTCGTTGGTTTTGCCGGCATGAAGCCACTCGTTAAACAGCCCGAAGATTTTTGAATCCGTTGACTCGAGGGTTGTTTCACCTGAGATACTTTCGCCAAAATGGCCTCCAAAGGCTGCCTTAAAATATGGTGAGGCGGCACAGACAAGATCCTTATGGAATGCAAATTTCGCCTTTTCGGGGCCCACGAGGGCATAAACCATTGGTTGCGGAATCCTGATGGCCATTAACATAAGGAATAAAGGATGAAATCAAGAGAGAAAAAGCACCGCAACACATGCTCGATCGGTTGGTTGGCTTCCAGATTCAACGTATGTATGAGATAGATAAATATCGTCAGAGGAGGAGAATCCGAACCGTCAACTCTTGGATCAAAGTGACTGGAAAGGAACAGGGGGTCGAGAAGAAATGGAGACTTAAGTATCTTTAGCTCTCTCTGCAAGAACGTCGAAGATAGGTGTCTAAAATGATCTGTAGCCAGAAGTGGACTATTAGACATGGCCGAAAGCCGTCCGAGTTTCAGTTGCCGCAGATTTGTTGTTATGTCTGAGACTGATGATGCCCGGCTTTCATCTAGAATATGATAAAGAACTGCCACAGAAGCTACTGCAACAGTGCAAGTACCGTTGGCTATCATAACTTCACATCCTAGCATTTGCGAGCAACGTAGAAACTGTTGACATGAGGAAAGAAAGAGATCCTCATCACCATATGGCTCTAGTGCATCAGACTTCCAGCTCGTTGCAGCTGTAAACGCAATAGATACCAACTCCTGCAGATTTGGAGCTTTGAAATGGTTATAAAGACAATGCAGAGATATAAGTCAGAGCAAGTAGGACAGACCGACGCACGCTCATTCTAAGACATCTGCTCTCTTTGGGAAAAGGACCTGGGGGAGAGAGGCCCATATCAAGATATGTTCTGAGTGTAATGAACTGAGGCGAAGGAAGCTTGCAGATAATACATGCATATACCGGATGTGGTAGCTAAGCGATATAACTTCTAACGAGCAAATACATACATACGTACGCCGACAAGAGCAGCAGCGAGAAAACTTCCAGAGACCACTTGGCCACGATTCTCCAGCTGACGGTGGCAAGCAGGCAAATAAAGGACATTGCGATTCTTCTGAGATTTTAATCATTGAAGGACGACATTCGCTGTCTCAGTTGCTCATCAGGATGTTGAGGCCGGGATGTTATGAATACAGAAGCCACATCCATATGCAGACCCAGACCCATGCTCAGCCTTGTCTTGGACCAGATGTCTCACAGGGTGATCAGCTTGGTCTATCAGGAACGACAGCCTCGTGATGTCGCACTGTCAGAATTCCAGAATATGGTATTTACATTTCTCTCTCTCTCCAGAGAAGGCCTTTTTGTCCAGAGGTGCTGACTCCTGAGTAGTGGTCGTGAGCACACGAAAAGATGACCATGATCATCATCTTCACCATCAACTCAGTTGTTTGATGGAGTATGCGCTGCAGACAACAACAACATGCATCATCGCAAGATCCTCCTTCTTAGCACTTCTCCACCGTATGCTATGCCAGCAACGATTCAGTTCGTTTGGCATGTTTCACATCCTGCTTGAAGTTTAGGCAGTTGCAGAGGACAACATATGGAAAGTCTTAGGAAGAGGCGCAGCGTTGGAGACAAGCAGTTTCTGTGTTTAAATGTCCGGCCTTGGCAGCCGTCATTTGATACATCATACCATCCAAGACTACAACTACAGTTCGTGGCAAACAAGCTTCACTGTGACGAGTGGCGAGTGATGTGAGGAGAGTGACGATGGCAGTTGTCTTGTGTACAGTATATCATGAGGAAGCATTGAAGTATCGAAGTATGGAAGTCTCGCCATGATCTGGGAGATGATATGACAGGATCAAAGCACAAAACAAGGTTTGGGCAAGTGCGACTGCGAGGTTGCCCGACGGACGCCCTATTAAGGTTTGCGTTTGCTAGAAGTCCAATTCATACACTCCGGTTTCGAGACATTCTTTCTTGATCTTTGATACTTTATTCATCATTTCACAATTCTGTTCTCTGATTCGGGAATCATCATTCATAATTCTCTGTTCTCTCGTTCGGGGAAGACCATTCATTCAGTTACTGACGCTCGAATCAAATACTGAGTGAGGGTTACGGTGGAGTGCTGTCCACGCCTTGGTTCCTATTCTTCATCATGCCCGTCACAAGTATAGCAGAGCCAACGCCTTCCACTCTGCATGATTGCATCGATCTCACATCCCCATCTCCATCGCCGGACCCTTCGCCCTCGCCCTCATCACCTCTCCCAGCCTCTCCAACCCGCGACAAGATCATGACCCGCTCCCGCTCCAGCGCCCTCTCCACCCCACCCTCGTCATCCAGCTCATCCACCACCGACACCGAACTCTGCACCATCTGCTACCTCCCCCTGTCCACCCCTCACGCCCCACGCGACAGCCACGAACGCCTCGCCGCCCTGCCCTGCGGCCACATCTTCGGCCACATCTGTCTCTTGACATGGCTGCGCGTCGCCCCAGCATCCACCTGTCCGATGTGTCGCATGGACCTCGTTCATCGCAAGTGTCGACACCCTGTCGTGCCCGCCGCCGTCTCTGTCGCGCCTCCGTTCCTGGCCATGCATCCTGCGCCTGCGAAGGCGACGACTCCGCCGACAGCTGCGGCGGAGGATGACGTCGTTGTTGTCGATGTGAGGGGCAGACAAGATGGAAAGGAGGGCGAGGGGAAGATGGTGATGGAGAAGTTGGAGGAAAAGTGTATTCTGTGTCGGGGGGAGGAGGGGCTGGCGGCGGAGATGCTGAGGTTTGAGAGGAGGAAGTTTGAGGCGGAGAAGAGGATGTTGAAGACGTTGCGTCAATTGCCGCTGTGTGCTGGCATGGGTGGCATGTCGGCCACGGAAATAGACGCGTTGGAGGAGAAAATCAAGGGGGTAGAGGGGAGGTGGGATGATGCGTGGCTACGTTGTCAGGAATATGTGAGGGTGAAGTGGTGAGGTGGAGGATGTTTTGGGAGGAGCACTTGTGAGCATGGCGTTTAGGAGGGACACTGCTGGAGTTGATATTGGAGTTTTGGTTGTATAGCGAGCATAGCCTCGGGGTATAGGATGCCGGTACGGCGCATCTGGATGGGCCGTTGGTGGGAGTTTTGGGCGTTTGTTCCGAGACCTCGGACGGATCAGCGGTGTTGCATTGGATCGCGTGGGGATGCCCAAGGGAGATCTTCAGCGAATCACCCACAGCAAGATATAGATTCTGGGTGTAGTGCTTGTAGTATAATTATCAATCTCGCATCGATGTCGCTGCTCTCTCGTCCGCAGAATCATTATCGCTGTCATCCGCAAAGCCCTCCAGATCCCTGCTCAACCGTGCCCCATCCACCTCCTGCCGCCTTCGCGCATCCAGACTCAACGCCTCTCGTCGGTTTCCATCCAGCTCGTATAGTTCTTCCCCGTCGTCCTCGTCGAACTCGTGATCTGACACCGCCGCATTGACGGTAAAGTGACTCGCGTCGAAGTTCTGTCTCCACCGTGATGGCAATATCCAACGCCCAACGGAGTCTTGTATCCTCTCTCTAATGCCGGACGTCTGGGCCGAGATGGTCTCGAGAGGCAGGTATCGGCTGTACCGGCCGCGGTATCGCTGCCAGAGCGGGATGACGACGAAGGAGAGCAGGACGTAGAGGACGCCGGCGACGAGGGCGGGGAGGAGGATGGTGGTGAGGAAGGCGACGGCTGCGCCCATCTTGTGCGCTCTGGGGGTGTCGTGCGTAGCAGATTCCGGAGCGGGTGTGGCATATATGGGGTCTCGGCGCGGAGGTGGAGGAGATGGCGCATTAATGGGTAGAGGACGTCGGGATATGAGGGCTATCTGGTGATGGTTCGGGTGGGATCACGGACGTTGGACGTTGGACGTTGCATAGGTAGGTAGGTAATACTGTAGGTACATAACCGTTCTGAAACGGCCAGAGGAGAGGAGAGCTCGGACCTGCGATGATGTGCAGAGGCCGATCAACAGTTGAGGATCTCGGACATTATGAGGAAGGTTGTTGAAGATAATGTAGAAGATAATGTAGAAGATAAGTAGAAGTATATGTACCTATTTATATTTATTGAGGTATTCTGGGCGCGGCTCTCATGGAAGTGGAAGTGGACGCATTCGGACGCAGAATGGACGCGTCTAATCGCTTGCTCTTCTGGGTTAAGCTCAGGGGACTGGGACGCGGCCAGTGCTATACATAGCCCATACATAGCCCATACATAATAGCCCCAGCACAACGCCCAAGTGGAGTCCCAGTGTCCCTTTCGAGGCTTGTCGCCTTTAACATACAGCACGCTTAGACATTTCATATTCCAGATCTACATACCTACATACATACTACTTACTACTCTGCACGTTTGTTGTTGTCATTGGCAGAGCCGCATGCTGGAGACCACAGAGCATTGAGCATTGCGAGGTTCAGAGAGAGCTCGGCTTCCGTATACGGACGGTTTCAGCAGCATCGAAGGTCCAACTTTATACAGACAGGGGCGTACCCCGAGGACCCGCGACCACACGACATTTGGAGCAATCTCGTAATCTCGACTCTCTCTCTCACCGCTTTGTCGACGACGACAGTGACCAGATACACACAGACCTCTGCTGGAGCTGGGCTACGTTCACGTCGAGGTAAGCGCCGACCCCTTGGACTCTGTGATGGGGCGAGTCTGGCACCAAAGGGGAATAACAGAGCTGGTACTGATGTTATCTGGCTCCAGGTCCGACACGGCATAACCTTGGGATATACGACCACACCTCGGCCAGAAGAGCTCTGCGGCGTACAGCATGACACGAGATTTGACATAGGATTTCAATGATTCAGATAGGGAGAGCACAAGACTAGGCGCGTTGGGACGAGACCACGACGCCGCGAGGTCATATACTTTCCCCACAAAGCCGAGGGACACTTCGACAGCGTCCCGCTACCGAACATGTCTGATAACAAGACAAGGCAAACCTCCGCTGGCAAGTCCTTCTTCTCGAGAGGCAAGAAAGACAAGACCGATAAACGAATTGGCAGCGACGAGTACCTTGGGGCGGACTTTCAGGACAAGGGCGGAAATGCTGCGTCGTGGAATTCGAGGCATACCAGAGGCTCCTCTGTGGCTTCGGTAGACCAGCTGCAGTCGTCTGGAGGGGATCCGTTAGGATTGGCAATAATGTCAGGGGTGATCCCTTCTATACCTTATGAGCATGTGCCAGATGGAAGGTCTCCAATACCTGTTGACTATCTTCCAAGAGGAGACCAGATGCCACTACGGAGGGAACCGCTGCCGCACCACTTGAATAAAGCTGGAGCTGATTTCCACCAATATCCGGCATTTGACCCAGCAAGCCTGCAAAATCCTAATGCTAATGCACATCAGGTTCCGTCAGGGCCCCGGCCACCACCAAGCGCTTCCAATATCACAATGGCATCTACAGGGAATAGGGCAACACAATTTCAACAATGGGGACCATCTGGAACAGGGAGGCCCGGTAGTTCCAATTCAAGATACGATTCATATTCGACATATAATTCCTCCTCCTATCCACGGCAGTCTTATGATCAATCGAGCGTTGGCTCTGCCGAACGGGCGAGCGTGTTTTCCTCGACTGGTTCGTCCAGAACGGCCGTGCAACCTTCGACCTCACAAACCTCTCTTGCGCCGTCCCAGGCCTCGAGCCGAGATTCGCACCGCCTCACCAAACTTCCACACTACCGACCTGAAGGCTTTCAGTCATCAAGTTCTTTTGGAGCAGATTTCTCGCTCCAAAAACCAGCGGATCCGAGAGTGATCGAGGACCAATTTTTGGCGCTCATGCAGAAGCGAGGATGGCATAATCTTCCCGATCAAGCTCGACGGCAGATGCAGGCCTATCCCGCGGATAAAAAATGGACGCTGGTCTACCAGGATCGCCTCACTGAATGGCAAGGCGAGCAAAAGAGGCGGACAACTGCGAGACAGACCGGGCAATATGGAGCTGCTGAGATCATGCTGGCGAACGCGGACGAGGAGGGAACTCCGGAATGGTTTGTTCGAAAAGTGCTGGACAATACCATTACTGCCAAACAGTTGGCAAGTCTGGCTGTCAGCCTGCGAACACAACCTATTAGTTGGGTGAAGACGTTCGTGGAATGCCAAGGCCAAGTTGCGCTCACGAATGTGCTCGGGAAGATCAACCGCAGGCAAGCCAGTGGGCCTGCCCCCGTCGATGGGAATACGAGCGACAAAGATCTCGATAGGGAGTACGATATCCTGAAATGTCTGAAAGCTCTTATGAACAACAAATATGGCGCCGATGATGCACTTCATCATCAACAGGTTATTGTTGCACTAGCGACCTCATTAATATCGCCGAGACTCACAACCAGAAAGCTCGTCAGCGAGATGCTGACGTTCTTATGCCATTGGGCCGAGGGTCAAGGCCATCTTCGAGTGATACAAGCTTTGGACTATGTCAAAAACCAAGCTGGTGAGAATGGCCGCTTCGACGCCTGGATGCGCATTGTTGAAGTCACCATTGATGGCCGCGGCAAGATGGGAAGTCTGGTTGGGGCCAGCGAAGAAGTCAGGAGTGGTGGAATCGGCATGGAGAACTTGCTCATGGAATACGCTGTGGCAACACTTGTCTTGATCAATATGGCCATTGATGCCCCTGAAAAGGACCTCCAACTACGTGTGCATATCCGGGCGCAGTTTACAGCATGCGGGATCAAGAGGATCCTCACGAAGATGGAAGGCTTCCAGTACGATGTCATCGACAAGCAGATTGAGAAGTATCGCCAGAACGAGGTGATTGATTATGAGGATCTTCTAGAGCGGGAGGGCAGCAGTATGAAGGATGGCGTCGAACCAGAAATCAAGGATCTGAACGATCCTATTCAAATCGTTGAGGCTATCATGCAGAAGGTGAATGGCAGTAGGACACAGGACTATTTTGTATCCGCCTTACAACATTTGTTGCTCATCAGAGATAATGAAGGCGAAGAACGGCTCCGCATGTTCCAATTGGTGGATAACATGCTCAGTTATGTCGCCATGGATAGGAGACTTCCAGATATGGACCTCAAGCAGAGTCTTAATTTTACAGTTCAAAGTCTACTTGATAAGCTTCACACAGATTCTGAGGCTCGCCAAGCTTTGGATGAGGCTCAAGAAGCCCGCCAAGTCGCTGATGCGGCAATGGCGGAGCGGGATGAGATGAGAGATCAGGTTAAACTCGGTGCCGATGGCTTGGTCGCGAAACTCCAAAGGCAACTTGAGGAGCAAGCTCAAGTTATCGAGGTACAACGGCGTCAAGCAGATGGCCTGAAGAGCGAATTGGAGAACCTACAATCTGTTCGTGCAAAGGAAGCACAGCGAAATGAATTAGAGACTAGAGAGCTCTATCTCATGCTTCGTGATGCTCAAGATATTGCTGCATCTAAATCCAATGCTGCAGGAAAGGGTGGCCTTGGAGAAACGGATCCGTCGCAAATGAAGGGTATCCTTGATCGTGAGAGGCTCATGGATCGTCTCGAAATGCAAATAGAGCGCCAGAAGACACAATATAAGTTGGAAGGTAGAACATGGGGTGCTGATAATGGACCATCAGACCGTTTGCGTGCTCTCAGAGAAGAGATGGATGGTGATAGGAGCTTTGGCGAGTCGACACCTCCAAGGGATTTCACGAATAGTATGCTTGGCAGCGTTTCGAGGAATACGAGGATTCCTAGAAAGCCTGTTCTTTCGCAAGCCAGTCTGCCGGAATCGGATGAAGAGGAGGATGTCGACGATGGCGAAAATGCGGTCTATGAGAAGCCTAGAGTGGTAGAGCTTCGACGGCCGAAGGTTCAAGCATCGAAGGCGCTCCCTGCACCTGGAGTTAGCGATGATGAAGATGGCGATGGAGTCACTACAGGCACTTCGCATCCTAGCCTTGAGTCCGAGTCACCCAAGACCCCAAGTGATGAAGACGTGCAAAAAGCAGAGCCTTCGGGATTCGATGGCCCCCCGCCACCACCACCACCACCTCCTCCAATGCCTGGACAAACGCTAGGTTTCAATGGACCACCGCCTCCACCACCTCCTCCTCCAATGCCTGGGCAGACGCCAGGTTTCAATGGCCCACCTCCGCCTCCACCGCCGCCACCACCAGGTGGTTTCACCGGTGGACCACCCCCGCCTCCTCCACCACCGCCTATGCCAGGAGCTCCGGGCATGACAGGGGCTCCTGGCCTAATGGGACCTCCACCTCCGCCTCCTTTGCCTGGAAAGATGTCGGGCAACTTCTTGCCTCAACCTCAGTCTTTTTCCATTCCAATGCTTGGCTTACCCGTTGCTCGACCTAAGAAGAAGCTCAAGGCACTGCATTGGGAGAAGGTGGATACTCCATTGACGACTCATTGGGCGGCTCACGCACCCACTCCCGCTGAGAAGGAAGAGAAGTATGCGGAGCTGACTAGAAAGGGTGTTCTTGATGAGGTTGAGAAGTTGTTCATGGCCAAGGAGATTAAGCAGATTGGCAAGTCAAGTGGGAAGAAGTCTGACAAGAAGCAAATCATCTCCAGTGATTTGGCAAGAAACTTCCGTAAGTACATTATGCCTCGTCTAGGAAATATGGTACTAATGTAAATAGAAATTTCTCTCGCCAAGTTTTCTTCCTACTCTGTTGAAAAGGTTGTTCAGATGATCATTCACTGTGACAAGGAAGTGCTTGACAATGTCGTTGTTATGGATTTCCTGCAGAAGGACGACATGTGCAATATCTCAGACAATACTTCTAAGCTTATGGCTCCTTATAGCAAAGACTGGACCGGCCCAGAAGCGAACAAGGAAACCCGTGAGCAAGATCCACTAGAGTTGACCCGAGAAGATCAAATATACCTGCAAACGGCGTTCGAGCTTCACCACTACTGGAAGTCAAGAATGCGTGCATTAGCACTTACTAGAACGTTTGAGCAGGAGTACGATGACGTTTCGAGTAAGCTTCGACAAGTAGTCGCTGTGTCTGAGTCGTTGCGGGATTCTGTTTCTCTAATGAATGTTCTGGGCCTGATTCTGGATATCGGCAATTACATGAACGACTCCAACAAACAAGCCAGTGGTTTCAAGCTGAGTTCTCTTGCCCGTCTTGGCATGGTCAAGGACGACAAGAACGAGTCCACCTTCGCGGATCTCGTCGAGCGTATCGTGCGAACCCAGTATCCGGAATGGGAAGCCTTTGGCGACGATATCGCCGGTGTCATCACCGCTCAGAAGCTCAATGTTGAGCAGCTTCAAACCGATGCGAAGCGATACATCGAGAATATCAAGAACGTGCAGATGTCGCTTGATTCCGGCAATCTCAGCGACCCGAAGAAATTCCATCCACAAGACCGTATCTCGCAAGTTGTGCTACGCTCGATGAAAGAGGCTAGGAGGAAGGCTGAGCAGATGCAATTGTACCTGGAGGACATGGTGCGCACGTACGACGACATCATGGTCTTCTACGGCGAAGACCCGACGGACGATAACGCGCGCCGCGACTTCTTCTCCAAGCTCGCCATCTTCGTGACGGAATGGAAGAAGAGCAGGGAGAAGAACATCACCTTCGAGGAAACTCGGAAGCGCAACGAGGCGAGCATGAAGAGGAAGCACGCACAGCTCAAGGTCAACGGCGTCGTTCCCGACGGCTCCTCTGCGCCGCCTAGCCCCTCATCAGCTGGCGCCATGGATTCGCTGCTCGAGAAGCTGCGGGCGGCGGCGCCGCAAGCACGTGATCAGCGTGACCGCAGACGTCGCGCGAGGTTGCAGAACAAACACCAAGTGCGCGTTGCGTCGGGCCAGAAGGTCCCTGACTTTGACGAGATTCCGGAGGTGGAGGCAGGGTTGCAGAGTCCGGGGAGCGTGGTGAGTGATAGCGTGACTCTGGATGCTGTGGCGACCGGGCCGGTGGATGAAGGGACGGATGATGTGGCGGCAAGGGCGGCGCTGTTGCTGCAGGGGATGCGTGGGACGGATGGGGCGGATGAAGTGGATGTTGAGAAACGGGATAGTATGAGGAGGAGTAGAAGGCGAGATACGGCTGATGAGGAGAGGAAGGCGAGGAGGAGGAGGAGGGAGAGAGCGGGGGCGAGCACGGCAGAGGGGAATGGAGAGGCGATTGTGGAGGAGGTGGAGGACGATGAGGGGAGGCCGCAGACGGCTGGGAGTGGGAGTACGAAGGGGGGATTGCCGACGCCGACGACGGTTGTGAGGCCGCCGACGCCGGAGGGGGATGGGGAGGGGAACGGGGGGGAGGAGGGGACGAAAGGGAAGCCGATGGAGCTTGATGATTGAAGGATATAATGCCGCTGTATTTAATTAATCTGACGGAAGAACGGAGTGAAGAGGATGCTAAGATACGATGGTGATGGCGGTTGTTATATAAGATATGTTTGTGAGGGCTTGAACTGAATATAGGGGGGAGCACACGCTTTTGAGTATGCCTGTGCTAGCCAGGGGTTTTGGGCGTTTTTGAGCAGCTTGAGAGCTGTAGAGTTGCCTATGAATGGCGAGATAGCAGTGTTATACGCGTTATAATACATGGAGTTGATACCAGTTTATTTCTCTTACGCCAGTTGCATTCATCCGAGTGAAGTGGGAGGTGATGTTCTTTGTAAGTTGATTTATTTGGCTCTTTATACATCCATTCTGTGAACCATCAATCAAAGCAATACAACCGTATCATCAAGTCCATTATCCATCCATAGCCATATCCATATGTCTCTATGATCCCTCTCTTCTTCGTCCCTAGTATCCAATTTCAAGCGAACCCTCGTTCATCACCACCTCCAATACCCCTTCACCATCCCCCAAATCCCCCTTCCCCTCACCATGCCCCTTCCCCTGTCCACCTCTGCCCCCTCCTCCCTCCCCACCCTCTCCCCCCTCCTCTCCAACTCAACCAAATGCTCAAAAGCCTCCCTATCATACCCCCTCCCCTCCATCACCCCCCTCACAGCCTGCCACCTGGCCTCCCTCTCCCTCTCCCCCTCCTCATCCCCATCCCCATCCTCATCCCTATCCCAACTCCTCTCCGGATCCGCCGCATTCCTCCTCCCCTCCTCAATCCTCCCCGCCGCCACCCCGCTACTATACCCAAACAGCGCCACCCAGCGCGCCACATCCGCCTCGGACGCCGCAAATCTCGTCGCGTCGTCCAGATCCACCACCACGAAGCCGCTTGCATTCTCCGTCGGCGCCGCGGCTGGCGGCGCAGCCGGCGAAAGGTCGTCGAGCTCGATGTCGGTGAACTCTGCTGCCGCGTCGGCGGGGCGGCGGGATAAGGAGGCGGAGCGCGGGGGGGATTTCGAGCGCGAGGATTTGGCGGACTTGAAGGACGGGGAGGGGGATCTGGAGATGGTGGGGCCCTGGGCGAGAGGCAGAGGCAGGTTGTGCGGGTTCGTGGTGGTGGACTGCTCGATGAGGATGAAGTCGAGGAAGGCGGCCGTGGCTTGGGCCGAGTAGTGGGAGGATGCGGGGGTGGCGCGGGTGAGGTGTGGGAGGGGGAGGGTGGGGGATGATGATGATGGTGGTGGTGAGGGAGGCGGTGGGGTGGGAGTGAGTCTGCGCGGAGGGGGACGGGGGTTCGTGGCGAAGTTGGAGGGGGAGATGTCGGTAGAGGTGAGGTCGGAAGGAGGGAGGTAGGGATTGGTGTCCGACATTGCGTGCTTGGTTGGCGGCGGTGATGGTTGAATGGTGGTATATGAGAGATTGTGTTGATAAAAAATTGTGTTGATAAAAAGTTGTGCTGTGTGATGAGAATAGAGAAACTGTGTTGATGAGATTAAAAGGAGAGAGAAACGCAGAGGGGATGGCGGGAAGAGATGTACCTACGCATTCTGGTTCAGTCTAGATACTTAATTGATGTAAAAGCCCGAATGAGAGTTGTGTTGATGTTATGGTTGGCCGAGATGAGAATATTGAAATAAGGTTTCAAGGTTGCGGAAAGAGCCAAATCGCCAATGCGATATTCACCAAACCCAAACAATTCACTCGACTCTGTAAGGTATGAGTGCCACAATAACTATTTGAGCGACAAAATGCTTTTTCATTTTCCGAATCCGATGGTCGTGGAAGATCCATCATCGCTTTTCAATGTTGAAATGCTATCAATCATATCTGCACCCTGAACGCCCGCAATGAACAACAACAAAACAGTCACAAAATCTAACTCTATCTATGCGCTGGTCGCGAAAGACTCGAGGTACTTGGCCAATTTCTCCGCGCCCTCCAGTGGCACGGAATTGTAGTTGCTGGCGCGCATACCGCCGACGCTGCGATGGCCCTTGAGACCGGTGAGGCCAAGAGCGATGCCGCCGGAGAGAAAGTCCTTGTCGGCTTTGGGGGCAAGGATGCGGAAGCAGATGTTCATCTTTGAGCGGACAGACTTATCTGGGACGATCTGGAAGCGACGTTAGCAGTTGAAGTGGGAGGTTAAGAGAGGACAGGGCGCAAGGGTACCTGGTAGACTTCTGGGTGTGCCTCCAGGGCGCCGTAGATCAGCCCGGCTTTCTTCTCAGCCACGGCTTGTTGGCCGTCAACCTTGTCAGAGTAGTTGTTCAGCAGCGTCTTGAGGACGAGACCAGCGATGTAGACGTCGAATATGGAGAGGGTGTTGTAGAGAGAGTTATTCTTGGCAATGGTGGCGTAATCGAGAATGATTGGGGGAATTGGAAGACCGAGCTGGCGCATCAGCTTAGCAGATGGTGTCGCGAGAGTCGGCGGGAGAAGGCTCTTCTTGATAACGACGACGGCGATGCCAGCACTGCCGAGATTCTTTTGCGCACCGAAGAAGATGGCGGAGTAGTTCTTGACCGGTATGCGTCGCGAAAGGATGTTGGAGGACATATCTGCGACAATAATCTTCTCTCCGCCCTCGAGGACTTTAGGGAAGGCTGGGAACTCGACGCCATCGACAGTCTCGTTGTCGCAGAAGTATGTGAATGCTGGTGCCTTGGAGAGCTTCCACGTCGACTCCTCAGCAATCTTGCCGAACTTTCCGTCGTTGACCGTTCTCGAATCCGTCGCAACGTTTACGTGCTCTGGACCCAGTAATCTAGCAGCCTCTTGTGATGCCTTCAGCGACCACGATCCGGTCACCAAATAATCCAGCACTAACTCCTCCTCCACCTTCTTCTTCAACTCCGCCAGAACCTTCTCCTCATCCTCAGTGCCTAGCGCCTTCACAATCTCCTGCCGTGTCTTCTCCACCCAAAAGCCGACAAAGTTATAAACCGCAGCGCTGAACTCCCCCGTGCCACCGCCCTGCATAAACAGCACCTCGTAGTCCTCTGGGATGTCGAGGTAGTTTGCTAGGTCCGCCTTGGCGGCATTGAGAATATCTGTTGCGAGCGCTGAGCGATGGGAGTGCTCGGCAAGGCCGAGTCCAGTGTTCTCGTAGTTCACCAGGGATTTGGCGGCGGTCTCGAGGACGGCCGTGGGCAGACCAGCGGGGCCGGCGCCGAAGTATACGATTTCGTCTCTGGATGGCATTGTGTATATGATGGTTGTGATAATTGAGGCAATGCGGGGTAATTCCTGGGGAGATGTTAGCTTTTTGCAGGGTCTGAGTGGGTTCACGGCAGGAACAATGAAGCAATGAGGAATGAAGAAGGGAAGAGGAGGAGAAGAAGACATACCTCTCTTTTCCGTCGTCTCCTCTTTGTCTGAGAAAAAAAGCAATTGTAGGATTAGAAGAGACGTATAATCTAAATTCTTGTTTTGACTCATGACGGCCAATTATTGTCGCCGATGGCGGGATGCTGTGGTCTGTGCACCATGTATGGTTACGTTTCGCAGCCTTGTGCGTGGGGTATGGTTGAAAGCGTCTCAATTCGTCAGCCTCAGCCTCAGCCTCGTTTGACCAGCCGCCCCATGAGGATGCGCGCCGAATTTAACCAGAAGCCGTGAATATGTAAATATAAAAATATATCACCATATAGTCAATGCCATAGAATACCGAAGGCTGGACCTTCGAGCAGGTCGACATACATCATGTCGGAGGGAGGCTCCTGCAAATCTCCTCCAATTCCCGCGGCGTCATTTCGTACGTTAATCCTCATACTGCGGCGTGGCGCATACCTTCGAGATAAACTGCTAATCATGTATAGCGACTCACAATTCCCCGCGAGTATGGTTCTTGACGTCGGCATTATCCCCTATATCAGTGCGACTGATCAGGCTGCTGCTTGCTCATGGCGACTATGTCGCCGCCGGCTTACCGCCTTCTGAAATGAAGGACGAGGAACGCAGCGCCGAGTTCAGAGACCTGATCAACGAGTGCAAAAGCAGTCGTAAGGACAGAGAAGGTTGGGGAGACAGGATAAGGGGCATCCGATGCGACGGCAGAGCGATGTCCAGCGCCCAGTCCGCCCTCGCCGAAACCGTCGAGATCTTCGGGCGCATCGACATCCTCCTCTGCAACACCTCTGAAGGTTCCTCCACCGCCATCTACCCCTTCGAACACCCCAATCGCTAACCCCATCTAGCTGTCGTCGGCTCCGTTGAAGAACTATCCGCCACCCCCTCCACCCTCAACCTCGTACGGCAGCAATTTGAAACCGTCTTCTTCAGCCACGTCAACTTCATCAAAGCGACGCTGCCGCTGCTGCGCGCGAAGCACAACGGGCACATCATCATCCTGACGGGCATCGGGGGCCACATCGGCACGCCCGGCATGCCGGTCCACGCCGCCGCGACGTGGGCGCTCGAGGGCTTCTGCGACTCGGTGGCGTACGAGATCGCGCCCTTCAACATCAAGATGACGATCGTGCAGCCGAACAAGGAGGTCGGTGTCTTGAGCAACAAGATCATCTTCGCGCCGCAGCTGCCGCAGTACGACAGCAGCCAGAACCCGGCGCCGGGGCTGAGGGATATTCTGTGTGATGTGGTGGGGTATCATCCCGAGGAGGATATAGATGAGAATGGTGAGAGGAGGGAGGAGGGGATCGTGTCGAGGTATCCGAAGCTGTCGGGGGAGGCGGCGGATATGCTTGTGATGGAGACGGTGCATGCGCTCTGTGCGATTGGGGGACATGAGAATCCGCCGGCAAGGCATATTGTGGGGCATGAGGGTGTGGCTTCGGTGAAGGAGAAGCTCAAGACGGTTAGTGAGGAGCTGGAGGACTTTGTGGAGGCGAGTCTGAGTGCGGATGGGGCGTATCAGCCCAGTGATCGGGTGAATCCTGCCCTACAGCAAGGCCCAAGTCTGTCGTAGAGCATGGCGGTCATGTGCATAATTAATGTTGATAGTGTGTGTGGATATATATTTGCCACCACCTCTGAGATAGCAAATAAAAGCTCTTGATTCCATATTCCATATTCCCCTTGCAATTCTCTTGACTGCTCCATGCATATCAACGCCAGCAACTCCCCCACTCCATCACATACTCACGTATCTCGTCTTTCATCAGTCATCAGCCCTTCACAACAGCATAACCCAGCAAAGCAAACACCCCCATGCATCCAGCAGAGCCTTAATCCTTAACGCCCACTCCAAACTCCCCACTCTCGTACAACTCCGCAATCCTGACCCCTCTATTATCCGCAATCATCCCAATGAGGCCCTGTCCAATATCTCTGATCTCATTGTACTGATGCAGCAGCTTGATGTGGTTCCTGACAGTGCCCGCTGCATCTGGGTTTCTGCGCCGACGTCAGCAGAGGAAACAGCCAACTCCACAAACGGTTCAAGAAGGTAGCGTAGACGCGAAAGAAAGATCCTCTGGTGCTTTGATGGAGAAAGGAAATCGCTGAGAACCAAGCGCATAAAAGAAGGTGAAGAGCTGCAATATGCAGATAGAAAATTCGACCTACTTCAACCCCGCCTTCTCAGCCTCCACCGTCTTCTCCAGCCCCGCGATCTCCGCCTCCAGCTTCGCGTTACGTGCATTGATCGCAGCCTATGCACACATCAGCACCTCGTCCCCACGTAGATCTGCTTCCTTGAACCCCACGAAGGTGTCTGCTTACAATCCTCCTCGCCTTAGCCTCCGCGTACAGCTCCTCTTTGCCCCTTGGCTCCGCAGCTTCTGGAACTTCTGCTGGTGCGTCTGCTGCTACTTTGCTGGATGGAGCTGTTGCAGACTGTGGCGGCTCTGTCACATCTTTGGAATCCTTGGTGGTGGCGGGATCGTGGGGATCTGCTCGGGGAGGTTGGAGAGCCGGCTCTGCTGTGCGCTTTGCATCGGTCTGGACGCGCTGGTCAGGCTCTGATCTCTCCGTCTCTGAGATCTCTGAGATCTCACTGGAGGCATCGGAGTCGGGGATCATTTTGTCCGTCATTGTGCCGTTGGCATGCGAATGTGAATACGGAGGGGGAGAAACGGAGGTGGAATCCTAAGACCGGGTGGCTACGCATGTGACTACGAAAACTCAGAATTCACAACAATCATTCACAGGTCAATTGCACAGTTCACAATGATCGGAAGTGACCTTTCATTCAGCTAGTTCTTAAGACCAGCAAGGACACAGAGGACAGCCCAGATCCACCCCTCCCATCCACGTGACGGCGGCGGCGTTTCCAACCATTGCGAGAATCTGTAGAAGCCATTTCGTCAGCGAGCGCCCACAAACAGCTACAAGGCTCTTTCTCACCACAAACCCCAGGATCCACAGCCAGCGCCCCTCCTCTCCACAGCAGCCACGCACAGGCTCTTTCTCCCGCACTCATCTCTTCAGCCGCCTACCCCCACCAACGTCAGTATCAGAACCCCAGCAATCCGCAGAGAGAGAGAGGAGGACTCACAACACACACCCCCTACTCCGCAGCCACCACCTCCGCCCCCTCCAACACGTGCTCCGCCGCCACCCCGCCCCCGTCCCTCGCGTCCTCGCCCAGCACGAGCGAGACCGAGGCGCAGGCGACGGCGCAGGCGAGGTAGCCGAGCACGGCTGCCGGGTGGTTGTCGTCGGGGTTCCAGGTCGGCGTTGGCTGGTCTGGGGACTGGGTTGGCGGGGTCGGGTTTGGCGGGGTTGGTGGAGGGGTTGGGGCGGTTGGGACGATCGGGGCGATTGGGGCGGCTGGGACGGTCGGGGCGGCGGGGGCGACTGGGGCGCGGAAGAAGAAGCGGGAGGCGCTGATGAGGAGGCCGGGGAGGTGCTGGAGGAGCAGGAGGACGGCGAGGGCGCTGAGGAGGATGGTGAGGATGAGGCCGCGCGCGGGGCAGAAGGGGAGGAGGGCGCCGCAGATGAGGAGGGCGTATTCGATCTCGGGGGGCTCGAGGTTGGGATCCATGGCGGGGATGAGGGGGCCGAGGGGGGCCGAGGACGCTTGTTGGCGCGGTGGTGACGGTGATGCGGGTGTGCTTGCTTGGTGACGGTGAGGCGGCTGTCGTCGCTTCGATCGTCGTGGTGGGGTGGGCGCGGGTTTGGATGTGAATTTCGGGTATTGAAGGAGGAGGAAACAGAAGGGGAGAAGAAGAGAAAGATAAATGAGATCAACTTACCTGTTGACGAGCACTGACGCCAGATTGGGCGGCGCCAGGTCTCGGCGTCTGTCTGGCGATTCTCGGCGTCCCTCAGATCAGGGCGCGAGATTGGCCAGAGGCGGCGAGGCAAGGCTCGGCGCCGTCCTCAGGACGACGCTGGACGTCGCCTGGCCATTGGGACAAGACAGGGACAGGAACATATAAGAGTCCTAATCACATCAAAGAAGCAGAAGCAAACACGGAAAATGGGACAAAAGGGTTCTGATTCCGCTTCTCACGATATCTCCTCAACAACGAGATCCACATACGGCTTCATCATCGGAGCTCAGCGCTCTCAAAAACCACACGGCCATACATAAAAACGCCCCTCCTGCCGCTGCTCTGCATCTCCCTCGGGCAGTCCTTGCTCCTCCTCAATCCCGTCCTGGAAGCTCCAGAATCCCTTTTGCCCCCCCTCCCTCCTAGACACAAAGCATGAAGGACGACGGTGCCATTGCTCAGTAGAACGACTCCACCATCGTATCCTTCATGCTCGTATTGATCAATCCCGGCCCCATCCCCTCACCCAGCCTAAACACGCTCTCGATGACGCTCAGCTCCGTCGCCGTCGTATCCAGCCCCGTGACCGCCAACCAATCATTCACGACCATGCCGGCGCCCACGACGCTGCTGCCTCTGTTCACGGAGCCCGCCACGAGCGGGACCTGCAGCAGACTGGAGAGCTCGTCCTGGTCCTGGATCGACGTCTTGGGATGCACGATGCCGCCCTGGTTCGACAGCGCCATGTAGCTGCCGACCAGCACGTTGTCGGCGATCGTCTGGCGGAAGACCTCGACGCCGAGCACGTCGGCGATGATCTCCTCGGTCTCGCGCTCGATGTCCGGGTGCACGAGCGCGACGTGGTCGTTGGACACGATGACGTTACCCAGGGCCGAGAGGCGCTCTTCTATTCTCTACCATCCCGCATCGGCATCAGCAATCCTCCCCAAGCGATCTATCCCATCCCATCTCGCACCGCTTCGACGGGGAGACGGGACCGGGGCGGGGCGGGGGGGGGAGACAAACCTGGATCTTCACACTGTCGGGTATGCTGTTCCTCAGATGCTGCAGCTCCTGGTCCGTCGTGCTCGTCGGCACCAACAGGCCCTTGCGGTTCCCCGCCGTCAGGCGCCCGATGATGCGCGTGCCGGCGATCGTGCAGTGGCATATGGGGATGACATCCTGGAGCTCGGCCTCGAAGACACTGCGGGGGTGTCAGCACGCACGCCCTCCGCATCTCCAGTGCCCGGAGGTACTGCCGGGGTTGCGCCGCGAGGCACGCACGTACCTGTAGAAGTTCTCGCTCGCGCCGACGGCGACGAGCGCGTATGAGTTGGTGAGCGTGGAGAAGACTCCGACCCTGCGGCGCAATGTCAGCATCTGTTCTGCTCCTCTGGGTGCACGCCTCCAGGGACTTTCGCAGCCTCATGCATGGTCCGTGGTGGGGCTGCCTCTGCCTCGAGAGGGTGGGACGTACTCGTTCGAGTTCTCGAATTGCGCGCGGACAGCCATGCTTGCTGTTCTGTATTCCTTTGCTGTAAGAAGGTGTATTGGTATTCCTATATGAGGAACGACGTTGAGGTTGGGTTTCGTGGGGGAGGAGTCGAGGTGCTGTGCTGTCTTGGTCTGTCGGAGGTCGCGAGAAATTATGCTATCGCCTCTTTTGCATTTGACGTTTTCTGCCGCTGATTTAGTAGGCGGAAGCAGTGACGGCGATGACGCTAAGGAGTGCGTGGGTGCGTGTGGGGCAGTGGCGCGGATCTGTGACTGACTGCCTTGTGGCTGAGGCTCGTGGGTGGATGTGACTCGATTTCCGGAAGTGGATATACTGTGTTGTGTATAGAATTTCAGTATTGCATGTTTTATTCTTGCTTTTTTATTTTTTCTTTATTTTTTCTTTATTTTCTCTCTTTCCTTGTTATTTTTTGCTGAATTAAGAAGAGAAGGCTAGAGTACGCATGCAAGCTTATGCAATTATGCTTGAAATGAGTCTACAGAAGAGTCACAGTCTTCTGTGTCATACTGTGTAGAATAATAATTGGCTTAGCTTTAGCATGTCACTTCAGACAATACCTCATCGATTATTAATTTATTGCCAATTGGTACATGCATTCTCATTCTCATTCTCAATCCACAGTTGCCAGTCACAAAGCATTTCCATTAATGTAATCATTCCATTTATCGCATCTCTCTCTATAGGGGCATGGGTATGGGTATGGGTATGAGTATCCTGAAGTCTGGGCATCCACCAATAGCTTCCAGCGCTACCAATCTGCACCAACCAAAGCGGCCGGTACGGTCCCAAGTCTCAAAGGCGTGCTCCATGATCCAAGAATAATAACCTGAGTCACGGTGTGTTGATCGAGCAACGTATATTATTCCGATCTTCCCCGCTTGCAAGGCAAGGGTCATGTCATCATCGAATGCACTTCGGATTGCAGTGAGATCGATGTCTCCCGTGTTTTGCAAGGCCGCTGGGAATCGTGCAATAATCTCCCTGCGCAAGGCTGAATACGAGCTTCTCTTTAAGCAAGGCGTTGTTTTTCGTAAGTTGTCCTCTGTCAAAGCCAAAGACTGAAGGAAGCTTGGGCATCCGTTCACGACCTCATCGTGAGGAGCTCAATGCTGATACGTGAGACCTCCAAAACGCTTCGCATAATGGCAGCAGCCGACCTGATCAGCAGGCCAATATTCGACCCAATATATATTACAATATACAACCAATGCCACGACATATGTGGATCAGTATGAAGGAGGATTCCTCCGCCGACGGCCTGCATTCTCTTGACCCTAATGAGCCCTGGTGAGATCCAGCAAATTCCAGCACAACGGACTCAACTAGCGGCGCGGACTGTGATGTGGCTGATATGGCGGGTAGGGTCCGGGTGGCGCAGGATGATAACCGGGGTAGGGCTCACCCAGGTACGGTGGCAACTGAACAGCAGCGTCATAACTGTAGCGTTGGCGTTCAGGTGGAATATGTTGAGGCTGTTGTGGTGGTGGTGGTACTTGATAATGCATCTGCTGGTGATGATGCTGGGTGGGAGGACCCACAGGACCATCGCCTGGCATGGCCCGAGGCAGAAGACTGCGCAGTCCCGAAGAAGATCTGGAACTGCGTGATGTAGAAGGACTAGAAGTCCCGTAGAAGCTCGATGGTGGATGTGGCTGGAGCGGTGGGTACTGCATGGGGATATTTCGTGGTGGAGGTGGTGGTGGAGGCGCCATCATGACGGGTCCTGGGTATGGACGCGAGACTTGTGGTGCGAGAGATGGAAGTCCGGTATGGCTTGGACTAGGATTGTTGATGAAGGAAATGCTTGGCATTTGAGATCGAGTTCTCGGTGTGGGTGGAGATGGTTGAAACGTCTGTACAGCTGCTTGGTGGATATATCTTGTTGGTGCAGGTGAATGCCTCATCTTCTCCATTTGTAACATTTCGGAGGCATCAGCAAGAAGACTGAGATGGGCTGTGGACATGATTGGAGGTGGAGTCGGAGTGACTTGAGTAGGTTGTGGTGGCGCAGCTTCAACAATGGGCTTAGTGACTGCCTTCAGAGGAGGCGAAGGCAGGCCAGTCTGAGTCTCGGTGATGTCCTCAGCGACCATCTCTGATGCGGCCAATATATCGCTGATAATATCCGCCTCGAGGTGTCGATCTCGTGCGACTGCGTCAAACGTGGCTAGTCCCGTCTGGCCCAGCCCAGCCTTCAAGCTCATGCCAGCATCCATGCGCTTCTCGAGCGCTTTCCACTCTCGTTCAGCCGTGATAATATCCCAAGAGCGGGATGTTGAGTGGCCTTCTGGAAATTCTTCGTTCAGAAATATGAGAGGCACTGCAATATTTCTCAGAACGGCAAAATAATCTGTTCGAGGCGCAGTATCATCTGGATTGCGAGCTCCCGGGACGGGCAAACCCAGAGTAGGATGAAGACCATGTATGCTGATGAGTCGCTGGTCGTAGTCTTCAGCTCTGCCCGACACGTGGTAGACTCCTCTGAACTGGTCCAGATGGATGTTACCTCCGGGAATAGCGGCCTTAGTGCCTTTGATTTCGTCAGGATAGTTTCTGAGACCAATCTCGCCCTTTTCGAATACAACCCAGGGCTTGACAACAACCCTATTATTCGGGTCCTCCTTTTGAGCGCCCTTTTTGACTTCGGTCGGAATAAAAATTCCATATTCGTCAAAGTGATACTTGCTCTTTTGGCGGCTAGGAGTCACAATGACCGGAAGCGGCTCAAGCGGCTTATCTGCCTCTGAGTCTTCCGCGGCTTGTGTAATGGCTGAGAGCATAGCTGGAGCGTGACGCTTTGCCACACGTTTTCCAAGTGGCTCATCCTCGGCCACACGCTTTTTGGGCCCTCTCTTGCCCTTTGCTGCGGGAGGTCTGCCCTTCTTCGGAGCAGCGGTCTCAACCTCCACAGGCGTAGGTGCATCCTGGCTTTCGATTTCATCCGCATCCAATACGGCAGAAATAGCGGCCGCATCAATCTCATCAACCTGAATTTGTTAGCTGTGACATTTCTGCGAGAAGATTGAGATCATACCTCTGCAACAGATGCATTATCATCCTCATCAACAGCAGCTCGCTTGAGGAGGTTGAGAACTTCTCTTTTACATTTAGCTTCATATCGCTCTTGCAAATCTTGAACTTCCAACTGTAAAATAATTAGTAAAGAAGACCACACTGTTTTGAGAACCAAGGCTTACACGTTGCTGCTGCCATGCGATTTCGACATTGGCCTCAAACCTTCTACGCAGCAAATCCCTCTCCAACTGATCTCTCCGCTCTCTTTGAGCCAAAACTTTCGTACGGCGTGCATCGAGTCCTTTCATAACATCCTCATGATAACGGGTCTTCTTGTAGCGATCTGGCGTCTCCTCGAGCTCTTCCAGAGTCCGGTCAAGCAGCGCTTGCTGGGCTCTAATGAGAATCTTTCTGAGATCCTTGAAGGAGGATCTGAGATGCGCTTGCCTATCGTAAGCAGCCTGGACAATGGCATCATTGGAGGTCTTTCTCTTTCCCGGAGCTCCCTTTTTCTTTGGGCCCGTCTTCTTCGCAGTCGCAGCCGCCGCAGCAGTCGCAGCCGCAGTCTTTCCTTTGAGGGCACCATTTGGCCATCGCCCTCTGCCCCTAAGCTTTGGCGCATCAACCTCTGATTGGACCTCTTCTGCGCAACCCACTACTGAATTCGGGGCTTCTGCAGTGATGACGGCCGGAACAGGCGAAGCTTCCGCCGTGGGAATTGCATCGATCTTACGTGATGCTGATCTAGTTCTTGCACCAGCGCTCGTGATCACACCTGTGCCACCATTCTCCGATGCATTGAAACTTTCATGCGGCTCAATGGATGCAATAGGATCATTGATGGAAATCAGTGATTCCCGTCTCCTACCACGACCAGAATTTCTCGTGGCAGGAATTTCTCGTCCAGCCAGAGACTCTTTCTCGGTGGCCTTGGTGGGCGTAACATGGCCATTGGCAGTTGCAAGCCCCGAGGCCTCAGCGTCAGCGTCAGCGTCAGCCGCCGCATTAGACGACTGGCGGCCTCTGGTTCTGGTGGAAATCCGGGTTGCCGGAGCCTGGGAGCTCGAGCGTGACTTTTTCCGAGGTGGCTGATTGCCGTCGAAATCTTCCTCTTTCGGCGCACCCGATTCACCAGGGTCCGCCGGATCACCATCGAGTTCGGCGGCCTTCCTCTTGCTGGAGCGGGTTGCAACGGGCTTTGGAAGGTCTGATGCCTTTGGCTTTGGTGGCGGTGCATTAGCTGGCCGCGGTGCATTTTTCGGTGGCCGACCTCTGCGCTTGGGTGCATTGACTAGAGGCTCAAGAGGAGCTACAGAAGAGTGATGACCGATACCATTTGCCTTCGCATGACGAGAAGAGGCAGGGCCGTGAGTAGTAAAAAGACTCGGGACTCTGAGCTTGATTATCAGACTTTTCCTTGGCTGATTAGTATCTGACCCGTGACCTGCACGAGCATTGCCATCCTGTGTCTCGCCGGACATTCTGGCAGAGGCCATGAAAGAGATCAATTGCTGTAGTAATAAAAAGAGCTGAATGGAGTGTCTTGTGAAGAGGCTGGAGGCTGGGATGAGTTGACAAAGATGAATATCAAAAGCGTGTTGCGTTTATGAAGCGTGAAGGGGTTGCGTGTGAAGAAGGAAGAAGGAAGAAGCGTTGCTGGCGAGAGCGGCTTTGCTTGCAAGGAGAAATAAAGGCGACGTCTCTGTTCTGAATTTCCAAGATGGGACAATAGCAGCCGACAATGGGCCGTCGCTCAGGCTCATCGGCACGAGCTCAATAGCAGGCGAATGAAGCGGTGGATTGTGAGAAGATGGACTCAAGATGTGTGAAAAGTGGCTATTCAGGCATTCAGACAATTGAAGAGATGAGCTGGGGGGTCGGCGATACCAAGGTTTAGCATTTAGCGAGATTTTGGGGGTCTCTGATTGGCTGGTGGCAATCAGCCTTCGAAATTGATTCAGACAGCGACAATGGCAGGCTGGCCTATTCACGAATATCACGCAACGTCTGCCGAATACACAATAAATCCCTCCTCTCGGCAAATTGACTGTGAATAGATCCTCGCTTCCTCTTCTGCCTTCTGTCTTCTGCTTTGCGCCTTAGACGCGCGTCTCTTCGGCGGCGTCTATATTCGGCTGGTACTCGGGTCTAAAGCGGCATGTTCTAAGCGGCCAATGATCCGCCACAAGGAATCACCTTAGCCACCTCATTCCGTGCACATCCGCCATGCCATGCCATGCCATGCCATCCATACCTGCCATGCCACTCAAAGCGTCATTATGCAGAGGCAATTACTCGTACGTCAGTCTAGAGAATGATATATCTCTCTAGTCTGGAGCCTGGAATGTCATGATCACGGGAAGAATAGTACAATACCCATTTAGGCTTTTGTAAATTATCATGAGAGAGCTGGAAGGCGGATGGGATGGATGAAAATGTCACAGACGAAACTCTGCATGTTTAACAGCAGGTCGTCTCGTCTATTAATAATTTAATAAGTCATAATACGAGTTTGTAGCTTTAGCCACTGCATACATACTTTCGAAGCTGCCACCATCATATCATATCATACAACAGCTCCAAGAGTCTCCTGCACCTGAAGAAGGCCCCTCATCCCTCACTACGGGGCTTTCGTCCCTCTCGGACTGCACAGTTCTTACAGTTCTTACAGTTCTTACAGTTCTTACACTTCTTACACTTCTTACACTTCTTACAGTGTCTTCCCTTCATCCCCTCCCACCTCTTCCTCGAACCCGACGACGTCCCGCTCTCATCTCAGACTCCGCGTGTCCAGCTCTTCAATCCCATCATAATAAGAGCTCCGTCCTGGACCACCACTCCTTCCCGTCCCCTAAAAATTAGACATACCTCTGTACCTCACCTCTGTAAACTCTGCTCCTGTCATTCTTGAATCTTCCCTGAGTTCGAGTTAACCTTGTATGGTCCTACCGTCGCGGATACGAGTTACTGTCAATGCTTTATTTCATCGGCACGCATGCTATGCTCTCTGCTCATATGGGGATCCTGGAACTCAGTATACATGGTACGTTTATCTTACAATCCTGCAGGGATAGAACGGGTATATGCATTTATTCATTTTTTTCGACACCACCAGGAATTTCATCTATGAAGCATCATCCATGTACGTCGTTAACCAAAATAATCCGTTTCCATCACTCTGTCCACACAGTGATCTTCACCTTAATTCCACTGCCATATCCACTATCCACTGCCACATCCATTACTCCTCTTTCGCAGCCACCTTGCCAGCATTCCCACTCCCACTCCCACTCCCATACCCCTCCCCCCTCCACACTCCCCACAACTTCCACAACACCCACCCAAAGCCCAGCATCACCACCACCGCCGTCCCGACCTCAACCTGCGCCCCGAACCTCGTACTCAGCACCGGCACCGTGACCTCGCTATACCCCTCCCCCGTCTCCGGGCTCAGATGATAAAACACCGTCTCCGGCGCAAACAGGCCCTCATACCCCAGGTCCACACGATCAAACGGGCTGCCGGCGAACGTCTTCTCCCCCTCGGCGGCGCACGCCCAGAACAGCACGGGCGAGGGCAGGGAGGTCCTGCTGTACCCCGACTCCGTGGGCGCGAGGTAGCGCAGATGCAGCGGGACCTCGGCGGTCCAGGGGGCGTCGGCGGGCGGCGGCGGCGCGAGCTCGAGGAGGAGGCTCGAGCCCCAGAGCGACATGGCGTATTCGGGGGCCTCGAGGTCGACGGGCGTCGTGATGTGGCGCACTGCGGTGAGGTTCTTGGATGCCATGAAGAGCGCGTCTTTGAGCTGGTACTTGTCTGCGAAGATGCTGCGCGGGAGCGTGAGATGCGCGTGCAGCGAGCATGTCTCGTGGTCTGGCGGTGGGATGCTGTTGCGGATCGCCAGTCCGAGACTGGGATGCAGGCCGGTGGGTTGGATGAATGCGGCGGCGAAGGAGGAGGCGTGCTGGTGATGGCGAGCTGGGAAGGAGAACATCGTTGGCTTGGCCTTGTCATCTTCGCCGACAACGGTCAGGAAGCCGGCCATATTTAGTTCTTCCAGTCGAACAGGTTTCTCATTAGACAGGATGCCGACTTCGAGGCGGTCTTGCGGATTGATTTTCAGGATTCCGGCGTCCCATGTCTGGGGTTCCCAGAAGGCGGTGATGGTTACTGTATGAGAGGCTGTGTCAAAATCTAGGTCGATGTATGCTGCGTCGGAAGCCTTTTCCACTCTCTGCTGGCATGAGGGGTTTGTGCAGAAGCCCTTCACATAGGCTACCAACGTCGATGCGCCTCCTTTAGGAGATATTTGTGATTCGCGAAGATAGTATTCGTATTCAGTGCTATGCTGGGAATTTTGAGAGGCCAAGGAAGTAAAGGATTTCTGAAGCACTTAGTGACAAGTCTCATAAACTATGGGAGGATATTACTTCAGGTGTTTGGCAGAGGGCTTTGTCTTGCAAGTCGAACAGCTGATCTATGAGTGGACATAATAAATCACTGACAAACTTAGCACAGCTCACATACATACTGAATAAAAGTTGCGCCAGGAACATACGGTTTCTTCTCCTTGCTTTCTTTCCGGCCACTTCGTTTGGCGCTGTAGTAGACATGCAGTCCAGGCGACAGTCGCGAATTGAATGGCGGAATCGTCTTATACGGCGCTGGCCTCACATAACGAATATGAAGCTCCTGTGCCTGCCCAAGGACCGTCCGCAGCTCCCGAGGCAGCTCCGCAAGCCCAAGTGTTATACGGTCCTCTCGCGCAGCTTTGAGTCCCGAGAGTGATAACCCGGTCGAGGTGATATCCAGGCCCTTTGGATTAATCGCATCCTGCGGTTCGTGTACAAATGTAATTCTTTGGCGCATGATGAGCTTATGTCTTGCAGGCTCTCCTGTCTCGTTCTCGTCTGCGCTTCGAGAATGGCTGTATATTGTGTCAATTGAGGTTCGAATGGCCGTCACCTTGCGGTTCGCAGCGAGTCCGCAAGGCTGTGTTTGCACTGTTTGATTGGAGAGGCTGACCAAAATTCAGCCTCGAGCTTTGGCCAATCACAGGTGAAGCCAACCGTTGCTCGTCACCAAGGCTGAAGAGGCAAATGGCCAGCCATTTCACCGAGGCGCTGAGCCACGCAAGCAAGCAACGCCTCCCACTGAAATCTGTCCTTTCTTTTGTTCTGCTTTACAACATTATACACCCAGATTGATTCATAACAGCTCTAACATTCAGATGCTTGAGGTGATGCTCACGCTTGCCGAGTTGACTGATAGCATTTAAATTGCCGAACCAACGGCCTCGACGATCGTCCGAATTATCACATCGCAGCCTCGTCGACACACCCAACAAAGCACCATCCATCAACATGCAACTCCCATCCCCATACCACCTGCTCCTCGCGGCCCTCGCCCTCTCCACCCCCGCCCTCGCCTCCCGCAAACCCCCCAACGCCGTCCTCCTCTCGCAAGTCAAGACCCTGACCCTCCGCTCCGACGCCCTCACCGCGCACCGCCGCGTCCCCGCCATCCCGCAGCTAAAATGCATCGGCGGCTCCGGCTGCCGGCACCACGTGGTGGACGTCATGCGCTGCAAGAACGCCGGCGCGGACTACGACGCCGAGGACATACAGTGGACGTGCACGGCGAGCCTGCCCGAGGAGTTCAAGCTCGGCAGCACGGATGTGATATGCGAGGGCTACGACAGCCCGCGGGACCCGTATGTGCTGAAGGGGAGCTGTGGGGTGGAGTATCGGCTGTTGTTGACGGAGAAGGGGGAGGAGCGGTATGGAGGGGGCGGGGTGTTTGATGGCTACAAGCCGGGCGGGTTTGGGCTGGCCGAGTTGCTGTTCTGGGGCCTGTTTCTGGGCGTCGCGGGTTGGATTGTCTATTCGATTTGGGCGAGCTGGGGAGCTGCACCAGCGGTGAGGAGGCCGCCGAGGAATCGTGGGTATTGGGGAGGCGGATGGGGCGGTGGCCCTGGGGGTGGAGGAGGAAACGATCCTTTCGATCCGCCGCCGCCGTATCCTGGGAAGCCATATGGTGGTGCCGAGGGGTGGAGGCCGGGGTTCTGGACTGGAGCGTTGGGCGGCGCAGCAGCAGGATATATGGCTGGGAATAGGGGCAACAGGCAGCAAGAGATACCACGAGGAGGCGGAGGATGGTTTGGCGGAGGAAACAATAGCAATTATGGTTCTACTTGGGGAAGTGGTCCGAGAACACCAAGCAGGTCAAGTTCTGGTTCCAGCTCTGGTGCACGATATGAAAGCACGGGATTTGGATCCACTTCTCGAAGATAGATGGTGCATAGAGGAATGAACATCACAAGATAATCATTTCATCAACATTTTTGGGATTTCTTCCGCAAATGAAGCTGTATTGTATGTGTTTCTACGATGACTAGACTGATACCCAATGCTTAGGGAAGCTGTCATTATAGCAGCTAGGCTATCCTACGTGGGCGATATAGGACGCCATGCGAATCCATCATGTGGATAGAAGACTGATGTACACAGGCTGGCGGCAGAGTATTGTGAGCCATATGCCGAGCCAATATCAACGCCCAAGAATCGTATAGAGCTTTCCCTATCAGCTTTCGTGCTGAATTCCACCTTTCCATCGCAACGAACATTTAAAAGATCGAGTAGCAAATCGGAAAGCTTTCGGAAACACCACAGGTGAATCGTCTCACATATGGACAGCCATAACGTCCATCCTATCGAACGCTTTCGCGCAGTTCGGGCATTTGCGCATGCGGTTTGCGAGCCGATCCTCGACACAATGATTGCAGAAAAGATGACCACAACCCTTCAAGACAGTATTCTTGAAATCCTTTCGGCAAATCGTACACAGAGCAAGCATCTATATAATCGTTAGTATTTCCCCAGTAGCCCCCATCTCCGAGTGACTTACCCTCAGCATTTCTTCCTCGCCTGACTGATTGCTTAAGCTCTTTTTCTTCCAAGACTCCTTCTCTTTCTCCACTTGTTCATATCGAACACGGAGTTGTTCAAGTTCGGTCTCAACAGCATGAGCCCGCTGCTTAGACGCAGACAATGTAGTATCCTTCGTTTTCAGCATGTTCGTTAACTCGGCAACCTGCGCCTTCAGACTCTCCAATTTTGAAGTGGCTTCAGAACTGACTGCCTGCAGTTTCTTGTGTTCCATCATAACCGAAGCATTTGATTGTCGGAAATCGCTTACTTGCTTTTCCAAATTCGTCAACATAGTTCGATTTGATGATTCGACGTCCTTTAGTTGTGCAATCATCTCCGAACTTTTAGCGTTCTGTGCTCTGAGAGCTCTAACTTCGCCAATTCGGATATCCATGTCTTTACGAGCCGCAAAGTATTTTTGGTCGGCCTTCGACTTTTCAGCGATCAACATTGCGACTTTCTCTTCCAATCCGGCAAAATCCATAACCTTTTTCGAAGCTGTTGCAACTGCACGTTTGTACGCCTTCTCCATGGCTGGTAATTCATTATTGATCGATGCGAAGCTTTCTCCCAGCGTAATATACTTCTGTCGAAGTTCGGAAATATCTAATCCATCGATTTCCGGCCTAGGAGTTGGCTCGCAGGATGACCCCTCAACCAAGGATTTCAACCTTTGAACTTCAGACTCTAAACTGGTAATACGATCTTCCTTTGCTCCAACAAGCTCCCTCATCTGGTCGATTGCAATACGTTCCTGGTCCAGGGTCGCTTTTCGCATAGTCTGATCAGCCACAAGCTCGTCTCTCGTGGACCGCACTCGTGTCAAATCAGCCTCTATACGTTGTAACTGGCTTTCGAGTTCTCCGGTAACCGCCTCAGCCTCGTCTTGAAGCTGTGTTCTGTAGGCAGTGCGCTCTGCTTGGAGTTTTTCTGCTTCTTCCCGTAGCTGTATATTTGTAGCCTCGAGATGGTTTATACGTTTGATAACTTCGTCATGCTGGGTTTTCAAATTCTTGAAAAGATCTGTCCGCGCGTAGTCATCATCGGTTAAATTGGTCAATCTAGCATTGGCTGCTGTGAGCTGCTCTGTCAACGACTTATTTTCGTTGATCAGTTCATCCAACTGCTCTTTCTGCTTTTCGGAAATGGCAAGTGTCTCCTTATAAGCCGTTTGTGATGCTGCAACCTTTGCGTCGTCCTCCTTTGTGCCATTAGCCATCTCGGCACGAGTATCGTAACCATGCTCAACACCGCCAATCCCACTACCAGCGCTGTTACCGGTTCCAGCAATGGCCTGCTGCTCTAGTTTGGCGACGGTTGAGCTTTTTGCGCGCTCCAATTTCTTTTCAGCCTTGATCATACGGAGAGATGCAGTACGGTATCGTTCCGTCAACTGCTCGTGCTCTGTTCGTAGGCGGTCGAATTTGACCATCTCTTCCTTTTGGGAAGCGAGTAATTTGGTGAAGTTGTCGCGGAGTTGCTGAAGTTCGTCGGAAGGCTGTCCTTGAGATGCGCTGAGATTCGCCATAATATCAGAAATCTTTTCTTTAATCTGCTTTGCTTTCGAAGCTAAATGGCTCGAGAACTCTGAGCTATTCTTGAATTGTGTAGCTGTTGGAAATGGTGCTGCAAAGCCGTCAGCATAGTTCTACGACGAGATTTGTCTTATAACCAACCGTCGATCTTGAAAGAAGTGGGCGCCACGTTCTTGGTCAAAAGCGTAACTTCGTCGAGCAGCTGAGTCCACCAAGCATCGACCACACGTAAATGGTCATCGTGATCCACTGCGCGCTTTCGAATATCCTTTAATTCTGTTTCTAGCGTAGCAACTTCTCGTTTGTATTCATTCATCTGCCGCAGGATGGCTTCTTTTTGATATCTCTACTCCTCATATTAGACCAGTCCAATGATATTCCTGCGCCAAAGAGTTTGTATATGACAATGGCAGTATGAAAATGATGGTCGGTGCAGGCTGGAACGTGTCGCGACATGTCGTCGTATGATGAGGCTATGGACAGTTTCAAAACTGGGACATTAGACCAAACTACTGACACATATGCGATCATCTAGTCTTGCAACCTCCCTTGAACAGTGGCACTTGACACGTGTGGTGTGGTGATGATGCATCGAAGGGATGGGGAGGTAGAGAAGAACGCCGCTGAGACTCACCTCTAGATCGTCTTTCCAAGGCATGTCAGCGTCGGCCGAGACCTTGCTGCCGCCATTTACAGCTTGTCTCTTAGTAGGAGGTGCAAGTTCGTCGACGCTTTGGCCAGCTGCTCTCTTCCTGTCCTCCATCTTGCGGATGGTTGGAGGAAGGGGGATCGCGGCTGGAGAGACCAGCTTCATCAGAATCTAGGCAGTGACGGTTCGCACAATGCGAAGATGATTGGTGTTATAATAGGATATGCAGTTCATGTCATTCGGATCCTGGGAGCTGATTGATGTTGTTGTGGAAGTGGTGGCAAGTTGTCAGTGTCGGTGTTGAAGGGAGGTAAGATTGACAAAGATTCGAAGTTCACATTCTAGCGTTCCGAATCCAAATGTGGATTAGCGCTGGATCGCTTAGATTAGACACTTTAAACGCGCCAAGACTCGACAGCGCGACAGCCTTGTATGAACTTAACTGCACTTTTCTGAGTCGAGACCAAGGTCACTCTCACCATAGTGCCATCCTCAACTGTACTTCTTCACTCAACAACATATAGATATTTACGTGCTCTCAACTCATGTATACTCAACCCATGTATACTTTTGCGCTATGAGTACCCTCTTGAAGAAGAAAGGGGCCGCGAGCTTCAAGCCGCGAGCCCCAGTCCGAAGACCTACCACAGCCCCGCCATCAAAAGCCCCGTCCGTCAGACCAAGCATCGAAAGAGAATCGCAACCTCCAGTACCTTCTTCCGTACAGGACATACCTGTACCTTCAGTTGAGAGGGCATCGAATGAACCGGAAGCACCAGCACCGGTTTTGCCGGAGCAATCAACTGCACCAGCTGTAACAGACGCCGCACTATCACCGCCGCCTTCAATTCCACCCTCAAGACCACAGACGTCTGGTGACATACCTACCCAAGCGCAGTCAGAAGCAACATCTGAACTGCCAACTCCTCTAGCAACTGTTCGGGTGACCAGTAAAACGGCAGCTATTTCCCCTCGTCCCGCTCCAGCAGAAGGCACAAGTTCGGTCGCACTTCCAAGTCCACCTTCCTCTATACCAACTCCAGCACCCATTACGAATAAACCGTCGGTACGAACAAGGCGTGGACAACCCTCAGCTACCAGAGCTCAGCAAGCTCCATCTCAAGAGATATCAGCAGAAGATGATGTTACCGTATCAGATGAAGCCGCACCGAGCCAAACAATCCCAACAAATGATGACGTTCTGGCTAGCACTGAAAGAAATCATAAATCTCGCGACTTATCGGCCATAGGCGCTGGAGAATCGGATCGTCCATCAGAGGTCGTGCTGATTGCACCACTCAATCCAGACGGCACTTCTAGCACCTCGGCCCCCCCCCAGCCAGTTAAAGCGACAGTACGGGCTAGAAAACGAAAGATAGGCGACGCTGATGTCGACATCCACCCCACCATCGAAGGACAGGCCCCTAAGATAAAGGTAGCACGAAAGACCCCTGCTCCCAGGAAGCCACGCAAGCCACGTGTAGTAGATCCGGATGCTCCTGCAAAGACTCGTAAGAAGCGTGCTGAGACCCCTGAGGATGCCGAAGAGCAAGAAATCGACCATTCAACTGTTAAAATGGCAGAATTGTGCAGGGACCTCAAGATTGGAAAGAAGTTCAGCAAGCATGATGAGATCAAGCAGAGAGAGATAGAGCGCAAGGCCAAAGCGAAACTGAGAAGGGAGAATCCAGAGCTTGTGGAAGACTATGACGAAGATGAATGGCGTCCTAGAGCACGTGTCCAGTCTGAAGCACCACCAGCTGATGTTAGCCTTGCTGGCCCACGGATGAGATTGGTGGATGGGCAGATTGTCATTGATGAAACCTCATTGAACCTGGACCGACACAAGCTTGCCGCCGCCACTGCAGGTATCATGGAGATCGTCGAAGAGAACGAGTTCTCCCGCATTACGACTTCGGGCACCTACATGAAGCGGGAGAAAAATGTTTTCTGGGACATCGAAGCCGAAGAGAAATTCTACAATGGTCTCCGCATGTTCGGCACGGATTTTGAGATGATTTCAAAGATGTTCAAGGATAGGAGCAGGAGGCACATAAAGCTGAAATTCAACAAAGAGGAGAAGTTGTATCCCAGCAAGATCAATAGCGCGTTGTTAGGCGAGAAGGTTCCAATTGATTTCGAAGAATACAAATCGCACACTGGGCTCGAATATGAGGATGTAGCGGTCATCAATGCAGAACGAGAAGAGATTGAAGCAGAGCAGAATGCGGAGGAGGCCAGGATCGAAGCAGAACTTGCAGAGACTGTGAGACAGAAGAAAGCGGCCATCCATGGTATTGGTGGAGGTTCTGGAAAGGAAAATGATGAGCTTGGTGGGGCTGGCAATGCGAAATCGAGAAAGAAGGGGAAGGCCAAGAAGAATAAGGCGAGCGTCTATGGTGGGGGCGAGGACGTGGAGATTCTGGGTGATATCTGAGGTGTTTATGGCTGGGCTTGACGGAAGGCTAGCGCAGCATCCATGTCAAGGGAATTAGGGACCACAGAAGACAGAATGTGGCCTCTGGCGTATTGATGGGATGAAAATGGGAGTAATATGGCGTTGAAATTTAGCAGCTGGTTATACTGAAAGATTGGCTTCCAAACCTTTTACAGTCTTGTACTTGTCTTTGCTAGTGACACAACTGATACACTGTCACATTCAAGACTTTTTGGAACTATCACAGGGGGCGGATTTGACCACCATTGCAAAGCACACAGTGACACAAGTACTTCCCCCAGATGGCCAAGCCTCGTCCCCAGATTTGACTCCGCATGGGCCACACCCAGCCTCGCCCTAGCGGCCGCGCAAATAACTCTCTCACAGAGCCTTCCCTCAGCCTTCTCCATACACAATACTCCATAGCCCAGCACCAACCCCGATCTCCCAATCCCCCCAACCCCCCTCCTCTCCCTCAAAAATGGGCAAAAACAAGCGCATGCGGCTCGCCGGCAATTCCAACAAAAGGCAGAAGCCGGCCCCCAAATCGCTCCCCAAAGCCTTGTCTTCCAAGCCCGCCTCCAAGGCCACCGCCTTGCCCAAGAAAGCGCCCAAGCCGGCGCCGCAACAGGCCCCCACCATCCCCTTCACCCCGACCGACCGCATCCTCCTAATTGGCGAGGGCGACCTGTCCTTTGCGCGGAGCCTGGTGGAGGCGCACGGGTGCGCGCACCTCACGGCGACGGTGCTGGAGAAGGACTTGGAGGAGCTGAGCGGCAAGTATGCGCAGGTCGCGGAGAACGTCGCGGTGCTGGAGGAGAAGGGCGCGAAGGTGGTGTTTCGTGTTGATGCTGCGAAGATGGGGGTTTGGGATCGCGAGGGCAGGTGTGTGGGGACGGGCAAGGGAAGGAAGGGGGGCGTGGATAGGGTGATGTTTAACTTTCCGCATGTGGGCGGGAAGAGCACGGATGTGAATCGCCAGGTGAGGTATAACCAAGGTAAGTCTTTATATTCCGCTCCCGTTGTCCGGATCATGGAAGGAAGGGGAAAAAATACTAAGGATTCGTAGAATTGCTCGTCGGTTTCTTCAAGAGGGCGATGCCGTCCCTGGCGCCCGGCGGTAGTATCATAGTCACCCTCTTCGAGGGCGTGCCATATACGCTGTGGAATATACGCGATCTGGCGCGCCATTGCGGGTTGGCGGTGGAGCGCAGTTTTAAGTTCCAGGCGAGCGCGTATCCGGGGTATCATCATGCGCGCACGCTGGGCGTGGTCAAGAATAAGAAAGGCGAGGAGAGTGGGACGGGGTGGAAGGGGGAGGAGAGGGCCGCGAGGAGTTATGTTTTTGTGAAGAAGGAGGAGGAGAAGGTGCAGGCGAAGAAGAGGAAGAGGGGCAGCGATGACGAGAGTGAGAGTGAGAGTGAGAGTGAGGTCGAGGATGTAGGCAGTGAAGACGATAATGCGGAGGGCGACGTAGACGAAGTTGACGAAGTTGACGAAGCGGACGATCAGGACAGCGACGAGGACGGTCATCAAGATTGAGGATTGGTATCTATGATCTAAGTTTTTAACGCCCGACGCCTTCCTTTTACCCAGCCACAGGCCGCCACTTCCGAATCGATATTGCATCCCAAATGCGAGAAATATCGAGTTCAGCTCAAGCGGAGCCATTCTGATCATTTACATTCTGCACCGCAGCAGAAATTGGGAGGAGCTCTACACCCAGCGGACCTTCGGGATGTAATGCATACATCGGTGCATCCATCGAATCTCCATCAAATAGCACCAAATTTTGGATAGGTTGCTGCTTCTGGCCAAGGACATTGATAACATCCTGCGCAAGCTGGCCACCAAGAACAGCGGTGACGGGAGCAATCTCGCTGCCAAGATTCTGCAAGAAATTCCTCAAGACTTTGGCGCTCAGTGTTTCTGCTGGAAGACCAAGCGCTCTGTGCTTCTCGGTCGACAGAGTGGTGAAAGCTGCGATATCAGCGGCATGGTTCGTGTCGGGAAATCGTCCGCCGTTGAGCTGCAGAAATTCCCACAAGGCGCGGAAACACGACAGTACTGGTGTAACAGCCTTCAAGCGACGTCGACTCTTCAGATATTCTGCTGGTAATGAAGCACCATCGCTGGCTAAAAACCATGTTGAATAGACCTCGCGCTTCGTGACCATCTCAATGAGCTTCCCACCTTCCTTCTTGGTTTTCGCATCGATGACGGTTCTTGTACGTGTCTCTGGCTGTAAAAGAGTCTCCCTGTTGCCTTTCTCCCGCTCGATGACATAGTCGTGTTGTATGAGGTCGGCAAATATGAAACCGTAGAAACCTTGAACACCTGCGGCGTAGAACGGCTTCTTATTGACCCTCGTTGCTGTATTGATGACATTCAGCACATCCGGCTGCAGGTCCGTCGCGATAATTACATCATATGCCGCAAAGTAAGTCGGACCCTTAGTCTTAATATCATCCGTATCAACCACAACGTTGACTCTCGGATTCAACCGTCTGATCTGCGGGGCCGCAGCCTCTGCCCTGTTTGAGCCAACATCGGATTCGGAGACGAAAAATTGGGCGCCCAGATCGTTCTCGGTAACTGTCTCGTGGTCGATGACGGTCAGGGATTTTATGCCAGCGAGTACAAGGTTCTTGGCGATCTCGTTGGCGAGCGCTCTCATGCTGATGAGGAGGATGTTGGCGTTGCGGATCTTTTCTTGCGCCTGGACGCCCCAAAGGCGGATCTGGCGGTCATAGAGGGCGATCTCATCTGCAGAGGATAGATGTGAGTGCCCGAAGAGTAGCATCCGTGTAGACTGGGCACAACTTACCAGCAGTGATGCCAGAGTCAACTTCTGGCTCAGTTCCACCCAGATGGTGGTCTATTGCCCCAAACTCACCACTTGCGACGCTTTCCGTAGTTGCCATGCTGACCAAATGCTAAGATGAAAGGAAAGTGAGTGGAACAAAGTGGATATAGAAAGGGATCTGTGGTGCTGAAGTTGCTGAGACGCGGACGTTCAGATGTCTGGAGGAGACGCGGTGAATCTTGAAGTCCGGGTTGGAGTTGAAAGTAAAGTAGTAGCCTTGTCAGCCTTCTCTCGAATGAGGGGTGAATAGGGTGAGCGCAAAGATGACACTGTGAATGGAAAATCTCCAAGCACGCGCAAGAAAGAATGGCCCGGTGATGTGCAATGAGAATCACTATTGGAAAGATTCAGGGCTCTACAGTATTTATTTATGATGCTCATCTAGCAATTCAATTGCAATTTAATTTCCATGATGTTGATGTTGAGGGCGGCAATATAATGAATGGCACTCCCTCATTTCCTCCATACGGAGTAAATCGGCAGAACAGGGATTAATTACCCTTCTCAACGGCGATTGACTAGGGTATGTCTTCTATCTTGACCACTGGTCCTCATTCATGGTATTGGTATCGAATGGATTACTACTCTACTACGCATTACCACATGCCCACTCTTCATCCCAACGTCGTCCTTTAAATAATTTCTACGAACAAGACTTCGACATCACAGACCATACTACCGAGAGTCGATCTATATCTCCATACATACATAGTCTTGTTGGGACACAATTGTACATTGCAAACACGACTCATACTTGCGCCTTTATCACCAGGCTGACCTGAGCCGCCAGCCGTTTCCCTCGTTCTTTGATCGACCGCCGATGGTACCTTCCCTGGACACTGCGATTGCCAAATAACTGACAACTAACCTCTTTCACAGTCTGATTCGAGTTCGTCAGAACCGGACCTCGAAGATACCAACCGCTTCCTGCGCGAGATCCTCGGCACCGACTCTTCCCTTGTCGACGTCAGCCCTTCCGGCGAGCTCTTCAGAGCAATAAGCCGATTCCAACAATTCAACCGCCGCGCCGCTCAGATATCGCGAGTTGTGGAAGAACTTGAGCGGACAAGACAAGCAGCCATAGACGCAAACAGCCGAGCAGAGGCGCTGCGAAGAACGATGCCTTCAAATAACCACCGCGAGCGAGCTCGTCGCCAACGTGCCCGCACAGCGGCAGCCCGTTCAGAGAACTTTTCGCCTGCCATGCCGCAAACTCTTCCGACTCCTGCAACTAACACCGTTGCACCGGCTGCTTTACTGAACCGGCCGGCGTCTGCGCAAGAATCTGCTGCTTCCTCTCGACCCCGCCTGACCGAGAGTGGGCGTCTCCTTGAAACTCATCGCAATTTGATTGGAGACCGACGACGTGGGTCAGGTTCAGCGGCTACACTTGCTAGTCTAACAGAACTGCACCAAGCAGGACAGCAACTACAACATGCAATTTCGCAGTCCCGCGCCTTGCTTGACACACCAATTCCCAGCCTCTCATCGCCCAATATCACATCCCAAGAATACACAGGTGAGACTGAGATAAACAGGACATTCAAGCGCAGAAGACTCGACACTACCCCTCCGCCGCCACCGATCGTCCCAGTAAACTACGGCTATTACGGACAAGTCAAGCCCGGAAAACTGAACATGGAAATCGAATTCTGTGACGGCGGGATGTATTCTGAAGGTTCCGACCGCGAATCAGATATGTATGGCGCCGCAAACGTCCTCAAGAATGACTCTTCCGTCTACTGCACCAAGGGCAATCGCTGTAACCTCGTTCTCAAGCACGCTGGCGGTCGCCCTTTCTGCCTCAAGGAACTCATCATCAAAGCGCCACCGCGTGGCTACACAGCTCCAGTACAAGAAGGCATGGTCTTCGTATCCATGACATCCGACGATCTTCTCACCCGCACTGCCCAGTACCAGATCCAGTACTCACCAGTCCGTCGGCGCAACCAAGGCGCCGATGCCCGCGCACCCGTGATCTCCATCCGCCACAACGACGACGGCACCACAACCGCAACACGCCAGTCCCCCCGCATCATCAACACAGATGGCACCCCGCACTCACCGCGCTCCGCCCAGATCCCCGTGGCCTTCACAGACCCCTCCTGCACGCCCCCCTTTCGCATCACCACCACCTGCAGCTCCGACACCGAGTCCGACTCAGAAGGCGCCTCGAATCGCTCGACCTCGCGTACCCGCGCCCGCCGAAGGATTTTCGGGTATCGCGAGCCGCTTCGGACGTTTGCTGAGGGGAGCCGATTTCAATATCCTGATGAGGAGGAGGGCGGGGATAGCGATGAGAGCCCGGACGAGGAGGAAGAGGATGATGACGAGGACGAGGAGGAGGAAGAGAGACGCCCGATGGAGTTGGATTGGACGGACGATGTGCCGGCGCGCGTCGTGCGGCCGCGAGCCGCGCGACGGAGCGAGCCTGGGCGCATATCCGTGGCGTTGGAGTCCGCGATCGAGGCCGCTGACCAGGCGACGCAGGAAGCGTTGAAGGCTATCGAGGGCGTGGGGTCGGCCGCGTCGGCGAATCACTTGGTGAATGCAGTGGGTGGGGCGGCGGAGCAGGGGTTGATGCCGGCGCATGCGCGGTTCTTTATCGAGAGGGATAAGAGCCGATGCAAGGTCGTGTTCGAGCCGGAGGTTAGCGGGAGGTTCATCCTGCTGAAGATGTGGAGTCCGGAGATGAGGCCGGGCGGGAATATTGACATCCAGAGCGTGGTTGTGAAGGGATGGTGTGGGCCGAGGTTTTTCCCGAAGACGGTGCTGAGGTAGGTAGAATTATGGCGATGGGAGATGGGGGGTATGATATTGGAATGGAATGGTGTATACGTGATAAATATGAGCTATGAGCTATGAGTTGGAGCATGGGAGATGGGTATGATATTGGAATGGAATGGTGCACACGTGAAATATGAGCTATGAGCTATGAGTTGGAGCATGGGAGATGGCATAGTGCCGAGCAGTGGCCACAAACAGTAGCATACGATACGTATAGCAATGCGAAGCACACGATCACATGAATTACCTCGTCTCGCGGTAGTGCGAATCATACTGCCTCGTTCATTTTGTATGGTGGGCTTTGCAGTCATCTAGTGTACATAGGCATCGCAGTTCGCCTCCTCCTCCTCTGTTCATCCGAGCCAACTGTGACCATTATGTCCATCCATAAGGCATTGCAAAGCCATGAAGCCCCGTCTTCTCTGCCGCCGATGATGTCCACCTATTGCCTGCCAACACACCGTCCCCATCGTCAGAGTGTGTCCGAAGCCGTCCACGAGAAAACGTGCGTTCGAACGATGCCGCGAATCCATGGACGTGGGCAAACCCAGGAGAAGTACGTAAAGCCACCCCCAGAATAAAAAAAGAAAACGTTCGAAGGGCCGAGAGAGCAGCGCTAGCCTCCAATTCATATGTCATGCATCCCCAGCGCCCGAGCAGCCAGTGCCGCACAAATCATGCATGTCGTTCGTCTCGTGGGACGTGCTGCGAAAAAAGGCGCGCAGACATGCCTTGGGCGTCACAGTCGGATGCGGCGTAATGCATAAAACCGTACTATAGGTGAGGAATCGAAATGCGTCTTGTAAGGAAAAATGAGATAAGGAGAAGGATTGTTGTGCTGTCGCGTATGATCGTGGCGCGCTGCGCCTGAAGTTGGAACGTGAGACTCGTAGAAGGGTATAATTGCGTGCGCTTGCCGATAAAGAGAAATCCGCCGGTGTTGCGAGTGTCATCAGGAATTAAGTCGTTTGCTGTTGGTATTTCCTGTGCCAAGTGAGAAATCGTGTGCTGCGTGGTATCTGGAGATGATCGTAGACAGTGCGGGAAATAAGCAGAGTAAAGAGGAATCTAATATGCCATATTCTCTTGCTCAAGGACGTCCATGTCAGCTTGACTGGTGCTCAGCTTCTTTTTGAGGGCTGAGCCCGTAGCAGTATCTTCAGATGGAACCAGAGGCTTTGGAGCAGGAGAAGTAATATCAAGGGTGTCGGCTGCATCGTCAGCATCCTGGGCACATGCATTGCGCTGCAAAGCCTCCTCAGTCACTCCAGCTCCAACAAGTCCCGTTTCAGAAGACAGCTTGGCATCTCCGCCTTCAGACTGATCAGAAGAGTCAGCAAGACGAGCATTAATAAAAAAAAGGCGAAAAACAGAATACTGACGTTTGGCACAGAAGGCTTGTTCTTGGGAGGTCTGCCTCGGCCACGCTTTACAGGAGGCTCAGAGCCTGGAGTCGGCGATCCTGCGCCAGGGAGGTCCGCAATAGACTTGCGCTTCTTAGAAGCAGATGTAACTGGGTAATCCTCGCCGCGCTCGGCAGCCTCCTTCGCACGCAGCGCAATCTCCGCGTTGGAGGGTCTGCCTCGTCTTCTGGGTGTGCCCACTGCGGGAGCAGGAGTAGCTGGGCCCTGAGCGCCGTTCGAAACTGGCTTCGGCTTTATCTCCCGGGTCTTCGTGGCGGGTGAGGGAGCTTTGTAGTGTCCAGCAGCGAGATGGGCGCGCTGATGTCTCTGGGACATGGGCTGTGGGGCGTCGAGGCCAAGGAGTCTGTTAAATTCCGCGGCGGAGTTCTTGACATTGCGGGCTAGATAGACATATTAGCATCCTTTGTAAATAAAGGCGTAGATAGGCACTGTTGATATTGATCTTTCAATGTCCAAGGTCTTCCCAGTTGCTGTCGGAAACTGAGCGCAGACTTACCAGAAGGGAGGCCAACCTCATCCCACGTTGGCTGAATGTCCTCATCTCTGATGACGTTCAACAGAGTTTCAACTGAGACAGTTGAGGCTTTAAGAATTTCAGTCAAAAGGAAGCGCTATTAAAGGCCCAAAGTCAGTATCAAATGCTGTTTGCCAAGCCTGAGAAGATGTGTAACAGGAGTTATGGGGCAGAAATCACATGCATTGAAGCGTGTGGTGAATGCAAGATAGCACAGGTAAATAACATACCTGTTCATTCTCTGTGAAGGGTTCGACGGGCATCTTGAGTATCGTCTGGCAAGTGTAGTCGGCGATGAAGGAGTGTTTGCGTAAAAGGTGGGAAGCTGTCTGCGTTTGTAGCCTTGTACGGATGGTGGTTCGGACAGGTACAGGCACTGGAGGGAAATTGGAAGGGGTATTGGGTGTTCAGAATTCGAATTCGTTGGAAAAAGCTGAGAAGATAAGTTTTGAATGAATCCAGAGAATGAATCCAGAGAAGAGCTCCCAGCAGAGAAGAGGCTTCTGGACTCTGGAGGTTGAGAGTCGGAGAAGGTGGAAAGGATGGGTTAATAACCGTTAAGGTGGTCGGTCGTCGAGAGTAATAGGCGCGTAGATTGCTAGATGGCCTTCTATAAATGTCGCGTCTCTCCTTCCCTTCTCTCCCCCTCTCCCCCTCTGTCTTAGTGGATTTATGAATATGGCCACCGTCAAACGACCGCCTGCATCCAGCACAGCAATCAATCAAGCGTCGAAAGGAGTCGGGGCCAATTCTGGGTGCAATTTACTCCTTTTCTTTTGCCGGCAATCTCGATCTGAAATCAATCCCAGGTCTGAACTGAATCTTCCTTACGCGTTTGAAGATAGAGCTCTGCGATTGCTTGCCGGTACAGGTGCAGGTTGAAATAGCCTCAAAGAAGTTGATTCTGGATGCTGTCCATTCTTCAAGACTATGATCATATCCCCAGAGACTCATCGCTAACTGTTACTTAGGGGAGACCTTCGCCTGAACATACGAGCAACAAAGAGTGCAGTCAGTAGCTTTGTCGACACGTCAGGTCGTTGATGGTTCCCGTGGTATGTAGGTAGGTATGCATGTACGGATAGCCAGGTCTCGAGGAAATGAGATGATCAGACCTGCATAGAAGGTGCATATGTAGCTGAAGCTATGAATGAATATCCACAGCCTGCAGCGCAAGAGCATCGACTATGTACTCCTGCAACTATGATCTGCCGTGTCTTTTCTGGGCTCTGCGAAGCCGAATGATAAGAAAGGAGACCAGAAAGCAGCGCTTGCGCGCTGAAGACTATCTTGAGAGCCCATGGCTACCATGTCTGCTGCACAGCAAATGCACAATGGTCGCCTCTAGGCCTGCTAATTGAGGATTTTGCAGCGGATATAGCAAGATGTGCATGCTAACGGCTGGCAGTATGCACTTGTTTGATTGCATGCATGAAAGCTGCCTTCTTTCGGCGCTGTCAAGCGAATTCTATAGGTTCTTGTCGCTCAATCTCAGCATCTTGCATGCTGTAGAGTACGGACAGAATGTACACCATGTACAGCATGCTGTATGTACAGCTTGCTAGCATGTGCGCAAGTCCGAACGCTCCCAGTTCATTCTGGCTATTTGAAGCTGTCCAATGTCCATCTACACCTCCACATCGCAGCAGAAAGGGCCGCCACAAGGGAAAATTGGAAAAGATGTAGTTGAGAAGCAACAAAAATTATGAGAAATGAGACATCTGAGATGTCTTTCAATATCTTTCAGAGATGTCAGAAGGCGTCGAATGAGATTGACTCTGTGCCATGTCTGCGCTGTCCTTGCAGGGGCCAAAGCCAGGCCAAAGCACCATTAAAAGGGGAGAAATGGCGCTGAATAACAAGAAGTTCAGCGGCCTCAGCGGCCTCAGCGGCCATTGGGCGAAAACCACAGCGATCGGGCCAGTAGAGAACTCAGATGCGCAGAAGCCTTTTGTGAGCTCTTTAGCGACTGAGTAGCCCCCGCGCGTCCCTGCCGCCCCCCCCCCCCCCCCACAACCCCACGCCCCACCCCTATCCGCCTTGCCACACCACGCCCACCCCTTTCCCACCATTTTGGCGCCCGCACCCCTCCCCCCTCCCCTCTCGCCCTGCTTCCCCGTCACCACCGCC
>Ga0123337_10000136_pt1 | contig 149184 bp, 163 predicted proteins | sample frozenSSSSmetaG_FD_89792 | JGI IMG/M metagenome (GOLD analysis project Ga0123337, IMG submission 89792) | Glacier valley bacterial and archeal communities from Borup Fiord, Nunavut, Canada, to study Microbial Dark Matter (Phase II) -... | ecosystem: Environmental > Aquatic > Freshwater > Ice...
CTTCTTAAATCCTTTCTAGGTACTAAACATGTTTTGCGTAGTAGCCATGACCCCGCAAGTGCCTTTGTGTTAGAAATAGTCTTTAAGGAAGGGCTTAACCCATTAAAGGGCTTCCCCCCTTAAGTAGGATGCTGTCTATAGGCCGTAACTCTCATTAGTAGGGAACTTGTCGTCGTTAAAGTGCGTGTAGAGTTCAACTTAGAGTAGGAATACTTTAAGTTCCTTTTGGTTGCTAGAGTAAGTGTTAGGCAACTTAACGCGTAGCGTTTCCCTAAGTTCTGAGATGACGGGTGCGTTAGGCATATCCTCATCCTTAGTCTTAGTTCTCTAAGATGATGTTAGCATACGTAGGATGCTAACGACGCTTCCCTTTAGGCTAAGCACAGCAGTGGCTTTCCTAACAGTGGACATGTTGCTTTGTGTATGAGCTAGTACCTCGTAGAAGTGGTGCTTAAAGTGTAACGCTAGGTCTTAAACGTATAAGACTCACGGAGGTTTCTTACGTAAGGTTTAACTTAATAGAGGAGGTAGGGGATCATATACAAAGGCTTTAAGTAACATGTTACTAGTATGTGTAAGATACTGTATTGAGTTAAGCACAAAGCTCCTATCTAAGGGAATACTATCTACTTATATAGAGGCGTCGTGCTAAAGGATATCTCTAGATATCTAGATAACATATTATCTATGATATCCTCATATCCATCACGTAATCCTAAGTCCTCGTGACATAGCTATCTGCAGCTAACCGCTCAGCCGTAACACTAGGGACGTATAGGCTAAGCTCTTAAAGCTTAATTATCACCCATTGCATTCTAATGAATGCATCTATTTCTATTAGGGGCTGCATATATACATTGCTACCTACATTAATGACTTCCTCTTAATTAGCCCATCTTCTTTAGAACTCTTAAATCTTAAGTCTTAATTAAGCATGAAGTTTAAGATGAAAGACCTAGGCCCATGTAAGCTATTTCTTAGTGTACAAATTCTTAGAGACTAAGCTAATAAGAGGATCCATTTAACTTAAGCTACCTATATTAACAAAGTCTTATAAACCTTCAGCATGACGAACGCTGCTAGCAAGAGCACACTAATGGAACTAAATGCTCTTAAAGTTCTCATTAAAAATACTAGGTAAGCTACCCCTAAGGATATCTAGTAATATCAATCCATCATTAGATCTTTAATGTATGCCATAACATAGACTTAACTAGATCTAGCTTTTCCTATTTCACTCCTCTTAAGATTTGCCATTAATCTAAGCGTGGCTCATATAGGAGCTGTAAAGAGAGTTCTTAAATATCTTAAACACACTTAGGATCTTAGGATTACCTACAATGAGCATACGCAAAACGGCAACAGCGATTTTCATAGATATTCTAATGCAGATTAGGTAGGGGATACTAAGACTTAGAGTTTAACATCCGCCTACGTCTTCTTTCTCTTTAGTGCCCCTATTACTTAGAAATCCTTAAGACAACACACAATAGCTCTATTAAGTACAGAGTCCGAATACTACGGCCTCACAAATGCAGCTAAGGAAGCTATATGGCTTCAAACTCTCCTCATAGAATTGCAATATCATGGAAAGGAACATGTCCCTACACAGATATATAGGGACAACCAAAGTAGCCTAGCATTAGCTGAGAATCCAGAATACTATTAGCGCACGAAGCATATTGATATTAAATATCACTTCATACGCTAACAGGTTGAGAACGGGGCAATTCATTTATCCTATATCCTAACGGCCTAAATGGTGGCCGACGGTATGACGAAGCCTTTACTAGCCATTAAGCATGCCCTATTTATTCGACAACTTAGCCTCGAATCCTAGATCAACTAAACAAATCGCTCTTTCCAAAATCATGGCAAGCAACCATATGCTGCCTCGACCGGAGCCTCCCTTTCGCCCCCTAACCTAAGACCATCTCGTTTTTTCTTGAGCAATTCTCATATTTAAGACCATTCTCGCTGCTAGGGATGTTCATCCTTGTTCCTATACAATTCTCACTGTCACGGCATGCATATTCAGAGCAATTTGTATGCATTATCATTGCTCTACTTCCTGTCACTAGCGCCCTCTTGCCGCCCTATTTGCCTTTGCACCGACATTGAGAACGTCCCTCGAGAACGTCCCTCGAGAACGTACGAGCTCGCCAAGCCACACATAGCTCACTAGTATTTTCTTTCTCGCTAAATAACTAGCAAGCAGTAAATGAACTGCGATGTTTTGAAAAAGGAAAAGAGAGCAACGACGAATAGGTTTTTATACCCCCTACGTCAGCTATTGCGGGGGGGTGTTGCGTGAGGATATTCAGTTCTCACTTTCTGCATGTCTCACATGCACCAAACATCAGAGCAGGATATTCACCTACATACAGTCCAATAGCTGACTAGTGCCTATTCAGACGAAGGCATATAAATAGTAGATAGATTTCATAGTTTAGCTAGACTCTATTCTACATGCTTTTCACATCTTTGCTTCCGTGCCCACAGTGTTCACCAAATACTGTGTTCAACAATAGTTCTATGTATGTTTCCATCAGCTCTTTAAGCCTTTGTCACTACTATCTATATTAAGGAGTAGATGGCCTGTAGCATAGTTAATTAATCACTTTCATTTTGCATTTTCTGCTGTCTCTACTCCACTGCTTTTCACAAAAAGGGGTATTATATTCTTTCCTACGCTTTGGCTAGGTATTCTATTCTTTTGCCCTTACTTATTATCAGTCCTCCGCAATCTTCACCTTTACACCCACTATCTTCTCTGCTACATCCTCATTATTTGAAGTGGTCTCACTCTCGACCGCTTCATCCTCGGCCTTTACCTCCGTCCCATCCCGTAACGCCTTGTAGATCGCGATCAATTGACCTCTTCCGTCGATTATTGGATAAAAGCCGGCCACGAACAATGTTCCCCATAGCCAAATCACGGCAATCACAATCCACGCCGAAAAGAACGTCTTGCTGAAGACATACTTTGCTGCGTACATGGGCAGTGGCCAGAGCACCCAGTGCCCCAGGGACGTCGCGACACTCCATATCGTCGCAATCCGCGCCCATTTCCTCATGAACGGCATGAAACGTGGATCAGCAGGATTGGTGACATCTTCGTTTTGATCGAAGACTTGCGGCTCCCCAGTCAGATCGGCAGTACTATTGCTGTCGTCTCCGAAGGCTAATTTCTCTTTCTTGAAGTCGGCCCAATCGAAGTTCTGCGGTCCCGCCAGGTATGTGATGATGATCGAATAAGGCAATGGTGCGAAAGCAGAGGCCACAGTTCCATACACACAAGGAAGAGCCATTCCAGTCGTCTCGATGGTAACACTGCCGTAGAAAGCATAAGCAGACCCAAGCCAGGCGCCAATACCAGTGAGCATTCCGAGGATTGGAGAGAGGATAACGGCGGCCTTGTTCTGCTTCTTCCAGAGGATGGTGAACACAGTTGGGAAGATGCCAGGACAGGTGATGACACCCAACATGTATAAGGTCCATCCAAGGTTCAGTCCAATATAATAGAGCAGCGTGCTAAAACCTGCAGCGACAAGACCAAAGAATACAACGCCATAATGCGACCAACGGATGACATCGCCATCAGTTGCACTCCGGTTGAAGTATGTACGATACATATCGAAACTGATGATGGAACTGACGGCGATGACTTGAGCGGAAAGAGTAGATGTGACAGCCATGAAAGTAATGAGCAGACATGCAGCAGCTCCACCCTTCCCAGCGATTGCCATCGCAGCATAAGGTAGAACCAGGCCGTTGCCAATTTCAGTTGATGACATTCGGCGAGGATAGGTTGGGAAGATGGGATTATTCTCCAATCCAAGGGCGACGCAGCTCATCAAGGTCCCGAGACACCAAGGAATGGCGAAGTACGTGATACCACCGAGGACATAGCCAGGAACCGTTGCTTTCGGTGATGCTGCGAAAGCCTTGACGAAGAAACTCGTATCCATCACGACCAAACCAAAGTTGGCACAGATATGGAGGATACCGAAGAGTAGTCCATCCTTCGATGTCATTGTGAGATATGAGCTGGCGTGATTGGCCTCAAGAGGATGGCGAATGGCAGCAGCCACGACGAGATCATACAGTCCACCAACAGATCCAATTTCTGGAATTGTGAATGCTTTAACAGTAAAGAAGCAACAGATAATCAGGATTGCAAATGTATGAAAATAATCCGTGACAAACGTCGCTTTGATACCGCCGACGAATGTGTAGAGGACGACGCCGACTGGAAGGAGGAAGGTGGCCGCGATGATGTGGATTCCAGTCAATGCAGTGATGGCTGCAGAAGCTCCGAGAAGCATGTTGGCGACAGCGAAGAGGTTGTTGAGAAGACAGAGAACCATGAACACAATATGTGCGATTGTGCCTAGAAAGAAGTTAGACTTTGTTGAGAACCGACAGTGGATGAAAGCTTACCATATCGTATCCGAACAATCTCAAGTAAAGTATGTGCCTCTGGGATTCTCATTTTGCAGACTATGCCTAGCAAAGAAAAGAAGACAATCATGGGGCTACATCCAGCAGCAAACCAGAATGGGCCAGAAACGCCATATGCATAGCCAACGAGACTCGATCCAAGCATGGCTGTGCTCCAGAGCCAGGATGAAATGACGGCCGAAGCAGTTAATCCTGTCCGAACGCTGCGATTTGCTGTGATGAACATCTCCGTCTTCGAATTATCCTCATTTACCGTCTTCTTGAGAAGCTTTGTGACAAAGATCATGCCAAAGGCAAAGACTAGACCGATCACAATCACCACGACATATCCAACGGCTTGAGATAAGGGGGCCGGGACAACGAAATCGATAGTTTCAGCATCGTTGGCTGGGGCGGCGGCAACCATGGCGACAGCTGGAGCTTAACAACAGCAGTGAGTTGAAAAGTTGAGGGGGATCTAAAAGAAAAAAGAGAGAGAGAGAGTCTCAAAGACATACATATCAACCTTATATCAAGACGGCAGGGATGAAATCTACCTTCGGAGGAATAAAACAACGGGATAGAAGACAAGGATAGTTTGCTCATTATTGACCTCAATGATGTGATCCCTTATGACACCAATTGTGCCTAGCTGATGCAGGCCATATCGGACAGAGAACACGGCTGATTTTGGGGAGACCTCATGAGTTGGAGAGAAGTTACTTACTCCGTAGGTCTGGCAGAATCACCAGAGGGAGAAAACAAAATGGAAGAATGCTGCACAGTACAGCACTAGCACCGGTTCAGCAGGCGTCAGTCATCGAGAATCTCCACAATAAACACTGTAGAATGTCTGTGGCTTGCATGCCCTGGCTGCTGATTCATACCGGAGAGCATAAAAGCGGAGCATGATATGTATCCAGTCCACAAAGTAGAGTATGTAGAGGAACATTTTCAAAAATGCTTAATGAAGATAATTTCTCCCACCTCTCTCTTGAAAGCCTATGGTAAGACTAGGGTCGTTAGGGTCCTTGGTTGTTGATTCTTGGTGGTTTTCATCACGCCACAGATGCATCGTTAGCTGTCAGCACTGGCAGTGGTTGTATGCAGAAGGGTCAAATCGCAAATCCTTCGGTTGATGGTTGATGGTTGAGAGTTGGAATTAATTGAAGTATAGCAGATCGCTCAAGGAGGGGAGAAGAAGGGGAGAAGGAGGGGGAAATGAGCGGAGAATTAGGGGGGGAATGGGGGGGGAATGGGGGGAGAATGGGGGGCGAATGAGGGGAGAAAGGGGGGAGAATGGGGGAGAATGAGGGGAGAAGAAGGGAAGTTTGTTCAAGAGAGAGAGGATGATATGATATGATATGATATGATTGGAGTGTTAGGCGACTAGACGCGCGCGCTCCATCCAAAAATCAGAAGAATGTGAGAAATGGAGTTCATACATGCCAAGATCCACGTGCCAAGTGCCAAGTGCCCACCAAGCGTTCAAGTCTTATCGTATCGCTCTTGCGAACGAGCACATCACTTTGCGAACGAGCACATCACTTTCCTCGAAATGATGCAATTCTTCCTCGAAATGGTGGCATCAAATTTATCCCGGCAAAACGCTCCAGTTTCGCAGGGATATGGGGTATTCTGCACCGTAGCCTTGAAAGCTGTGATCATGATACATATGTATGATATTCGATCGCCTGAGTGCAGTGGGGTGGAGGAGCCAGGAGCATTGAGCAATGAGCAATGAGCATCGGCGATTGTCCATGAACTCACGCCATGTTGAAGGATGCTGAAGGTACAAGACCTGCCGAATCCCATCGCAGATGATTTCATCGACCGTGTCTTGGACTGTACATATCACAAACTTTCAATCCCCTAATAATTTGCATCTTGAGAATTCGAAGGAAAGATGTCGCCCACCAACGCACATTCAAACGGGACTTCTGCGCCGGGCAAGAAGAGTCTCATTCTCAATGCCTTCGTTATGATGTGTAAGCTCTGTTCTCGAGATCATTCCCACCATGCGAATTGGAGCTGAGGTTCTCTCATAGGCAGTGGCCATCAATCCCCAGGATTATGGCGCCATCCCAAGGATCAGTCTCACAGATTCAACGACCTGGAATACTGGCAAGACCTCGCCAAACTCCTAGAGAAGGGCAAATACCATGGCATGTTCATCGCCGACGTTCTCGGCGGTTATGATGTGTATAAGGGACCAGAGAACCTTGAGCCGTCTCAGATTTCCGGTGCACAATGGCCCGTCAATGAGCCTCTCGCAGTTGTGCCAGCGATGTCAGCCGTGACAAAGAACCTCGGATTCGGCGTGACTATTGCGACCACATACGAGCAGCCATATCATCTTGCAAGGAGAATATCGACGGTTGACCATCTCACCAAGGGCCGTCTCGCCTGGAACATCGTCACGGGATACTTGGATTCGGCAGCGAAGAACCTTGGGTCGAAGGCCCAGCCGAATCATGCTGATCGATATGCGGCCGCAGAAGAATATATAGACGTCATGTACAAGCTGTTCGAGTCGTCTTGGAGGGATGATGCGGTAGTGTTGGATGCCAAGAGAGGCGTATATACTGAGCCCAGCCGAGTCCGCAAGATCAACCACGTCGGGAAGCATTATCAAGTCCCAGGTCCACATATCTGCCAACCAAGCCCTCAAAGAACACCAGTGCTTTGCCAGGCAGGCACATCAAAGTCTGGGCAAGCATTTGCATCGAAGAATGCGGAGCTAATCTTCGTTGCTGGCCACAGCCCGTCTGTCATCAAGAACAACATCGCCGCCATCAGACAGCAGGCAAAGGATCTTGGGAGAGACCCACAAAACGTCAAATTCATGACAATGATGTGCCCGATCATTGCAAGGACACAAGAAGAGGCAGACGCCAAATATGAGGAGTACTCGAGTCTTGCGTCGATCGACGGTGCTCTGGCCCTCTTTGGCGGATGGACTGGGATTGATCTTGCTGCATATGACGATGATCAAGAGTTGCGCCATGTCGAGAGTAACGCCATCAAGTGAGTTCCGAGGCTTTTTAACAAATTTCTATGAATACTGACGAAGACAGATCCGCTGTCGAGGGTTGGTCCAAGTCTACGCCAGGTGTAGCCAAATGGACCAAGCTTACCGTCGCAAAACACATTGGTGTTGGCGGCTTAGGCGCCACGATTGTCGGAACACCAGAGAAGGTGGCAGATGAATTTGAGCGTTGGGTTGCCGAGTCTGATGTTGACGGTTTCAATATCGTAAGTCGTCGCCATAATCCTGATTCCCCTGCTAATAGTTCGACAGGCATATGCCATCACACCAGGCAGCTACGAGGACGTGATCGAACTTCTTCTTCCCGAACTGAGGAAGCGAGGCCTATTCCATGATGATTATGAAGTTGATGGAGGAACATACCGGGAGAACATCTACAATAGACCTGGCCAATCGGGACTGTTGCCCGATCATCCTGCAGCACATTACAGATGGCGTGCGGGACAAGACGCCCCAGGATCTAAGAGAAAGCGCGACTTGAAGGACATTGGAGCATAAATAATATAATGACGAAAGAGCAATATGCCATGCAGTGGACTAGCAATCCAAGTCGCGTGAACGAGAGCCATGAAATCGGAGATCTGATGGGAGATTAAGACTCAGCTTGCCAATTAGAGAAGCTCCAACGTTTATTTCCAGCGGAGAAAATCCAGGGGCCAATATGCATATGTGAGATGGAACGGAGAGATAGGATGGTGCCTAACAATAGGAAACAAGAATATAGGCAGAATGCATGCAACAGGGTCCTTCAGCGAAGGCCTCAAGTGTTTCTGCGTCCAATGAGGACTTCATGGGTATCTTGGCATCCGAATACATTCTATCCCATGCATTCAGAAGTATCACAGTTCGTTCATACCGTTCACATCGTAGAAAGGTGTGCTCTGAACGCTGTCAAGTCCAGCATAGGCAATATGGCGCATAGGAATATGTATGTATTGGCATTTCTCCCGTCCAAAGACAGTCTCCAGGTCCTGGGTGTGGCGCGAGATATGGGCTTAAAAGATTTTGTAAACACCAATGAATTCACAAGTCAGATATTCAACAAGCCACTCGGCCTTATTATCTCTTCAGCAGTTTCCTTGTAAGATGTAGATGGACCTATAAGATGCAGATGTATGTATAAGATGGACGTGTAAGATGCAGATGAATGATACGATGTGATGCGATGCGATGCTTGGGCCGTCGGATTCGGGAGAACTTTCACCGGGAGGTCGACGCCTCGCAGCCTTATGCGTCCTAGCGTCCAGCCACCATGCTGATGTCAGACAAGTCAGATGCAACGAGTGTAAGCAAGCCTCTTGAACGTTGCTCCGAATTGCTGGAATGGGCGCAAGCCACCAGATCATCGGCGTCGTAAATCTGTCGCTTCAGCCTTGTGATGACCATTTTTGTGTTATACATATATATATACATATATATAGAGAAAGGTAGGTGAAAGGACGTTTATATATGTAACTCGAAAGCCCAGTCCGAATTCCATTGATTCTTGTCTCTACTCTTCCACATCCTCAGTACAGCCATTCCTGTGGCCGCAACAACAGGCAGATCATCTCTTCTAGCTTCATAATAGTAGTATCAGATTCTACACTCATCAGAATGTCTTCTCCCACGAGCACAAAGCCCACCGTCTTGGTCATTGGGGCAACTGGCGGATGCGCTTTAGCATTCCTCGTCCGCGCATTAAACGCCGGATACGACTGCACCGCTCGTAAGTATCCCAGGACAGCCTGAGCCGCTTTCTGGCTGTGCTCGATCAGATAATAATGAAGCCCTCCCTCCAGTTGTCCGAACGCCTGCAAAACTCACCAGACTCCTCGAATCGAGCAAGGTCGCGCCCGATGTCGTCTCCCAACATCTCTCGATCGTCCAGGGAAACGCGAAGGACTCGACGAAGATCGCCGAAGCGCTGGTTGTGAATGACAGAGTCGTGGACATAATCGTCAGCGGAGTCGGCGGAGTGCCGCAGTTCACGCCGAACCCTCTCCGCCCGACCATCGACGACCCGGCAGTGTGCCAGGACACGACCCGTGCGATCCTGGACGCCGTCAAATCCAAGTCGCCGTCGACGAAGAAGCCGATCGTCGTCGTCATCTCCACGACCGGAATTAGCGATCACGGCCGCGACATTCCGGTCGCCATGATCCCGCTCTACCACTTCATGCTTCCCGTGCCGCACAAGGACAAGAAAGAGATGGAGAGGCTGCTCGCAGCAGAGACGAAGCCGGGATCATCCTGCATCGAGGGTTTTGTCGTTGTCCGGCCGAGCTTGTTGACCAATGGGCCTGCGCAGGGTGCGAAGAAGATTCGTGTTGGTGTGGAGAGTTTGGAAAGGTTGGAATCGCCAGCTATCGGCTACACCATTTCCCGCGCGGACGTGGGTGGGTGGATATTTGAAGCAGTCTTGGAGGACAGAGATGGCGGGAGGCATACGTATCTGAATAAGTTCGTTACTGTTACCTATTAGGGACTGGGATTGTTATATACCTGGCTGTTTATGGCGCATTTTGTTTGCAGGATAGAATGATGTATTAGTTAGTAATCTAGTAATAAACTCCATAACAATTACTAGGCAAAAGGATCTCATAAAGCTCAAATAATGATATTTCTTAGAGTGTTGGTCTTAAGTTTATTCGTCTCTAACAAGGTCACAAGGAAAGTGGTAACTGATGCTAGCTTGCTTAGCCTCCTCATGGCTTACTTGACAATTCAGACTTCCTAAGTATGGAAGGTTCACAAGTGTATATAAACATTATCGTGATGAACGTTATATGTTAACTTATCCTATGTCGCCGGGGTATTCGTGTTCTCATCTATGCCATAATGCCGACGCCTACAATCGCTCCAGCTGTTTCCAATACTCCTAAACCAGCCGCCCCATTCCATGACCCTTTTATGTACATGCCAAGTCATCTACCATCATTTCAACGTTGAAGCCATTTCAGCAATGTTCTCAACAATATCCTCCTATCCACTGGCTTCGCAACATAATCAGACATCCCGCATTCAAGATAGCTCTCCTCGTCTCCCTTAAGAGCATTCGCCGTCATTGCAATTATTGGCACGTCAAGCCCCATCTCTCTAATCTTTCCTGTCGCCGCAATCCCATCCATAACTGGCATATTGATATCCATAAGGATCAAACCATAGGCGAGTGGTTTCGTCCGCACCAAGGCCAGTCCCTCCAATCCGTTCAGTGCGACATCGATGTTCTTAAATCCGAAGCCTTTAAGGAGTTTGACCATGATAGTCTGATTTATCAGGTTGTCTTCGACGACGAGGATTTGTTTCCCGAACGCCGTCTCGGTGAGGCACGTACTTGGTTGCGGAGGAGCAAATGGCACAACGGAAGGATCCATTGTTTTCGTCACTTTTGTCGTGAACCAGAAGATGCTCCCCTGCCCCTCATTTGGTCTGAACCCGATATTCCCGCCCATCAGCTCTACCAAGCTTTTGCAAATCGAGAGACCGAGGCCGGTTCCTTTATGCCGCTTCGTGGCCGAACTGTCGAACTGGGCGAATGGAGTGAACAAAGCATCGACCGCATGTACAGGAACGCCAACGCCACTATCCATGACTTCTGTGAGAAGAATGAAGGAAGTATCGTCTTCTTCGGTCACAGAAGTCACAATACGGATGGAGCCTTGTTCGGTGAATTTGATGGCATTCCCAACGATGTTTTGCAGTACTTGACGATACCGGAGAGGATCGCTTTGGACGTTTTTGGGAACCTTGTCATCTAGTTCTGCGTCAAGGGTAACGCCAGGTCGGAGCGTGGCTTGAGATGCTCGTACAACGGCAGCAGTGATATCAAGGATGTTGATTGCAGTCGTGGTGACGGTGAATGAACCAGACGTCAGTTTCGAATAGTCCAAAATGTCGTTGATGACTTGCAAGAGTATTGAGCCAGACTCTTCGATGATGTGTGCGAGTTCATTTTGCTCTGCGGTTAAGCCGGTATCTATCAAGAGCATCGACGCAGTGAGCATTCCATGCATAGGAGTCCTGGATACGTTAGCGCAGTAAAAGGCGATAGAGGAGGTGTCTACCGTATCTCATGGCTCATGTTTGCGAGGAAGTCCGATTTTAACTTCGATGCTTCCTCAAATGCAGCAATCAGACGAGTCTCGGCCGCTTTTCTTTCCGCGAGATCTCGAGTAACTTTACTGAAGCCTATATGCTGGCCGGATTTGTAAACAGGCGCAATTGCCACACTTGCCCAAAACCTTGTGCCGTCCTTCCTAAATCTCCATCCCTCGTCCTCGACTCTTTCCTCTCGCATACATATTTCCAGCTCTTTCTGGGGTTTATGAGCAGCCTTGTCCTCATTGCCATAGAAGATCGAGAAATGCTTGCCGATAATCTCCTCGGCCTTGTATTGTTTCAATATCGATGCCCCAGCATTCCAGGTCGTGATATAGCCCTGGGTATCGATCATGAAAATCGCATAATCCCTGACATTGTCGACTAGAATTCGATATGTCTCGTTGGTATATAATTGCCCGGTCGTAGCCACGTGATTAATATGTTCCTTCGCCTCCATGTCTTCTAGGACGAGATACAACAGCTCATCTTCGTCGAATATAGGAACAATACGCCATCGCCAATATGTCGATGATGCATCACGCATCCCATCAATTGTGTAAACAGCTCTCGACTCAATCGCCCCCTTAATGCCAAGCCGAATCGAGATGGAGTTGGGGCCAGTAACCTTGGCGGAAATGAAATTATATACGTTGACACCGATACACTCTCCCCGTTCCAAGGCCGCAGATGCTAGATAACTGTTGGATACTTCGATTATATCGAGGTTCGGACCGAGTATAATGCTCGGGGTCGGTGTCAAGGCGAGTATCCGCTCCATTCCGGGTGCCTTCGGTTCCTTCGACGACTCTTTCCCTCGGACTGGAAGTGTCACGACGTGCTCGGCCATAGTGGGTTGCCTCTTATCGACGTCAGTCGAAGACGTCGAGAAGCTGGCTGCGGCGGCGGCCGCCGGAGAGACTTGCGAATCGCGATTCGAGGCAGGGCCGGCAAGACGCGCCAGTGTTCCTCCCATCTACGCGCCTGTGTTTTGTGTGTTTGAAATGCTCTCAACAATTTTCCACGGGTTAGAATTCTCTATCGCAGTCACACGGCGTGCGACGAGAACGACGAGAGATGGCAGTCTAATGAGGAGTGACCTGAGAGGCTCTCGAGCCTTGAGGGTGTTGATCGTCTCGATGGTGTCGTCTCGATGGTGTCGTCTCGAGCCTTGAGTGTGTTGGTCGTCTCGATCGTGTCGTCTCGAGGTGCAAGTCGATGGACAGCGAGCCTCAAGGAATTCTTGAGGACGCTGTTGATCTCTACAGTTTACGCATATGAAGTGGACGGTGAATGTGAATGGCGAAGGCGAGGCCGATGCATAGGACTAGGAGGATCAGGAGGATTAGGAGGATCGAGAGGATCGAGAGGACTAGGACGATCGGGATGATTGGGAGGATCGCGAGGATCGCGAGGATCGGCAGGATTAAGATTCGATGCTGATGAGTTCGTCGCTCAAGCCAACCAAGCTTTTCGCCGTTTGTTTGTTTGTTTGTTCGTGTGTCTCTGACTCGTTTCACGAAGGTGGCGTTTCGAGTTCGAGGGTTGTTGTGCTGGGCCTAGTTGAATACTACTGTACGCAGGCAGGAAGGCGTTCTTCGAGATGTTAAGAGAGAGAGTATCGTGTGGTGGTTCCAAGATTCTGGGATTCTAGGATTCTGTGATTCCAAGCAATGGTGACGGACGCGACTGGGGGATGCTGTGGGTACATACAGTACAATAGAGTACCGACTATGCACTATGACACAATACTATAGAACTGGAAGTGGAAGTGGAAGTGGAAGTGGGACTGGAACTAAGAGGCGCTGATGGTCGTCATACGATAATTGAGGTACAGTATAGTATGTACAGTACATGCTACAGCAGACGCTAGGCTGGGCTACTCTGTAGAGTGCAGAGTGATGTTACTTCTAAAAGATACAACGGGATAGAGCGGGTAGAGCATATGCTCATATACGAAGTACTCAGTAGTAATACATAGCACTAGAATACAATAGATGCACTGATATCCTTCTCTATGAGCCACGAATGAGAGGCGGGAATGAGAAGAAAAGGCGGGGGATTCAGAACTAGACTAGATTAGATTAAACGGACTTACTAGAAGTGGACTACAGTGGATTGCTAATAGATGTATCTTTATGTATCTCTAGGTATATCTCTAGAGCACGAGACAGCATACAGCGCGAACAGAGTGCTAAGTAGACTGAGAGGACGATACTCGGTACTCCAGTGCATACGCCACTTTCTTATTTCTGGTTGGCCAGTAACGTGAAGACAAGCTCTTCACTGGGAGAAGGTCACAATAAGGGTACCTCAAGTCCACTCAAGTCCACGCACTAATAATAGAAGGGAAATCTAAAGATCGCCGCATCTAGATAGGTATACAGTACAGCCTTTCGTGATTTCGTGGTATCCTACACAATAGTTATATATATACTTATTAGTATATATATTAGTAGATAGTATACGTATGCTCTGATAGGAATGGAATGGAAAAGAAATGCAGGAGGTTAGAATAGGAATATACACTAGCCTGTAATGATATGAATGGAAAAGAACACTAGACACTAGACACTAGACGCTTGGCACCGGTCACTGGACACTGGACACTACGCACGAGACACGGGAAAACATGGATCCCCTCGTTCTAGGTCAACCCGGTCCTAGGCGTGTACATACATTGATGCGATCTTCTCGGATGACGGAATTCCTCCACCCGATCTGTAACTGTATTTAATAGATGTACGACACTGTGAGATTGAGAAGCACGTGATCGCCTAATCACGTGCTCACGGCGAGGAACATCATCTCTGGGTTGGGATTCTCTTCATTATCGTCTTCCATATCCATATCCATTTCCATTTCCATTTCCATTTCCATTTCCATTTCCATTTCCCTATTCAATCCTCAGTCCTCAATATTCAGTCCTCAATAATATTCCAATTCAATTGTCCTTCCCTCTCATATCACAAAGCGCCGCACTAGAAGGAGTCTAGCGTTCCCAGAATACACAGTATCTGGCCTTTGTGGAGCAAGACACGTGGAATAACGGTTGTTTGCAAACAAAGAATGCAAACAAGCCGTACCTCTTTCCACATCCTCCCTCCGATATATGCATCTCTCCAAGGATGATGCCTGTGCGGCTGTGCCGTCAATCCGTAAACAAAGATCCGAACAGAAAGAAGCCGGCTTGCCTTCCGTTTCACACCCCTCCCATCCTTAGACGCCCTCCTTCTCCTCCTCCTCCCCCTCCCCCGTATATCCTTCCAGACTCCGATGCCAAAACGCCGTCATACCTAAAATCAATCCGCCAATCTATAGCTGACAAGCGTGTCGACTTTGTGATTACTCGTACTGAAGCTCCTTAGTTGCACTTTCTCTGCGTTTTTGATCTCCTTCGCATCGCTGTCTCCCCACTCCATCGGGACTTCTGAATCGGCATCTGCATAGACGAGGACATTGAACGTGCAGTCGCCCTCGAGTTGTGGGAGAAAGGTCACCGATGCCGTGATCTGCCGGAAGATCGACTGGATCTCATCTTGAATCTCCTTTTCGCTCTTCTCTGGCGCCGGCTCGGCTCTATTCTTCATCAGCATTGTGTCGTCAGCATCTGCTCTGGGGACATACTCTGGCACAGCATTCTCCTTATCCGTAGTTCTCTTTGACTTCGATGATTTTCCCCTGTTGAAGATCTGAACATCGAATTGCCATCTCTCCATGTGTTCGCCGGTGTCTTTGCTGGTAATGACGACCACCAGCTTCGAGATCTTTCCGCCAACCATCCATTTGTCAAGCTGCGACATGATCTTCTTGATATATGCTTTGACTTGGTCGTCTGATGAAACCAGCATGTTCAGGCCATACTTCTTAACGCTTTGAGGATTCAGCAGCCTCCAGGGAAGTCGAGGCTTGGGGTTGGAGCTTACGCTGTGAAGTCTTCCGCTGGGTAGACGCCGCGCTGAAACAGGATCGTGTTGATCGAATATTGGAAGAACTCTGCGACGAGCTTCGACGAGCCCTTCAAGTTGAGCTTGTGCACTTTCGATTTATCTTTTGGTTCAGACATTCTGACGTTGTCTATTTGCGCCTCGATGTGGGGAAGTTAGAGTCCGACTTGCGATGCGATGCTGCAATTGACGTGTTTATCTTGTTGTTGGCGCGGGAACGACGTGGGTTCAGGAATAACCTTCCTCCGAGAGCCTCGCCGGAACAATTATTTCAGGAACGAAGCCAACGATTTGGAGATTGACAGCCTCCAGATCTCGCAGAGCATTCTTCGTGACCACAGCCCTTGATGCGGCGATGTCTCCGGTCCTTCATCAGGCTCAGTAGCTCTGTACCGAGCCGCAATGGCACTTGTCGCGTCTTCAATCGCACGTTTTCGACTACGATAGCCCGATGGGCGGCGCCAGTCTCGAAGGTGAAGAGCGACTTGGAGAGGAGGATTGATGAGATACCCATTGAGAGATTTCGGAATTTCTGTATTGTGGCGCACGTCGATCATGGCAAGAGTACGCTCAGTGATCGATTGCTGGAGCTCACGGGCACGATCGAGAAGGGAGGGAACAAGCAGATTCTGGACAAGCTCGATGTAGAGAGGGAGAGAGGTATCACTGTCAAGGCGCAGACATGTAGCATGTTGTATAATTACAAGGGCGAGGACTATCTGCTGCATTTGATCGATACGCCAGGACATGTCGACTTCCGCGCTGAGGTGACGAGATCTTATGCCAGCTGTGGAGGAGCATTACTTTTGGTGGATGCCAGTCAAGGTGTACAGGCTCAGACCGTCGCAAACTTCTATCTAGCCTTCTCACAAGGGTTGACGCTTATACCCGTTGTCAACAAGATCGATCTTCCTTCTGCCGATCCGCCAAGAGCCCTCGAGCAGCTTGAGAGCACATTCGAATTGAAAGCCGAGAACGCTGCCCTAATCTCAGCAAAAACAGGCTTGAACGTCGAAGAGATTCTTCCAAAGGTCATCGAACAGATCCCAGCGCCTGAGGGAGATCATAAGAAACCATTGCGGTTATTACTCGTCGATTCCTGGTATGACAACTACAAGGGCGTAATTTTGCTTGTCCGGGTTTTTGATGGAACGATCAAGGCCGGAGATCATGTTGTTTCATTTGCCACGGGTCTTAAATACACCGTAGGTGAAGTAGGTATCATGTATCCCAATGAGACGCCCCAAAAGTCCCTTCGGGCCGGTCAAGTTGGCTATATATACTTTAATCCAGGCATGAAGCAGAGTAAGGACGCAAAAGTTGGCGATACGTTCACAACTGTTGGCTCCGAAAGTCTCGTTGAGCCTTACCCTGGCTTCGAAGAGCCTAAATCTATGGTCTTTGTTGCAGCCTTCCCTGTGGATCAGGGAGATCACGAACATCTCGAGGACAGCATCAATCAGATCGTTCTCAATGATCGTAGTGTGACGCTACAGAAGGAATCATCAGAAGCTCTCGGTGCAGGCTGGCGTCTCGGATTCCTTGGAACGCTCCATTGTTCGGTCTTCGAGGATCGCTTAAGACAAGAACATGGAGCAAGCATCATCATAACCCCGCCAACTGTGCCTTTCAAGGTCATCTGGAACGACGGCAAGGAGAGCATCATTCAGAATCCTGCGCACTTTCCAGACGGCGATGCAGGAAATTCCAAAGTTGCAGAACTCCAGGAGCCATACGTCGAGGCAACCATCACCATGCCTGAAGAGTATCTTGGAAAGGTCATCGAACTGTGCGAGGCCAATCGTGGCGAGCAGCAGGGTTTAAATTTCTTCACGTCGACACAAGTAATTCTGAAATACTTGATCCCGCTCGCTCAACTCGTTGATGACTTCTTCGGCAAGCTCAAAGGGGCGACAAAGGGTTATGCCTCTCTCGACTACGAAGATGCCGGTTGGCGCCCGAGCAAAATTGTCAAGATGCAGCTCCTTGTAAACAAAGAGCCTGTCGACGCAGTCTCTCGAGTTGTGCACACCAGTCAGGTCGATCGGTTGGGCCGCCAGTGGGTGAAGAAGTTCAAAGAACATGTCGATAGGCAGATGTACGAAGTCATCATTCAGGCAACAGCTGGGCGGAGAATCGTCGCCAGAGAAACAATCAAGCCGTTCAGGAAAGACGTGTTGGCGAAGTTGCATGCGAGTGATATTTCTCGACGGAAGAAGTTGTTGGAGAAGCAGAAGGAGGGAAGGAAGAAGCTGAAGGCTGTTGGGAATATCACCATTAAGCACGAGGCTTTCCAGAAGTTCCTGGCTAAGTAAAGGGGCTAAATGTGTAAGATCGTATTGGCTTGTATATATAAAAATAGATGGCAGATATTTGAATTGCCCATTTTAGTTATCCTACATGACTACTCCATAATCCTATATTGTCTCCTCATTTTAAAATTTTGCTAGGGACATTTAATCATCTAAATCTTCACAAATAAATATAAATATTGAGATAAGAAAAAGTAGACAAACACCAACTTTTACTCTCTCATCAAACTCCCTCCTCGATAATTTTAACCAGAACAACAGCGTACCGCCAGATATTTCTGCTTCAGACACAGAGTTATCATGTCCTGCCGTCCTGGACAAGATCTCAACAATTCCTCGAGCAACCGAAGACCCATCGAAACGATTCAAGGACACGCTGCTAGAGACCAAAACATTACAACACCCAACCCTCTCGCTTCCAACCTCCGGATTTAACGAAATCAGAGAAAATTTAGAAGTACATTATCAGTCAAGGCATCACCCAGATTCCCACTTCGATGCATCCAAAAGTGCCCAGCTCACTCTTCGGTCCCGTCAAAGACGCTCGCTCTCCTAGCGAATCCCCCTCGACGATTGCTCCGAGGAACTCCAAGATGGCATGGAAGCTATTATGACTGGAAGGCTGCCAGCGTTATGAAGCCCGGCCTGCAAACCTACCTATGCCACTATTTTCCCGAAACCGCTGGGGCTTGCCTGCCAGCTGCTTTAGAGATCGGTTTCTGTTAATGCCATGCCTATTGCCTACTAAGAACAAGAAAATCCACGTACGAGTCACCTAAAATAGACAAAGTATAGTGCATCTAGAGACTAAACCTAACTATTTGTTAGTTTGCTCTATAAGGTTACATAATTATATAACCCTTCTCATAGTAAGATCTATAGATTTACTAACTCACTTTAATTTTTAACTTTAATTTTTTTTAAAAAAAATTATATATAAGATAACAGCTTATAGTAGATCAAAGACATAAGAATAAATTCTATATAACAAGTACTTGCAGGATGTATCAAAAGTGTGACTGGATTTAGCAGGCACCATCCATTAAGAAACTCTTCATCGACATTCTTAACAGAGGATGTAATGTGCAAATTTGCAACGATGAGGAGAAGGAGCGCCTCAGAGCGCCTATACTCAATCTCTAAAAGACAAAAGGAAGCCTCCCTCAGTGGTCTTGTCGAGATTGCATCCAGTCGAATCCCATACAAAGGAACTACAGTAAGTATCACAAGACCTAGGATCGGATCGAGGAGGAATATCGATTTTGATTTATTCTACATCTACCATCCATTTACCTCTAGCATATGATTGTGGCTATCATTGATTAAAACGCCAGGCGCCCATGTTGAAGATGCCATAATCCCTGTCTCCCGTATGTATGCACGTTAAGTGTCTATACCATATTCTTTTCCAAAATCCCACTCAACGCTATGCTGAAATCAAATCTCTCGTTCGTGTCGAATATCTAAAATAGTCCGTCGATCTCGCCAGTCTCGGTATCGATATCGACGTTGATGTAGCCCGGAGCAGTTGGGAGACCTGGGATGGTCTGGATATCTGCCGCAAGCGCGTAGAGATATCCGGCGCCGACTGCGAGTCTAACATCTCTGATCGGAACAGTGAAACCGGTTGGCGCACCCTTGAGCTCGGGGTCGTGAGACAAGGAGTACTGGGTCTTGGCGATGCAGATGGGGAGGTGGCCGAAGCCCTGCTTGGTGTAGATATCAACCTTCTCCTGAGCGAGCTCGCTGAATTCAACCTTCTCAGCACCATACATCTTCTTGCAGATAGCCTCCATGCGCTCCTGAACAGTTCCTTCAGTGTCGTACAGGAGCTTGAATTCCTTCTCCTTCTCCGATGCAGCAATGACGCCCTTTGCGAGCTCAACAGCGCCAGCACCACCCTCGGCCCAGTGGTTAGCTGGGATAGCATCCTCAGCACCAGCGGCAATAGCCTCCTCGCGGATAACCTGGACCTCTGCTTCGGTATCAGTCTCAAACTTGTTGATGGCGACGACAACTGGGACACCGTATTGTCTAGCATTCTCAATGTGCTTCTTGAGGTTGACACATCCCTTGCGGAGGATATCGACGTTCTCCTCGGTGTAGACCTTGTTGAGAGGAGCACCTGGAGAGATTGGTGGACCACCACCGTGAACCTTGAGGGCACGGACAGTTGCGACGATAATGACAACATCTGGGACGAGACCGGATGATCTGCACTTGATGTTGAAGAAACGCTCACCACCCATGGTGAAATCGAAACCGGCCTCAGTGATCACGAAGCCAGTCTTTGCGTTGTGATCCTCGTCGGCCTCAGTACCGGCAAGCTTGAGAGCAAGCTTATCAGCCAAAACAGAAGAAGCGCCAATGGAGATGTTGGCGAATGGACCAGCGTGGACAAAGACTGGAGTACCCTCAAGAGTCTGCATCAAGTTTGGCTTGATAGCATCCTTCATCAGAGCAGCCAAAGCTCCACCAGCACCCAAATCATCAGCGGTAATTGGCACGCCGCTTCTTGAACTGCCGATAACCATACGTCCAAGACGCTCTCTCATATCCTGGAGACTGTTGCTGAGAGCAAGGATAGCCATGCATTCAGAGGCGACGGAGATATCGAAGCCAGTCTCGCGAGTCTGGCCCTTCTCAGTTGGAGCAGTACCAACGGTTACACCTCGGAGATGTCTGTCGTTAACATCAAGAACACGTCTCCAGGTGATACTGGCCGGGTCGATATCAAGACGGGCGAAGCGAGTAATCTCCTCAGGAGTAAGATCATCAGGGTTGGTCTTGTCGATGCCAAGCTTCTTCAGGCGACGGTGCCAGATTGGCGCGAACTCACGCTTGCCCTTCTTTGCTGGGATGAGACGCTTGTAGAGGGGTCCGTCCTTCTGGGTGTTCTCGTGGAACATACGAGTCTCAATAGCAGCGGCGAGCAAGTTGTTCGCAGCAGTAACGGCGTGAATATCACCAGTCAAGTGAAGGTTGAACTCATCCATAGGGATAACCTGAGAGTAACCACCACCAGCGGCACCACCCTTGATACCGAAAGTTGGGCCTTGAGATGGCTGTCTGACGTTTGCAAAAGCAATACGGCCAAGATGTGCGCCAATTGCCTGAGTGACACCCATGGTAGTGGTGGACTTGCCCTCGCCGAGAGGAGTTGGAGTGATACCAGTGACGACGACATAGCGACCATTGCGACGGTGTTCAAGACGCTTCAATAGAGAAAGGTCGACCTTTGCCTTGTAAGCTCCGTATGGCTCCAACTCTCCTGGAAGAACGCCAACTTCAGTAGCGACATGAGTGATCTGCTTTGGATGTTGTGCTCTAGAGATAGCGATATCGGAAGGAACTGGTGTTTGAAGCTTGAGAGGAAGAGGCAAAATATGGCGGGACCTCTCGCGCTCAAATGAGCTGGTAGCGGAATCCACAGTATTTTGGAGAAGCATAGCAACCGTCATTGGTCCAACTCCGCCTGGGACGGGGGTAATGTACGAGGCGACCTGGACAGCACCATCGTAGTCAACATCACCAACCAGTCTCTGGCCGGACTTCTTGGTCTCATCTGGGATGAAATTGGTGCCGACATCGATAACAATAGCACCTGGCTTGATCCACTCGCCCTTGACGAAGTTTGCTTTGCCAATGGCTGCGACGAGAACATCAGCAGTCTTGATGATCTGATCGATGTTCTGAGTCGCACTGTGGCACACGGTCACAGTAGCATTCGCGTTCTTCAAGAGGTAGCTGACTGGGCTGCCCACAATATCACTGCGTCCGAGGACCACGGCAGTCTTCCCCTTGAGGTCAACACCGGTCGACTCGAGAAGCTTCATGACACCCTTCGGCGTGCACGGAGTGAACAATGGGTGTCCACCACGCTTGGCAAGCTCGCCAATGTTCTTTGCGCCGAAACCATCCACATCCTTCTCGTCGGCCACGGCCGAGGTGATGGAGTATTCGGAGATATGCTTTGGGAGTGGGAGTTGAACGATAATGCCGTGAACGGTTAGGTCATTGTTCAGGGTGGTAATGGTCTCGAGAAGCTCGGCCTCGGTTGTGGAGTCGGGGAAGTGGACGAGTTCGCGATCGATGCCAGCCTAGACGGGGTCAGGATGGATGGAGCTTCAACAACAATGTGGGGTGACATACCTCCTCGGCGGCCTTCAGCTTCATCTTGACATATGTGGCCGAGTCGGAGCGATCACCAACTATTCAGAGGAAAGTCAGTCACTGATCGCCGCACTGACTCCTGAGTCTTGAGTCTTATGGAGTGGGAGCCGCATACCTTGGATGATCTTCAAGGAAGGCTTGAATCGTGGGTTGCCCTTCTGCTGCTCATCGATCTGGGCGTGCAGCTTCTCGCGGATGTCCTTGGCGATGGCATTGCCATCGATCTTGATCGCGGCCATATTGACAGCGGAGGTCGTGAAGGTTCTGTGGGAGTAGATGGTGGTGTTGTTGTTGTTGTTGAAGTTCCGACGGAGAGAAGGAGGGGTAGACGAGGAGGCGAAGGATGAAGAGGGGAGAGATAGCAGGGATGACGACCTGGTGGTGGTGTGTCTTGAGCTCGAGAGGTGTTGTCGCAGGGAGAGTGCAGGGCCGTGAGCGTTGGCGTTGCGCGGAACAGCTCGCAAGGCTGAGGAGGGAATAGCAGCCACTTCGACTGGCTGGGGAGCGGTAGCAGCGGTGATGGAGGGAGATGCAGGGCTGACGATGATAATAGGGTGAGGATGAGTAGGAGGATGAGTCGTTGCAGTCGTAGTCGTAGTCGTAGTCGTCGTAGAACAGGCGGAGGTCCGATGTTTGGGCGACTTGCAGAAATAGCAGTAACCTCGTGATTTGATAATGGACTGTGGTTCCTGTTCCTGTCCCTGAGCGGTGATGCAGACGCGCAGTCGCCGTTGCTGTTGCTGCTGCTGCAGTACTGAGCGCGAAGCTCTGGCGATGGCGGGTGTCCAAGTCCGTCGCGCAGCCATGGTGGGGTCCAGCATCGTCAAAAAACAAAAACCGCCTCGACGCAGCCAATGGGAGCCAAACAATCGCACCGAGGCTGGAGTAAAAGGAGTGAACGAGATGCTCGAGATGGATCGGGTCTCCGAAAAGAAGTATAAGGGCTCAAGGAGTATATAACCCAATCGTCCTGGCGTTGTTGCGGGTGTTGAATGCCCGACAGGACGATCTGTATATATTATTGAAGCTGTGAGGGCTCGGAGTCACAGCTATAAAATAAAATAAAATCCTTTGTGAGCGTCTTGTCCTGGTCTAGAGCGCTACGGAGACAACACGGAGGGCATAACATTGCTCTCCCCCCCCACATTTACGTTTTTCTTACACATTTCTTCATATTTCTTTCTGCCCTGGTCTTCACCGTCCACACGCTCTTTGTGCACTTGTCGAGAGCAATTGCGAGAAGAAAACGTCGAGTTTCTGTGGCGTCCCTTTGCTTCATCCGCAAAAAGATCCCACGCTGCCAAGCTTCCGTCATATCGCGAATAATGATGCCAGGTCGCCATTGAAATTGGAACGAAGACGAAGACGAAGACGAAGAAGATTTGCATCCAGCGATGCGATGCATCACGCTCATTGAGCCAGCCCGAAAGCCTCACTTGGCCATTCATTCAATCGGAGCGATGGCATCTTAACAGGCTACATGACAGCCGTGAATTTCAAGCAAGTTATATAAGTTGCCACGGGAGACTCGGGGTCTGAAAGACGAACACAAGGCGTCTAGTGAAGCTCATGGCGTCTGAGCCGTCGAGGCTGGCATTGCACCGTAACAGAGACTCGATCCCTCACGAATTGTACAGCTTTGACATGCTTTGCCTGTCCTATTCCCCATATGAGCGTCCGACTCACACGTAGATATCATGCAGGAAGCCTGGAACATCGTGCTCGACGAGCAAATGACTAGTGCTGTATTTAAACATGTCTCATATTCATCTCACTAGATCAGGCATTAAATCACGAGATATCGTATCGACTTCTTTCTTATACCTCAAAATGTCTAGCAAAGAACTCGACCCCTTTTGGCCATGGACAGAGCAAACACCCAAGTATAACGCCCGCAAATGCACCCTTCCTTTCCACCTCCCAGCACAACCCCTTAAGCCGCAACCTGCTGTTTCTGCTGTCTCTCAACCTCGTATGTGAAATCAAAGTACGCCTTGTCGAACTGGTGCACACGGACATATCCATCTTCTCCGCCGGATGCGTATCCCTTTCCTGTGGGGTCCACTGCGACGGTGTTGAGCGGTCCGAAGTGGCCACGCACACGACCGATCTCCTCCTCGAAGATCTTGTGGTAGAAACGTGCCTCGAACTTTCCTTGGCGCGTGGACGTGGTCGTGACATCCATGGCGGCCTGACCACCACCGAGAATGACAAAGTCTTTCCTTGGGGTGATAGAGGCTGAGTTGAGTGGAGTGTCGGCGACGTAGGTCTTCATGACTTGAAGGTTTGTGGCATCGATAATCTGCGAACGACATGTCAGTAGGGAAGCGAAGGAATTACAAGAACGGGTGGTCGTGGCTTACCTTCGCGGTCTTGTCCTTGGACGCGGTGATGCAGTATGTCCGGTCTGGCGCCCACTGGAGATCTGTAACCGGATGTTTTGGCTCGTGTACTGCAACGTTGTCGAGTTGCTCTCCAGTCTAGCATCTCGTCAGCACATTTTGATATCAGCAAAGCCGCTCAACTGACCTTCGCATCGTATTGCGACACGCTTCCATCCTCATGTCCTGCAATAATGTACTTCGACAGATAACTCCATCCGGCAACCGTAGCTTTGCTGTCCTCGCAGGTAATAACCAGCGCCTTCTCATCACTCTGCGGCCCATTCACATCCCGGTTGATGTCCAACACAACGATCGTGCCCAGGAATCCCATACGCATCTCCGTAACTGCCAGTAACTGCGATCCGTCCTCGTTGAACTCGACTCTCTTGACTGCAGTGTTGAAATCCCAGGTCTTCAGGCACTTTCCGCTCTTCACATCCCATAGTCTGACTGTGTTGTCGGCAGCACCGGAGGCGAGGAGGGTCGAGGTTGGGTCGACATCGATGGTCCAGAGAGCTCCTTGGTGGCCGTGGTACGTGCCGAGACGCTCGCCGTTGTGTGCGTACCAGGCGCAAATGTGTTGATCCTTTGCAGTCGAGAAAATAAGATCGCCATCGCGGTTGTATCTAGAGAAGAGTCAGTATATGCCAGCGCATGCGTTTTTCGTGAGGCTGAGCCGTACTTGATCTGGGTGAGCGCACGCTCCTAAAGAGATTGTCAGTGATGTTCAGAGGATCAGAGGTTCAGAGGTTCGCTGGAAGAGCAAGAACGTACGTGTCCCTGGAGAAGAATGGGTCTCATGTTGGCGGTTGGTGGTGGAGATGGTGGGTGGAGGGGATGAGAGAGATAGATGTATAGAGAGGTAGACGTATGAGGTCGGATTCACGAGATGCAAGCTCGCCGTCAAAAGTTCGCGATTTGCCTCTTGCACTGTCGTCGATTCTCGAATTGTGTGGTGGGGTGGCCAATCAGATCGCCTGCGCAGACAGGCGGGGCGGCATCCAGTCATCCAGTCACCCACCTAAAGGTTAAATCTTCACGTGACTCATATTGTACTCATCTCTCCAGCTCGGAGTCATCTTCACATTTGGGGCATCACGTGGTTCCCAAGCGATAACGGAAGATTGAGATCTTATCACGGATTAGTTAATTATCCGATATTCTTCTTTAAATAAGCAATTCTTGGCAATCTGCCGCCCTTCTTCCCGCAACTCTCAACTTAAAACTCTCAACTCTCAACTTGAAACTCAAAACTCAAAACTAAAACTTTCATCGGCTCATCTCATCTCATCATCTCATGTCATCTCTAGTCCACCTCCACTGCCATTACCGTCCTCATTACCGTCCCTTTACCACTGAACTTGACCTCATTACAAACCCGTGGCATTTCCACGCGTCGCACTGGCTTACAACTTCACATATACACATATACACAGTAGCATCACAGGGATTCTTGTTCCAGATCACTGTCCATGTGGATGAGGACCACGACTGCCGAGACGCACCATTTCCCATTTATCCGTTTCACCATCGCGGCACATTGATGCGTCACATCCACATCGATCGCCTAGGATTGGCAGAGCAGCAGATCCATTCCAAGTCGAAGGTGGCTGCTATAGTATGGTTTGCGGTGACTTCTCTTAATCTTCATCTTTTTTTCTTCATCCTTTTATCTTCATCTTTGCTTTTCTCTCCAGATAGCAGGGAAAGCATCACGTTGATGAAGGTTGATGCAGGCTCTCCAGAAGTCGTCCCCGAAGAGGCATCTCTCCGAATTCTCTCGGCAGCCCTTTTTTTCAATATGGAAGGTCGGGGGGCAAGACGTGATAACCGTTACTAGCGGAACATGCCATATTTCTTTTCCAGTCAGTCGCGACCATTTTAGATCTGTAAGAGATTGATAATATGATGTTCTCTTGTCTGTAATTGGCATTTCGTCCATTTCTGTTGATGTCGCGAACCCCGTCATGTGCGTACATGCACTATGGATAAATCTTCATGGCAGGGACAAGAACCCCGAGATAAGGTTTTGCTTCGGCTTCTCTTTATGGCATTTCCCAAGAACGGAAGTCCTTGCCTATTATTTCATCATCATCAATATTTTTAGGACTTGGGTCATGCTCGACATGCTGCGCCGTCATGTAGTATATTGATGGGTCAGTATCTGAACCGTGGTGCGTACCATGACCTTCTCAAATAGATGAAGCACTACTCCTGACTACTATATTTGGAATTATGGAGAGTATACGTTATCATATGTGGCATCATCGTTTTAGACGATTCTAGATAGATGTCCACCTTAATTGATATGTTCCCCCATCCTTCTATATTGTTTGAATGATTTTGCCTTCACATTTTCGTTCCTCGTGCTCTCAGGAAGTAAGAATCTCTAACTTTGATACCTGAGATATGGCCAAACCTTCTCCAGCGGTCGCAGCTGCTCGCCAGGCGAACAATGTTGCTGCTACTGTATACTGGGGCGCTGGTATACTCGGCATCATCATCTTGATGACCGTATTCCACTGGGTAGGAAAGGTACTTCAACGACGTAGGCCACACAATGCTGGACCATTGACAAAGGCTACGAGGTAAATCTGAATGCATTTGGATTTGGATCATTATTAACATATACATGTAGGCTTGTACGAACCGTGTTGATACGAAGAGTCCCCTATCTCCCTACAGTTGGCCATGGTATGCTGTTCTCGGCGTACCTGGGCATTAATGTCGCTGTTACCGTTACGTTGGTGAAATGGGATAGTTCAATACTCGCCAATATCGCAAAGCGGTTGGGCTGGTAAGTTGCTTTTTTTAGTCAAGCACACGAATCTGATTTACATCGGCGTTGATCTCCCATCACAAATTCGGGGTGCTGAGTTCCCAATGAACACTTCTGGATAGACAATGACGATTTCCCTGGGATAATCCGAAAATCTCGTGTTTGATCTCGCTTGCTATCTTCGAGCGTCCATGAATGACAGTGGCTATGAAAAATTCCACATTCACTAGTCGCTAACATTCTCTCAGGGTCGCTACCGTCAACATGCTCTTCCTAACGTTCCTCGCCCTTAAGAACACTCCACTTGCCTTCCTCACCGCCCATTCCTATGAGCGTCTCAACATCCTCCATCGCTTGGCAGGCTACACCACTATCGCCGCCATGGCCGGGCATGTGCTGGTCTACCTTGTCGCTCTCCAGAAGTCAGGCGCGCTCTATGTCTTCCTGCAATTTGATCAGATCATGGGCATTGTTTCTGGTGGCGCGATGTTAGCTATGGGCCTGACTGGATTTATCCTAAGGGAAAAGCTGTATGAGATGTTTTATATTATCCACATTGTGTGCTACATCCTCGCTCTCATTACACTCGCTATGCATCGTCCGCATCCAGAAGAAGACGCACTATGGATCGTAGTATTCGCTGCTGCGCTCTGGGTTTCCGACCGCCTCCTTCGCGCCGGAAGGATCTTCTGGTACGCAGGCGGCAATGTGGCGACTGTTACCCTGCTTCCGCATGGCGGGATGAGACTTGTGTTGAAACGATCATCTCATCGTGCTGTACCAGGAAGCCACGTTTACCTCTGGATTCCGTCAATCAGGATGTTTGAAAGCCATCCATTCACCGTTGCCTCGACAGACCCGATTGAGCTCGTCATCAAGGCCCAAGATGGTTTCACCGGCGATCTACTGAAGAAGGTGACAGCAAGACCCGGTGTTGAGTTGAGAGCAAGCATGGACGGACCTTATGGTTCTCTACCCGATTATTCGCTCTTCGACCATATTGTATTTGTGGCTGGTGGTAGTGGAGCAAGTTTTACATTCGGCATTGCCTGTGGACTTCTCCGAACCGTTGGTGAAGAGAGAAGGCCCTCAATGAGCTTCCATTGGGCAATCAGATCGCCAGGTACTGCGCTTTTTCTGTTCCTTTCTTAATCATTCAAAATTATTAACCATAGATAGAAACTCTAACATGGTTTGCCGCGGAGCTAAACATGCTCCAATCCTCTCCTTTTGTTCAGACGACGATCCACATCACCGCCTCAAGTTACATCAGCAATTCTCCACCCCTTACGCCAGCACCAGTACTGGCGCGCCACAAGTCAACTCAAACATCCGAGAGCACCTTCCACCTATCACGAAAGGTTGAGCAACAGCTCTCCCTCGCCGGTTCCGACTCCAGCCGCTCTCTCGACCGCGCTTTCGATGGCGACATCGAAAAACAAGGCAGCACATCGACCTTCGCATCCGTCGGCTCCTCGCCCGTGGAGAAGAAGGATCTCGATATCGAGAAACAGCTCGAATACTCGCTCTCTAACAGCTCGTCGATTCCATTGCGCTCGGCACCTCCGCCACCAGGTGTCCTACCCTTTGTGGGAGATAATGCGAGGATGAAGACGATTCACAGGAGACCGGATACGAGGGATATGGTGAGGACGGAGATTGAATGCGCAGATAGGAGGTTTAGGGATGCTGGAACGCCGAATAGGAGGGTGCTCATTGTCGCATGTGGACCGGGGAAGATGGTAGAGGACGTCAGGAGGGCGGTAGTTGGCTGGGTGGCGCAGGGGGATGGGTGCGGAGTTGAGTTACTTGTCGAGGGTTTTGGGTGGTGAGTTAGAAGTGAATGAGGGGCTGTGCCATTTTGGGATGACGTTTCAGGTGATTTGTTTGCTGTTTTGGGGGGGCCCGGGGGCGGGGGGGGGACTTAGCGATATAGGGGCGCATACAAGGTGAGAGGGTTTAAGAGCACATTCTTTAGGCACTGCATCTCATGCTTGCTTTTGGCGATTCAATTAAGATTTCATTCATTGCGTGACAATTGGTCTGGCTCGTACGATCTGAGCCTGTGAGGTAATCTATATGAATCAATCCAAGCCATCACAATCGATTATGCTGAGCCAGGACCATAAATACTGTCGAGGATGAGGTACTAAGTTGCTGAGAACCAAGAAACAGTGTTTCTTTGTTCATTAATACGTGAGCCGCGCAGGAAAAGAAAACGACTGCACTCTATATCTATGCTATCATCTTATCATCATCTCATCATTCGTCAAATCCCAGTCACCCTTCCCAGGCTCATAATCTCTAAAGCACCAAAGAGAAAATGGAGGTAAAATCAAGGCACAACTCGGGCATCCGACCACAACAGAGCTTTGCCCTTTGCCATGAACTCTCATCAGCATATCGGCAGCAATCCAATCACTCCATATCCTCAATTGCCGAGAGCATATCGAAGGCGTTCTTCCCCCTATCCCCCAATCCCATCACACCCGCAGAACTCCCATTCTGGCCCTGATTCGCCGTCACAGTTGCCTTTGGTGTCGAGAAATTTGGGAAATCTGTCATCCGATCCCCAGTTAGTGATCAAAAAAGCCCAGCATCAGAGGGAGAGCCTTACCAAAGGGCTTTTGTCCTAGTGTCGGCGAAGAGATGTATGACTTCTTCGTCGAGGTTGAGTTGCCAGGAGCGTGTATAGAAGAAGCCAGCCCCCCATTGTTGCTGGAAAGGTCACTCTTCGTTGCGATGATTTGGCTCGGACGAGCGATATTGCCTGGCGGACGTTAGCTGGCATTAAGTTTTAAGATAGTAAGGATAACTCACCAAAAGAATTCTGAGAAAGTCTCGAGGCCTGGCTGCTAATATTGCCAAACCCCCCCGTAGTTCTGTTCGGCGCACCCATCCTCCAACTACTCAACTCTCCAGGCTGTCCAGCTCGCAGCCCCTCCTTGATTCTCTCTCCGACAACATCTCCCTTCCCCACCACATCCCCCTTTCCTCCATCACCCTTGCATTTCAACTCCAGATAATGCTCCCTCTTGTACCAGGCAGGCAATCCATGAAACAATCCCAACGCCCGCTGGGTCGCCACATCCGTCGGCATCTCGTGCTTGTACTTGCAGCCCTGTTGAGCGAAAGCGCAGACGCCGTCATGGACCCATTTGTCGCAGTAAACCTTCTCCCTCTTGGGTCCGTTCGAATGGGTAGGGGTGCCGAAGGAGCCACGCGAGTGGGTCGAGCGGTTAGACAAAGCGGATGACGCTCCTCCCACGATCGTCTCCATGTCGCCTCGCGTGCCCATATTCGGCGACGGCGTTGAGCCCGGCGTCATGACGTATCCGGAGGGGAGGGAAGCCGTCTTTACAGGCGGCAGCGGCTGATGTCCTCGCGGAAGAGGCAGGATGATGAGACGCTCAGGCCCTTGGGTGGAGCGAAGTCCCATGATGGGAGGAAGCTCGTCCAGAGCAACAAGACGGGTGTATTGGCCATTGCCACGGTGGAATGCGTAGGAGGTTGCATATTGGAGGTGACGCTCTGTGATAATTGTTTGAGGGGCATCGAGCATGTTCATTTGGGTAGCGGAGGTGCTGAATATGGAGTTTTGCATCGGGAGGCTTGGAAGAGCAGAGTTAGAGGTGCTGGCATTGTTGTTGATCTGCCAGAAGCTGTTGCCTGATGAAGGGTTGTTTGGATTTTGAGGTCCGAAATTCTTCTGGATTGTATAGCCTCTGTTGATTCTGTTGAGGCCATTAGCTGGAGTCTTGGGGGAAGCCATGTCCATGCTCTGATCGGAGTTTGAGGATGCTAACGAAGGAGGGTTGCTGTTCAAGGACAAATGCTCTGTCAAGAAGTTGAGATCTGATGCGCCTGAATAGTGTGGAACTCCATCTGAAGGGTTGCTAAATGGGGCCATGGCAGTACAGTAAGCCTTATACAAAAAGATGGGCAATATAGAATCTGCGATCAGAAGTCTCTCTGCGACCCTTGGAGACTGGCGAAGGGGTTCGCTGTATCTATATTGTCGAAACTTACAAGGATTGAAAAGGGAAAAAAGAGAATGAAGAAAGAAGGATAATGGAACAAATATATCAAGCTGAGCTTCTCATGTTCTTATGGGGAAGTGGGGGAGGTAACAGCGTTTGTTGGAAGCAATGAGGGTTTGTGGCAGCGGATAGCTGCATATGCTGTTTGACGTCTGCACTTTGGGACGACATGAGAAACTCAGTCCTATATTTGAGAGGCGGTTAAAGAATATAAATATCCCTTTTCATTATTGTCCCGTACATATCTAGGAAGGCTTTGTGAGAGGCAAATGGCAAGGGAATGCTGATGACTGCTGTCAAAGTATCCAAAAGGTGTTCATTGGGGATAGCTGTGTGAACCCAGCAGAAAGTTGACGCACAAAGATCGGTGAAGTGGCAAACAGCCATCAGTCGGTGAATATCTCGCTGGTGTTCCAGAATAATGGATGCTGACTTGGTGCTTCAGGCGTTCGTGCTCGCTTTGGATGGCCAAGTATCCACGATTCCTGGATCATGGTGACCTGGGGCGCAATCACCTCCACTGAGGTTTGACAACTGTCAAATTTCTGATAATGGACCTAGCTTTTCCATGAGGCTGCTGCAGCTCGGACTGATGATGAACAATGGCAAGACATCTCCCTTCTCCCTGTTGTTCAAAGAGGACAAACATATGACAATGCTTGTTGGCATGAGAAGACTTGCATTCTTGCCTCAAGTTCGTGCAGGCGGACATTTCCAGGGGGAAAAAAATTGTGTGCTCGCAGCTATGCTTGACATACAGGTTGGCGCTGGGCTTTATGCCCTTCCGCTAAATATTGAATATATACTGTCCAGTCAACAAGTTGAAGAGTGTATGATGATGAAAGGAGTGACTCTGGACATGAATTGTCGTTATATCGGATAATTGTATCCCAATCCGTCCCAAAGCATGCCCCGTACTATCATGCAAGTAGTGGAAGATCAAAGGAACCCTAATTATCCAACGGGACTGATATCACACAGCAGATGCTTTTTTCAGTTCTAGAAATGGTGCATGTGTGTATTCATAAAGGTATAAGCTAGCAAAATACCACACCCATTGTGCCTGAATCCTTGCTCCGGGTATGCAGAATAACCCCTCGCTCGATCTCTTGTAAGCGCCCAAATAAGTAAAGTAAATGCTCAACTGGAAAACTGCCCGAGCGGAGGACCAGGTTGCGAACCTGGAGCAGCAAGTGGCAGAATTGGCCGACTCCTAGCTATCTGCAACTCCTTCTGTCTCTTCTTCTTCCTAACCAGATCACCAATCACACCCCTCAAGTAACTTCTCGCGGCCTCGATCGATTCTCTAGACTCAGTGCTGGTCTTCAACGCATCAAGCATAAGGCGGACCTGAGTTTCGGACGATAAGTGAGGACAGGTGCGCGCTGTTCCGTAATGTGCAAGGCCACAGAGATTGCAATGTTCCGCACCTGCACGCTTCAGGGCGCAATAACCGATCATGTGTACCTCTCCACATGCGAGGCATTGGCGGTTATGAATGGCTTTATCGGCAAGCTCCTTTGCAGACTTCTGACCGTTGAAGATTGTCGGCGTGTTGCGAATAACTTTGACTCGGCGAAATTCATCGACTATTTATGTGTTAACGAAATTCGATATAGAAGCAATAATAACTTCAAAGATCCTCCACAGCCGATTGATACTCAGCCAACTCTGAGTCTGAGTCGACAACTATCGGTTCTGGCAGTTTTTTTGGCTTTATCTTCTTGGCATCAGGAATGACCTTCGGCATTGGAATCATTGGGGACTTCCCAGAGAATGTGCCTTTGACAGGGCCTGACTTGGCCGTCTTTGTGAGGTCTGCAACCCGAACAGTAGTCCTCTTGACTGAAGCTGGCTTCTGAGCTGGCTTCTGAGGAGTTGGGGGTTTCGAGAGATTGCTGCTGCTTGTACCACTACTTGCAACAGCCTTCTTTCTCGGTCTACTAGGCGGGCACAAAGCTCTGTTCTTTTTCATTCCTGAACTTCCAGAGATAGGCCCAGAAGAAGAATTCTGATTGGATGCTTTCTGAGGAGTCCTCGGATTGTGAACTTGTTTGATCACTCTCTTTGGAGTTGCCTTCTCTGCAATCTTTTTTGGGGTCGCCTTCTGTGGAGCAATTGGAGTGCTCTTGGCTTGTTTTGAAGTGGAATCCATTTTCGCAGGGGTTTGAACAAGGGGATGTTTCTTCGTACCTCTTCCTCCTGATCGAGCGTTTTGCGCTGAAAGCTCGCTAGAATTGATGACAGTGTCTTCAAATGCTTCAGAGTCCTCCTCCTCTTCAGCATCAGAACTTTGTCGAAGGGCAAAATCAGTATCGCTATCGCCTCCACCAAGTTTTGCGGGTCTTGAGCGATCCGCTGTGCCATCTTCATTCAACGGTTGTTCTACGTAGCCAATAACCTATGAAAATGTTAGCATCCATCAAATTAAGGATGACGAAGAAAAACGCATCACAAACCTGGCGAGCACGCTTTCCGCGTCCAAATTGCTTTTGTTTTGCCAACTCTTCACGTGCTGCTTCCTCCTCTCGCTCTCTGAGAATCTTCTCCCAAACATCCGCATTTGGCGTCTGAACATCGGACTCTGCATCACCCACGTCTTCCTGAAGCGTAGCAGAATCATTTGCCCAAATTCTAGCATAGGAGAATTGAGATTCTGCCGACTTATCATCCCCAGTATTTGTAACCTCCATCTGAGTTCGATCAAGCAGTTTATCAACAGAGGCGGAATCGTAACGGATATCGTTTTGATCATCATCCTCGAATAATGCGGTAGCACCGTGCTGCAAGATGGTTTGAACATCGACACCAGCATCGTCATCACCACCCATACTATTGATAATTGCTTCATCGAGTGACATCTTCTTTCGACCAATTTGAACTATCTTCTCTTCGGCACTATCCTTGGTCATCAATTGGAAGACAAGAACCTTCTTTTTCTGGCCAATTCGATGAGCTCTGGAGAGTGCTTGAAGATCCTGATGTGGATTGAAATCCGGATCCATGATGATCACGGTATCTGCGGTCGCCAAATTGATACCGACTCCTCCAGCACGGGTCGATAATAAGAAGGCAAATAATGGGGAGTCTGGGGCATTATATGCATCGATACGCTTTTGTTTCTCGAGCGTCCCAACGCTGCCATCCAGACGTTGGAACTGAAGGCCTAAACCGTCGAGGAAGTCCTCGATAATATCCAGCTGCTTCAGAAATTGGCTGAAAATTAAGACGCGATGTCCTCTTTCTTGGAGCTTTGGAAGCATAATCTCGAGGAGCTGAAGCTTTGAAGAGGCATCCACGAGATTGCGATGAAGAATAGCGCGACTTGCTGATGTTTCTTCAATTGCCTCGCTGTAGACGAATGGATGGCATAGGCATTTTCGCAGCTGCATCAAGATATTGTTGAGGCTGCCTCTCTCGCTTGGCTTTAGTTGCGTCTGATCCTTGCCGAAGATGGATCTGAGGAGCTCTGGACTCTTTGCGAGGATAGACTTGTAGAGCTTTTTCTGAACCGTGCTCATAGTAACTGGGATGATAACTTGAGCCATGGGTGGAAGGAATTTGAGAACCATGGCCTTGGTACGTCGAAGGAAATATGGCCGAATAAGGTTATGTAGTTCAGGCAGGTTTTCATTCGTTAATTCTGCGTATTGCTCGTCCAGATCAGCAGCATTGATGTCCGAGTCGAGGAACTGGAGCAGCGTAAAGAGCTCCTTTTTATTGTTCTGGAGAGGCGTTCCTGATGGGTATTAGTAAAGCCTGATAGAATTATTATGGAGATCTTACCTGTCAAGAGGACACGGAACGGGATCTTCAATGCTGTCAAAGCTCCATAAAGAAGATTCTTATCATTCTTGAGGCGTTGTCCTTCGTCAACGATCAATCCAGCCCATTTAGTGTTCTTGAAGAAAGCTCGACTACTATCGTCGACAGGAGCCTCATATGAGGTGACGACAATATGAGCTGCCAGCTCGCTGCGGCCATCAGGGAATAATTCGTATTTCATGGCGGTTTCTCTTGCTTCGCGAGAGCCATAATATGTTACTACGCGCAATGAAGGAGCCCACTGCTTGATTTCTCGGCGCCAATTGGGGCAGGTCGAGTTAGGAACAACAACCAAGAAAGGCCAGCACTGCTTTTGTTAGCGTGATTCTGAATCTCGATCATGAGTTCTAACCTTGGGTTTCTCCTTTATCAACGCAGTGAGCGCTGAAATAACTTGGATGGTTTTACCAAGTCCCATCTCATCAGCGAGAATGACGTTCTTTTCCCGATGAAAATTATATAGAAGCCAATTCATGCCTTCAATTTGATATTCCATCAACTTTCCACCAGTAACAGCAGCAGGTTGCGCCTCCATGAGAATGTTCTTTTCAAAACTGGACTTTCTGTATTCTGCCAATCGATCCTTGATTCTGGACTGGCGATGCTTGAAATATTTTCCAGCGATGTATTCCAGATAGGCGGCTTTGAAATCGGCGTATCTCTCCGTATCCACTGGGTCTGGCGGGCTCTCCCAAGCGACTTCATCATACCCAAGACCATTGAATTTAACCAAGACCTCCGTAACTTCCTTAATACGAGCTTTATCGACCTCCTCGGTATGAGTAGAGACTCTGCTAGAATATTTGACATCCAGTACGATCTCGATTCTCAAAAATTCTTCCGGAATGGCATCCTTCTCGGTCATAATTGGGAGACCATTATTCTGTTCGAGGCAACGGCGAGCGAAGGCATTTCTCATTGCAGCCGCAGTAACACCCCATACCCAAGGTCCAGGCATCCATGTACAACGGAAATAAGACGTTCCTTGCCATCTGATGAGGTATTCTTTCGAGTCTTCAGTGAGCATGTCGAGAGTATGACCAGGAACATAGGTATCAAGATCGATAGGTCTCCAGGCAACGATGCTCTGTGGCTTTCCTGGGACTTCAAGACATTCCTTACAGCTCCATTGTGGCGAATATTCGGAGAATCTATACTCTTGGAGCTCTTCCAGGATATTTGGGGTGTCCGAGGAGACTTTCAGAGGAGGGAGATGCTCAAAATGAAAACCTCGCTGGCAGGTAATACATCGGAATAAGAGAGTTGAAGAATTGTTGACGAGGTCCGGAGAAACAGGAGTAATCGGATCAGATCCTCCATTCTCCTCTCTCAGCTTCTCCTCTTGCTTTGACGTCTTCTTAATCGAGAATGGTGCGCAAGCGAGACCAGGCTGATGGCATTCTTGACAAGCACCCAGATCTGGAGCATTCTTATCCTTCTTGCGAGCCAGTCCAATGCAGCGCCGGCATTGCAAGACGAAATTATCCTCACCTACCTTCGTCACAAGGTGGTCTCTGTTGCTACGATAGCCAAGACAGACTTTGTGGATTGATGTGGTGCAGCCTTGGCATTGGATAAGAGGGCTAGGTCCCTTATTAGATGTCGTATTCAGTCCTGAACAAACATCGCAATGACGGTTGTGGATAACTTTGAAGTGATTGTTGGCGGGCAGAGGCTGAAAGACCTCGCGGATACTGAGAATCTTTGGTCCTGTATCGACTCCAGAAACTTCATCGGCGTAGATCTCTTCATCTTCGAGGAGTTCTCTCATGCTATTCGATGTTTTCGTAGTCCTTCCAGATCTTCTCGTTGGCTCTACTTTCTCAGAAAAAGAGTCGTCGGCGTATGATTTCTTCTCACCAAACATGCCAGACTTCCTACCCATTCCACCTCTTGTCGGCTTTCCTCGACCACGACCACGACTTGGACGACCAGGTCTACGCTCGACCATGATGACATCGCCATCACTCTGGGAAGTCTTGCTAAGATCTTCACTGTCCTTTGCACCTCTCAAAGATCGGGAGCGTGAAGGTCGTGTATTGTAGCCACGCGTAGGTTGGATACCTCTGCTGCGTGTTAGGAGAGTTCGTGACACTGGCTCATCTTCCAAAGATTCGTCATCAGAAGTGACCATGTTGATGGCGCTTCCGTTCATTCGTGTGCGAGGACTCTTTCTAGATCGCGAAGACCTTAGCGGACTGGCAAGACGTTGTCTCTTTGCGTCGGAGTGATCGATTGATAGTTCATCTTCATCCTCACTCCCAACTTGACCAAAGTTGAAGGCCCGACGCCCATTTGTGCGAGTGCGTTTTCCCATGGAAGACATGCTTGGCTGTCTTGCCGATCGCTCTCGGAGTGTGTGGACTGGCCCAGGCGAGGACTCATAATCGTCATCTTCGTCGTCCATGTGGTTATACATATCGAGAGCGTTGTTGCCGTTGGGCAGTTCAAGAAGATCTCCAAAGGGAACCTGATGGTAATGAGTGAGCTTATGTTAAGAAGTGAGGTTGTGGCTGTTGTCGTATGAAAGAACAGGAATAGATGGATATAGATCAAAAATCAAACGAGTCTTATAGAATAAGGAATAGGTAATGATTGTAATTCTGAGGTATTCGAGCATAGGAACAAGGATGATGTTGATCTTTATGATGGATGAAGATGGTGTAGTTGAATGGAGGATGTGAGAACGAAGAGGAGCTAATCAAAAGATAGATGGGCGAGCCAAAAACAAAAACACCCCAGGTGATGTCGTAGGGAGGGCAGAATAGGCACTCACAATATCTTCTCGTCCGTCCCGGTACAAAACCTTATAGCAAACGTCGTCGCCTTCTACCTCCTCCAATACCCTCTCTACTGCGTCGTCTTCTGATTCTGGGGACACTCTAGTATATTCATCTCGGTTTATAGGAGGTGGTACAACTATCTCGATAGCCAATTCATCTGCGTCGTGCTGGGCAGACTCTTGTGAGTCCTCATCCATTGCGTCTTCCGCTTGTTCATCATCGGCCGTGGAGGTGGAGACTCGGGGTCTATGTTGCAACGGGGAGAGGGTGGCTGTGGCTGTGGCTACGTTGATGCTTTCTGCTCGGGAAGGGGCGTTGGATGCTTGCAGCTCGTCGACAGAATCGCCTTCTCCGGCCTCGCTGGAGGCCATGATGTCTATATCCCCAATATCCCCGATATTGTCACAGCCGTTGAGCGTTGAGAGAGGCGGCTCCTGAGCCAGAGAGGTGCTGTTCGTGCGTGGAGTTTTCGTGATACCTGTCGCAAGTCAGCTATCTCTGCTCTCAGTCGCCCGGGAATGGCACACATCGCCATGCTCACCGACCTCAAGCGAACCCTCTGTTGGTTTCTGAGGATAATCGCGGCTTCATGTTCAGGGAGGACTGTGCATTGGACGTTGTGAAGGTCCGGCTTGGTGTTGCTGCGAGCTGCGATAAACGCGCCTCACCACTATCTTAGTGAGACGCGATTAATCAGATCAGATTAGTCGCGTATAGAGAGTCTCTACCTAGTTGGCACCTTCGAGATTCACGCAGTAGACTCTAAATAAGGATTTTAATAGCATTTTAATAACATTTTAACAACATTGTAATAACATTTTAATGGCACTATATCTTCGTTTCTACTGTATAACTGAAATTTCATTATATGCCGACCAAATGCCAATTTCCATTTCCACATGCCATGAGTCGCTCCAAAGACGGAAGGTCCCGTTTTATCCCTGCCCAGTGCCACCCACGCCGCCGCCGCCAGCCGCCGCCGCTAAAAAGTTACAAAGTCCCTGCCAAAAAGTTCAGCGAGGACCCTCATCAAATCCAGATCAACTCGTTCTTTTCATGAAATGAGCAACATTGCTCTTTCCGGACGATGCCAGCGCTTAGGATCTCGTTCCATAGCGCTCCATCTCTTGTATCCTTTTCTTAATTCCAGATCCGCCTCGTTGAATTCAGCCATCGGCCGCGGTCTTCGCAAGTCGCAAGGAGTAGGATTTAGAGGCCGCGAGAAGCCTCAATATGGCGCTGGCGCCCAAGATGCCGTAAGACATGGAGAAGATATGCGCATCCGAGCGGGAAAGCGTGAGGTCAAAGATGACTCGAAACCCGTTCGACGCTCACGAGCGGCACGGTTCAATGATCCTGAGTCGAGCTTTGGAAAACGAAGCGCGGTTGGGAGGGAGAAGAAGGGGCTCGAGGCGCCGAAGCGTAGGGATGGAAACTTCACACGGCCCAAGATCGATTACGAGAAGGCAGAGGCGAGGAAGAGAGCAGCTGAGTCGGATCGCATGGAGATTTTAAGGAATCCGGATAAGTCGAAAATGAGCAAGAGTCGGCTTGCATATCTAGCCAGAGAGACTGGTACTGGAGGATTTAGAGAACTCGAATCGGCGCCTACACCTCGACCCGATCCCGAAAGTGATGCCTTCGCCGTTCGAAAACAGCGCGAGACCGAGCGTCGCCCGACACCAGACCGCCAATCCTTCAGGGATGAGAAATCTGCCCAGAGAAGAGACGACAAACCTGCCTGGGGAAGAGACGAGAAACCTGCCTGGAAGAGAGACGAGAAACCTGCCTGGAAGAGAGACGAGAGTCCTGCCTGGAAGAGAGACGAGAAACCTGCCTGGAAGAGAGACGAGAGTCCTGCCTGGAAGAGAGACAAGAAACCTGCCTGGGGAAGAGACGAGATACCTGCCTGGAGAAAGGACGAGGGAGAAGCGCCTCGAAGTGCCGAAGTGAAACCAAAGTTCACATCAACAATGGATAAGCGCATTCCCCTTTCCATTCCGTACACCACCCCTGCCTCTGAGTTTCTCTACGGCGCCTCCGTCATCGAAGCCGCCCTTTCCTCACGCGCCTCGCCCCGCCGCAAGCTCTACAAACTGTACATCTACTCGGGCGAGAATCGAGAGAATGAGGATCGTGATAAAAACTTCGCCAGGCTGGCGAGGAGACAGGGCGTTCCCGTTGAGTTTAAGAATGCGGAGTGGTTGCGCGTTATGGATAAGATGTCAGGAGGCAGACCACACAACGGATATGTCCTGGAAGCATCGCCACTGCCGAGACTTCCCGTCGTCAGTTTGGGAGAGCTCACAATGAGGGATATGAAGCAAGGGTTCGAGGTTGTGCTCGATCACCAGTCCAGGGAGGAGGCCCAGGTGAACGGGTCAAATGATTTCGTGCCTGTTCCTTCTATGGGTAAATCTGGCGACGGACGAAAGCCGTTTGTGCTGCTCCTCGACTCGATTCTCGACCCTGGCAATCTGGGCGGAATTATCAGGACAGCGAGTTTTCTGGGCGTGACTGCTATTGCGATCTCAAGCCGCAATTCTGCGAGCTTCACACCTGTCGTATTGAAGGCATCCGCGGGCGCGAGTGAGAACGTCACGTTGTTCACTGTCAATAAACCAGCAGGGTTTATTCAGGATTCCAAGGCTGCCGGGTGGAAGGTGTATGCTGCTGTTGCGCCGAGCACGAATAGAACGAGCGGCATGCCGATTGCTTTGACGACCGATGAGCTGTTCAACCCTCTTGACCAGGCGCCGAGCATTCTCATGCTTGGGAATGAGGGAGAGGGCCTGAGATGGAATCTAAGGAGTAAGGCGGATGTGGATTTGAGTATCGATGGAAGTAAAGACAGGGGCGGCGTGGACAGTCTGAATGTCAGTGTTGCGGCGGGCATTCTGTGTAATGCTTTTTTGAGGAAGGTCGATCACATTCCGGGCCCGAGAAAGAGTGCTAAGCAAGAGATTGTACAAGAGATTGAGATGAAGGGAGATCTGTTTTAAGAGTAGATAGGTCATGGGTCCAGGGGAGCTTTGGACTGTACCTTGTACAATATCTGTATTTTTAACTCTGTAACATGTAAGCATATAGAATACCACGAACTTACTACTCATCGCAAGATATGTCGACGGGCGCCACAAGTCTTAGGTAGCCTTTGTAATCCACTGATTTCCGAGATTGCAATATTTATTATGTATGTAAAAGGAGACGAGGTTCTCAGCAATCCGCTCTCCAGCTTGAAAATCCGTCACCTAAAAAACCAGCACCCCATCAAATATGCCTGATGAAACACAATTTCATCTCGAGAAAATGACTGCAGATATGACAAGAATTAATCTAATAGCAACAGCAGAAGCAATAACAGCACCTAGCAGGACAATATGAAGGCGGCAGCTGGTCCGTGAACATGGCTCCTATTTGAACACGAATTTCGGTGGATGAACAATTTCAAAAGTTGGCAAATGGCAACTGAAGATGACGGAAACGTGCTTTGGTAGAAGTCAGGTGTGTTTATGATTATGATTTGAAAAGTACTTTGTTTGGCTATTAGAGTTTGAGTTTTATAGAGCAAGGATGGGATGTAAACGGAGCACAAAAGCTGGAGCAAAGGGCGCGATGTTCTTGCGAGTTTAGGCTACGGAATGACGAGCTGGATGTCTTCGAAGTTAGCTACCGAGCACGATATCTGTCTTATCATGTATATAAATGGATAGAACAGTCTGTTTTATGAAGCAGCAGCGGTTTATGAGATGCTCACAGCTAATTGGGCAGGTGGTAGAAGAGATGATTACAAAAAATATGAGGGATGAATGTTTATGGTAACGAAATTGGTATATGCTCTATGTTTCTCTCCAAGTCTTAATTATGTTACTCTTTTGGAACTTCTAGGAGGAAATAGCTGAGGGGACCTTTATTTCCTTGAATTCGGAAGACCCCATGCCGTATGGATTATTTTCCTCTAAAATTACTGCATCTTGGTTTTCAGAAAACCAATGACTGTTCCCTTGCTTCTCTCCGTCTGTCGGTGCTGAGTTCCATGGAGACCGAAAGGAACAGGGTGTATAAAGATCTCTCTTTCCCTTTCTTCTCTTTACCCTTCAACGACAACAACCATTAAATCCCATGACCCCCCAGAAGAACAGTGCGATTTATAGATTCATGGTGGAATTTCATTGTACCAAATCTCTCCATCCGTTATCTCGATGTGGTGGGCTACATAATAGCAAGAAACCAAGGTGGTGGTGGGCTCTATAACAGCAACATAAAAAACATAGAAAATGTCGACGGTGACTAGAGACAAGTGACAAGCTTCAAAGTGGCATCATGGCAAAGAGCGAGAGACAATGAGAAGAATACTGCAAAGTAGCTGAGGACGAATCCAAGTCGTAATAAAAATGGGGAAGTCTGGGACATTGACATCTGGGCAAGTCCATTTACCTCCAGTGCAATATGACTTATGGTCTGGTGCCGCAGATGAAGGAAGAAGAAGAAGAGTTGTATATATACATATTTTTGTGAGGAAATTTGAAGTAGAGATAGGCATTTGTTGCTCAGGTATCCGTAAATATCGACCCATAAAAGTAGTTACATCTACACGCCACATGACGGATTTGACAGAACTTGAAATTCCAGGAATATTTCCATGTCTCAAAAGCACAGGTGGAAGACGTCACAGATGAAGTAGTTTTACTAGCTTTATGTGAAGAGAGTTTTGGGAAAGCAGGTTTGAGTGAATATGGGCACACTGCAATGATGGATATATATCTACTACGCTGGAGAAGTTCAAAGCATATTCATAAAGAGACGGTGGGTTGCATGAACAGATTGAGCTGAAGGGATCGGCTGAGCAGGCGACGAAATCCAGCACGCAAGCAATGGCGGCTTAATATTTGACCATAGTCATGATTCGCCTTTGCCTCTGCTCCATCTCAAGCAACAACCGCCTCCTTCCCATGGAGTGCCTGTCGTTGTCCCAAGCGATCTGAACCCAAGCCATCTGAATATGCACGCAGCATCATCTCTGCAACAAGGAGAGTTTCCTCCTTTAACACAGGAAGCTGGTGGCCGACCTGTGATTCCATCACTCTGGCCGTCGCCTCATCGAAGTTCTCTGCCAGCAGTATCTCGCCGCTTTCACGCCATGGGTCAAGTTTTCCATGTACATGGACCGTTGGAAGACGGATCTTCTGGTGGACGAGGGCAGGGGTCGTGACTTGAGCGAGAATTGGAGTGGCTATCCCGTTGAAGAAGACACCGAAGCGCAGGTGCAGATCGGTTCTTGAGCTTGAGAATCCATCACCTCCATCACCTCCTGCTGCCTCTTCGTCTTCCTCTTCTTGCTGGCTCAGGATCAGTCCAGCAGCCATTCCAGCTCCCTGAGAGAATCCCATCACACCGCAGAATGGTCCAGCTGGCTTTCGAGCCTGTTCCTCCATGACACGTCGCAGCATTTCGTGAGCCCTGGCATTACTTTGGCCTTCTTTGCGCCACGAGTAATAGGGCCCGCAACCCTCGAAGAATGGAAGGACACCTGGTCCTGGCGGTGCTAGGAAGGGTCCATTGACAAACACAAACTGGAATTTAGTGCGCAGAGCATTTTGTATTCTGCGCGTCTGTATGTCGAAGATTTCACCAGATGTCCCACCGCCGTGCAGGCAGAGGATTGCTGGGAGTTGGCTCTGGGCAAGATCCATTGTTGAATGGTATTCGGAAATATTCAGAAAACAAATCGAGATGGATTAATTATACTTGAACATCATCTAAGCCATTCCACGCTGCTGCCGCGATTCTTCGTTTGGTTGTTAGTCGTTGAGTCGCCAAGTGCTTACTCTTCGGCCACCCCAGCTCCTTGCCGAGGAACTTTAAGGACACCGAATTCCGAAAATACTCTGTACGCCCTGCAACCTACCCACTGAGGCTTTCCAAGCTATCGACTAACCTATGTATGTATGTATCTATTTATTTATTTATTTAAATAAATACTAAGATAACTTAAGCGAGTTTGCTAAAAACATACACATTTTAAGGTGTCCATCACGTGACCACACACTCCCCTATCACCCTATTTAAAGCTCAACTCTACGTCCTACTTTCCCTTATAGCTATGTTTTCGCCCTCTATTAATCTACTGTTCTACTTAAAATAAGGATTTTACTTCTATTATACCTTATAATAATATTTATAATAATTTTGACTATTATTACAATTATATAAAGGAAGTCATATAAAAGTAGAGTACTATATCTAAGATAAAGAAGACAGAAAATAAAGAAGGGAGGAAGAGAGTAGTAAACGTTTAATATATATAAGTTAAGATTAACTTCTTCAGCGGTAGTTCAGTTACTCTACCAAAAAGTGGAAGAAATAACCCGATAATCCTTCTGGAATGGTATGAAATACAATGCCAGATTTGGCGGTGGATGAAGAACATGTCAGAAGCATCGAGATGGTCTTGAGAGAGTTGTTGATCGCTAGGAGCAACTGTAACCATAACATCGAGGAAATTATGCCACGCAGACTAGATGCTAGGTCAAAAGTTTCAGACCGACTGGGAGTGGGACATGGTGGAAGATGTGGTCAACATTGTAGTATAAAAACAGAAAAAGCTTGTCTCCCGTTAAGGGATCGGACTGAAAATACTTCAACAGGAATATTACGCAAGCAGTCTCTTTGACAAGTCGTGCCACCATCATCAGAGATGCGTAGAAGATAGCGGTAGGTAAAGAGGAAGAGTACTGCGTAAGTAATCATCCGTTTGTAGGGAGATAAACTCGATACATTCATCAGTTAGAGATCACTAACGCCGTACGTAGTCGTTTACTTATCGATAGTTTATCCTCCTTTCCTTCTCCGTCCTCGCATTGTTCGCAAATTGAGTTTCAAACGAGGCTCACTCCACCTGCGACTCGGAAATTTTGCGACCGTTGGAGGCGCATATAATGCGGGGAGCAAATATCTCTCGATGCATTCTTCAATATTAAGGGTGTTGAGACATGTAGGAGATCCAATAATATCCCCTTGCCAAAACCGCTGTCAAAGACACGGCTGAAGACTGGCTCGTAGCTAATGCGAATCGGCTCGTAGCTGGCGGATCTGATTCCACAACAAACTTCTTCCGCAGGTTCATCTACTTCCTGCTCTCGAACTCTCGAATCCTGTAACTCTCGAGAGGGCAGCGCAGAAGGCCCGCGAAGCTCCGCGGACTATTCTCAGATTGCGCCAGAGGCCCTACAGAACTTAAAATACCTCCAAGTTGTGCTCGAGGAATCGTTGAGGCTGCACACAACGAGGCTTTTGGTCTCCCATGAACCATTCCTGGTGCATGGATCGACAGCCAGTACATCGCCAAAGGCGTATGTGCAAACTCATTTCCATTTCAATCGCATGCCATTCTCATCCATCCGTGCTCTCCGCGCACGTTATATCCTAATCCACCACCACTAACACTTCTCATGCACAGGGAACAGTCTAAACAACAACCTTCGCCACCGCGCACTCAGAGCGCTACGTGAAACACGCCCGCAGCTTCCAACCGGAGCGTTTCCTGCCGCTCGACTACCTTTTCTACGTATGACTATCGCGCTGCGGATGAAGGTGCATTCTGAATAGTACAGTCGCCATGCCGCCCATACTGCGTATGAGCACCACGCAGGGAGGCAGTTGAGTCCATGGTGCACAACGCAACGGGCCGGGCATATTGTTGTGCCGGTCTTCTATCTTACATAGAGTACAATATGTACATATGTATGCGGTCAGCATAACGTGGCGGAATAGCCCGTCCGCATCCATGCATCCCTCCACATTTTGGCCCCCAGCCCGGGGACGACGACACCATCCACGGGTATGGATGTTACGCTAGCAGAGGGCTCTGCATGTGAGACACTGTGTTTCCATATGGTAGAGGAGAGTCTTGATGATGCAGATCTTGGCAGCTTTCGTGCGGGCTCTGGCGAAGTGATCGAAAGAGATAGGATGCCTCGTCGTTGAATATGTGCCAGGACTAGAGGCAAGAGTACCCCAGATAGTGCTGATTGAACCGTGATAGATAACTGACGAGCTCGCTATAATTCAATGCTCTAGTGCATCTGTATCATCTCTTGTCAAAAATCCACCTTTCTTTCTTCGTCTTTGCTTTTATCGCCGCACAACGCTGTGCTATTCTGCACCATCTGATTGATCCGCCGAATATTCGCCCTTAGCACTCTCGGCTCACTCGACTCGGTCGAACTGGCGCCTGCACTCCGGAACCCCAGCCAGCCTTCCCCAACCACCATACGCACGAGCCTGAGACCCTCCTTGCTATTCAGAATGCCCTCGTAGCGGCCGCCCTTCTCGCCCACCCGGAACTCCTGCGGCAGCCCCAGCGCCTTCTCCGTGAGGTCCAGCAGGTGCATCACGATCTGGATCAGCACCATGACCTACAGATTCCCGCTCTGCAGCGGGAACGCGCTGAACTCGAGATCCTGGACGGCGGGGAGCGCGAGCGTTGGCCCCTATCCCAGTCCCCTCGGCACGTCCTGATGTGGGGAGAGTCGGAAGGCGCGTGGGAGAGGGAATGGAATGGGGCGAGACTGCTAGGGTGCGTTCCGTTGAATATCGCGCTGGTGCTTGTGGAGTTGCTGGTTGGGCTGCTTGAGGGGCGCTGTGGGCTTGGGTGCCTCGGTTGTCGGGTTCCAGGTCGGAGGAGGAGAAGGCGATGTTGGAGGCGGAGGAAGCTGGTGGACGTGAGGGTTGTAGGAGGTTGATGATGTCGAGGAACTTGCGTGAGGACTCTAGTGCATTGTTGATGGGGTTGGAATTCCCTCCTGCCTCGTCGTCGTCTGGGCGAGAGCAGACGAGTGTCGCGAGAGTGACAGGAGATGATGAACCGCCGATGCGGTTCAATTGGTGGTATATGGTTAGGTTTAGATTGGAGAGCTGCTGCATGTAGGCATTGCCGATATCCTTCTCTAATGGGGACGGAACTGTCTCCTGAATGGTAAAATTGAACGGTAACCCTATTTTGGGTATGCATCTTTTGGCAGGCTCGCAAGCGTTCTGGGTCGGAAGTGTCTCGGATGTTGTTGTTATGATGGGCGGAGTTGATGCTGGGATAATCTGTTGACGCTGTTGCTGTGCATTCGCCAGTTCCAAGGGCATTCGAGCTTGGTTTTGACTTTGAATTTCGAAGTCCATTTCCATCCTCCTAGGGCTCTGCATGTTGATTGAATGCGGGCTGTCTGGTTGTAGGAAGATGTCATAGCTGTCTTCTTTCTCAGGAAACATGACGCCATATAGATCCAAATCCTCCGAGATCAGCGAATCTGTCCAGGGCATCAGTATTCCATGGTCTGCAAGGGCAAGGGTGAGGGTGTTGTCGATGTCTATGTCGTTCATAGATATTGCTGAATCTGCCGCGACAATGCCTCTTGGATATACCTTGCCGTCACCTCCTTGGTCATCTTCGAGGTCGTTTGGTCTTGTGCTTGTGTTTGTGAAGGGAGTATCTGTATCTTGTGGTGTTTCATAGAAGGGGAGTGATATGGGCTCATGATCGCCATCACCGCCGCCATCGCCATCGATGGAAAAGTTAATCGTCGTAGCAGAAGTTCGGGACCTCGTTCTCTCAACATCCAACGCCAACACTGACACCGTGTGTTCCAACTGTCGTCTCTTTCGGCTCAAAGATTCATTCCCACTTCTACTCCCACCTTCACCTCCACCTCCACCTCCAATTGCACGTGCTTTAGAGTTAGGATTCGCTGGCCTCCCCAGACGCATGGCTGGACTAGTGGTACAATGGGCGCCGGCTCGGTAACATCGCTTGCATTGTTCGTAGTCGGCGCTGTCACGCAGACACCGCAGCATGTGTTCTCGGCATCGATCGCAGGCGGAACGTCTCGAGAAGGCTGAGGAGGCATTGCCATTGCCATTGCTCATTCTCAGAGGCTGCGGCTGTTCACCAGACGTTGCAGGGCCGTCACAGTATCCCTTGGCCAGGCAGTGGATGGGAGAGTACAGAGATGTGAGTTAAAGTTTGAAGCTGTTAGACGCACACGAATAGGGGGTATCTGCATCTATCCGTGGTGTTTGATGGAGACTTGAGAAGGAAGGTCCTCGTACTTAGCTGTGGCTTGAGGCTCGTTAAGCTCTTGCAGTAACGAACCAACACAGACGATATGATGTCTTAAGAGTTCGACGTCGTCAACGAGTCTGCAGGCCGAATGTGTGCCGTGTAGGATTGGATTCGTGTCATCGATATGCATGTATTGTGTCTGGATTGGAAGTCCAGAGAATACACTATAAGCGTCGTGCCGGTATAATGGTTGGTTGCTATGTTGTTCATTCACATTGGTTGGTGTTGACTTGTTGGCTTGTTGTTGAAGTCGAATAGGTACTGCTGCGTTGGGCAAGGACGCGGCTGAGGTGCCTGTGGTACTGCATTACAGTATGTATGTATGTATTAGACAAGACACGAGTCGACAGTACATATGTATATTAGTCTAGAGTAGGGAGTAGCAAAAAAAAGTAAGCACCAGTTCACAGCGCATAGGTATATACCTATCAACTTAGGCTAATATGCTATGTGAATAATGCGATCATGGCATACGTTAATTTAAACATAACTTATAAGTAAACAAGCCTCGGCTACAGCAGATGAAGATGAGAATATGAGAATATGAGAAGATGATAATAATTTCGACTGTTATGAACAACATAAAGAAAAAGGGAAGAGGAATACGACATGGCCATATGGGACAGAAGAGAAGAAGAATACGGGAACCGGAGAAAGAGAGGGACCGATGTGGCAGTGATATGATGATTCTCATATGATTCCTCATATCTCAGGCATCTCAGAATGTTCGATGCTGAACAGTACTAGTACAATACATACACAGCACAGTCAAGAACTCTCCGAATCTAATCCCCAATCAGCCTCGATCTGACCAATAGAAGCCATGCATAAGTCTACGAATATGCCTCCGAATATTTTTTTGGAGAATGTAAAAGATAGGAAATGGAAGATGGAATACTACTACCTTGGACCTGAGACAGTTCATAGAATCTGTGCGAACTGTGCGAACTCTGCGAACTCTGCGAACTGTGACCTTTCAGAAGACACGCTGAACAGAATCGAAACCGCAATCAATCCATGTCTTGACCAGTTTCACCAGCCATTAGCTGACGACCAGCTACAATCTTGGAAAGAAAATCATGATTACAGTCACTATTGACGGTGGTAACGGTGCGAGGGCGGCCAGCAGCAGTAATGATGCCCCTCACTCGGCTCGTTTTGGTTCTGATGATGGACATTCCAAAGTCATCGTCTCTGACAACGATGAATATTCCCCAGACGATTCCATACCCAATTTATCACCTGGAAATATTATTACGGAACGCAAAACGGCCGATTACATTCAAGCCGACGGCGATAGCGACCGTATTGTTGTCGCCGTGGAAGCCCAAAATCAAAAGCACGAACGCGGACTTAGGTTCTGGTCCATTATCATAGGTTTGAGCGTTACAGGACTTCTCAGCGCCCTCGAAAACACCGTCGTCACCACCTCACTGCCGGCGATTGTTACAGCCCTGAATATTGGCCAGAGGCCCAGAACTATGTCTGGATCATCAATATATTTTTCCTGACTAGGCAAGTCACAGATGAAAGACGAAAATCGAAAGATGAAAGAGCTGACTTCTTGTTTACCTATCCTCTTTGCAGTGCAGCTTCCCAGCCACTCTTTGGACAACTGGCAAATATCTTCGGCCGCCGATGGCTCACGATGTTCATTGTCGCGACCTACACTCTGGGCAGTGGCATCTGTGGCGGAACCAACAGCGGAGCCATGTCATTCAAGAGGCCACTAAGGGATCAGATTATCAGCGTCTTCACAGATGCGCTGAAGATGGTGTGGTATGTGGCTCTTGTGCCCTCAGGCATTGCCTTCTTTCTGGCATTTGGGGAGAGACAGATTAAGTTGCGCGTGGAACTGGATACAGAGTTTGGTCTGCAGGAAAAGGAGAAGGGGAAGAGGTTCGAGGATGGCGTTGCCCTCGAATAGAATTCTTGAGTGTCGATCTTGCTTTTACCCTGGCAATAATGCAACGATGGATGATATTCTTGATAGACAATACTGTTTGATAGATGATATCCTCGAATAATATGTTAAGCGGTAAGTTGTTTTGTTTTGACAAGAGGGGTCGAGTCGGCAGTAGCAGATCGGAGGTGGAGTTGAATCCATATACGTCAGCATTGAGATGCACGCATAGAAGTCAGCTTTGCTTACGGTCTTTGATGTGGCTGTATGCCATATCGCTGGCGAAATCAAGTGCGTGCTAGTCAAAGCACTTGTTATCATCAACATAAGCTCTTCCGAATGGTTTAAGAACTAGAAGAATGTACGATTGCATACTAGTTTGATATTCTCGCCTTCACGACTGCCGTATTTCTCAAGCTGGCTGACGAAGAAAGCATGATAGGTAGAACGTCCAAGGCTGTACAGGATTGTCTGTATGCAACCCATTAATCTCTTGCATAGTTGCTATGGCCTTCAACTACACTTACGAGTGTAAGACCGTACATCGGGAATTGATACTGAAATTTTCGGTAGCATCTCTTCTGCCTTGGTAGAACGAGGGCCTAAATGTCCATGTGCGCTGTAAGTCTCCTTGAAGAAGGCCCTATGTACGTTTTCACCAGAATATCCAAAGGGAGCGTTGCTTAAAGTTGTTACGCAATCTGGTTTTCCTCTGGCTCAATATATGTGTTCAGCAATGATAGTCCCTCTGGAGCAGATGTCTCTTAACAGCTCTTCAAGACTGGACAGACGTGCAATCGCTGCTTGTTCTTCCCGGGATACGACACAATACTGAGTCCATCGTACTCACCGAGAACTGAATGATACTCAAGGGAATATGAGAAGGGGTTATTTCTTCACACGTACTCGACCCAACTACTACGTCATTAACGAAAATGAAACCATTGAAAGGATCCATTGCATGGTTTTATGGAACTCCGACGTCCGAGGCTCTCTTTAAGCTCTGAGAAAGGTGGAGGTGTACGATGGGGATTTAACTCTTCCTCGACTGGGACTTCAGATGAAGATGCAAGGAGCATTTTCGACGAAGCATCTCCCCATCCATAACGGCGCTGATGTGTCTCATATAAAGACGTATCACGCTTTATGGCCTGCGAATTTGGATTCTACAAAAGAACTGGTCGAATATTATGTATCCCAGGTATCCTCCCTTTTCATTACATCTCCACCGTCGGCGTGGCACTATTTCCACCAAACTGGAGATTTGGATCTTCTGTTGTCTGGGTGAAGGGCTTTGGAAGGGTATCGTCATCCAAACTTACCGCTCCATATACCGAGATACCCCAGATCAGGACGGCGTTGCGGAGCGTACTAACCGCATGCCGTAGTTCATGTCTACTGTTTGATAAGTATAAACAAATATTAACACACAATGAATAAATAATAAACTTGATTAATTTTGGAAACAAGCCAGCGGGTTGATTGATGTCAAGGTTGGGGTGACAGCTGACGTCATAGTAGGAACAAGATGAGCAAGGGAATTTGAATTGGATTTTTGTCTTAGATGGTAGGAGCTTTGTTGTGAATCCTATTCTCTTATTCTCTTATTCTTCATCTGAAATATAAAATATGAAATATTCATTGCTGACTAATTGTGTTTACTACAGAAGTATAAAATAATAAAATAAACGGTTCTCGTGTTGTGTTCTCGTGGAGAGAGTGTGGCAGATGTATGCGACAGAATCAAGGGCGGAAAAGGTTAATTTGACACCAGCTCAGTCTCACATTCCGAAAGCACGGCATATGCACGGTGCACAAAACCATCATACAATGTGCCCTGCCGAATTCTTCCTCTTCTTCCGCTTCCCCTCTTCCACCTTTCCATTCGTGCCCACAATTGCTGACAATGCGATTTCTGACAGCCAGCCATTCACGTCAGAGCTATATCGGCCCGCAGAAGTGACAAGAGAGGCACATGAAACCTGTCGATCTCGGGAAGTGCGGAGCCACCACCAGAGAGATCCGCTCCATCTACGATCTTAGTGCGGGGAAGATGTCAAACTCCAGCCGGTGAAGGCCCGTGGATCGGCAGGGAAAGCCTCGATAGGCGTCCGGGCCGACCTGACAACGTGGGAGAAAGTTGGAGATGCTGGGGAATTTTGGTACCTTTACGTAGGGATTCCCGCGATGCTTGGAGCTTACTGCGTCATCATGGAGAGGCAGGGTGCATCCTAGGTGTTACGCCGGCTGAAGGGAATTTTCATTATATCGTACTTATGGGAGGAAGCAGGTATTGCTCTTTCTTGTTACCTTCCCGATCGATACGAGTACTCCCTGCAAGCACGGCAATCGGAGAATAGATCTGCACCCGCAACGTTATAACTTCTCATAAGCCGAGCGTTGTCAGTCTTTTTATCGCGTTGGAGAATGCTTCGAAGGCGTCTGAGAAGATTGCGGAATAGGCTCGGACAAAGAATCTTCAGCGACGACACAGAGTGCCATTGACGGGCTACACACTCTCACTGGCTCTTTTGATATTTGGTGTGGCAGATCGAGAAAATTTCACGATGGTCCAATTACTGAGTGCTGCTCTTTTGGTGATGAGCCAGGTAGCAATTATCAGTGCACAAACGGACTTCTCGATCACGAATACAGACATCACATCTGAGTGGAATCAGACCGACTGGTCCCTCACAACTGCAGATTATGTTCCTGGTCTATATCAGTCTCGGATCTCTCTCGCCAATGGGTACGTCTGTTATAAAACTATAAAACTACATGTTTCCCACATCACAAGAAAAATAGGTACTGACATTAATTAGATACATTGGAGCATCATTGGCAGCGGCTGGCCCATTCTTCGAATACGATAAGAATGAAACGCATCCTGATGGCGATGAGCCAGCCAATGTCTGGCCTCTCTTTTCTCGCCGGTTGTCATTCGCTACCATCGGCGGGTTCTACGATGTCCAGCAGAATGGAAGTGGTACGAATTATCCCTGGTTGAATCAATATGGGTGGGAGTCCTTTATTGCTGGTATTCCTCACCCGACGGGAATCCTCTTTACTTTTGGCAACCAGACCTTGGATGCTACTGTCAGTAATACTTCAATCAGCTATTTCGAATCGTCATTAAGTTTCAAGACGGGAGTGGCATCTTGGAGTTATATCTGGAGCCCTCCAGGTGTTTCGTCGGATTTCAATGTCAGCTTTCGGGCTATCTTCAGTCGGGTAATACCGAATTTGATAGCTGTGGAAGCTCAAATCACACCGTCTACTGATGTTGAGGGCTCTGTGACGGATGTATTGGACGGCAGAAGTGCTGTTCGATCATATCTGGCAGGCAAGAGCCTGGATGAGAATAGCACGAGCATGATTACTTCGGTTCACCCCGACGGTCTCGCCAATATCACAGCATACCTGGTATCCACGGCCCAATTTGACAATGGGTTTACAAACCAGAGTTCACGAGATGAAGCTTCTGCACCGATTGTTAGCGCCAACGATACAACGATCGGCCAGACCTTCAATGTCTCTCTGAAGGCTGGACAGACTGCTAGTTTCTACAAGTATGTTGGCGTTGCGTCGAATGATAAGTTTGAAAATGCCGAAGCCGTAGCACGTCAAGCATCACAAGCTGGCAGTTCTGCTGGTTGGGAGGCTTTATTGAACCAACATACCGCAGCTTGGGGTCAACTCATGACAGAAGCTGCTGTTGACAACTTCACAGATCCTGCAACAGGAATGCTCCCGGAAGATGGGGAGATTACAATCCTTCAGATTGCATCTGTTGCAAATACATATTATCTTCTTCAAAATCTTCAACCTGATGGATCTGGTCTCAATGATGACAGCATCTCAGTTGGCGGGCTTTCCTCGGAATCATACGCCGGTATGATTTTCTGGGATGCTGATTATTGGATGGCTCCAGGTCTCAATCTCAACTTTCCAGACTACAGCAAGCAGATTACCAATTTCCGATTAAAGCAATATGAGCAATCCAAGGTGAATGCTGCATTAAACGGATATCCGAATGGAAGTGCGCTTTATCCATGGACTGCTGGAAGATACGGAAATTGTACCGGCACGGGACCTTGTGTTGATTACGAGTATCATTTGAATTACGACATCACGTTCAACTTGCTGCAGCAGTACAATATCACGCAAAACAAGACATGGTTCGATAACGGGCCCAGACAGGTCATTGAGAGTGTTGCGTTAATGACAGGAGAGCTATTGCAGTGGAATGAGACGACGCAGACTTGGTGGCTTCATAATATGACTGATCCTGATGAGTATGCTGTAAGTTATATCGAATCTCAGAAGATGCAAGAACTGATGCCAACAGAATAATATCGACAATGGTGCTTTTACTGTAGCTTCTGCAGCAGATCTGCTCCTAGTTGTTAATGAGCTTCGAATAGCGGAAGGTCTTCCGATAAATGAGACCTGGAAGAATCAGTCAGAGAATATTGAATTTCCCACCGCCCCAACTGACATTACTCTCGAGTATCAGACAATGAATAATAGCGTCAATGTCAAGCAAGCGGATGTTGTCTTGCTCACTTATCCTCTGGATTATGATCAAAATGATTATACTGAAGAAGATAAGCTGCTGGATCTGAACTATGTGAGTATAGCAACCTCCTACGGAGATAATAGCTAATACTTTGCAGTACTCCGACAAGCAATCACCTGATGGACCAGCCATGACTTATTCGATCTTCGCTATTGCAGCTAATACTATCTCTGCCTCTGGTTGTGCGGCTTATACTTTCACACTACATGGATTCCTTCCATACCTGCGTGCTCCGTTCTACCAATTCTCCGAGCAAAACGATGACAACGTCCACACGAACGGCTATCAGAATCCCGCTTTTCCATTCTTGACTGGCCACGGAGGAGCCAACCAAATTATCCCGTTTGGATACCTAGGTCTCCGCACTGATCAGCCGATCATGTTTATCAACCCATCTCTGCCACCACAAATCCCATATCTCAGAATCAGAGATATATATTTCGGAGGCGCGGGTCTTGCAACCACAATGAACCGGACACATACAACGATTACTCGTTTCTCAACTGCCAACATCACCTCCTTGACGGACAAATACGCCAGCACGTCTATGCCGATCACCGTGGGCGTTCCTGGCTCCGATGGGCCCGATACAACGTACAACGTCTCTATAGGCGAGACCATCTACGTGACCAACCGCATGTACTTCGAAAATATCACGTACGCTGGTAATCTCCTGCAATGCAAGCAAGTCTCCTCAGCCGACGCCTACTCTCCGGGTCAATTCCCACAGGCAGCCATCGATGGCGCGATCGCCACCGAGTGGCAGCCTCTTAGCGACATCACTGCGTCGATTCTCGTCAATATGGCGGGCAGCAAGTATCAGTCGCTCTCGTCCATCTATTTCAACTGGGCATCGCGTCCGCCACACAACGCGACGGTGTATCTTGGCAACAGCACGAAGATCTCGAATGGCGTGCGTCAGCTCGACGGCGAGGTCAGAGAGATCCCGATTGATGGGATCACGCCGAGTGATCCGTATGACGCCGCGAAGGTGGCCGCGGCGACTGTGGTGCCGTATGTGGGCAATGAGACGGTGCTGGAACTGGGGAATAATGGTATGTGGACGGGAGATTGGGTGGAGCTTGTGATTGAGGGATGTTTGGAGGAGGATGGAGAGGGGAGGGGGGCAACGGTTGCCGAGTTTGTGCTCGTGGGGAGCGAGGGGGTGATGCAGATGGGGAATGTGACGATGGGAGGGGGGTTTGGAAATGTTACGAGCGGTCGTTAACGATGGAAGCGCCCGTAGAATAAAGTCCGGATAGTGTACAGATATTGTAATTTATATTTATTTAATACGTCAATCATCTAATTCGGGCAAAAAAAAGAAAAAAGGAATAAAAAGAGAGAAGGAAAAAAAAGTGACCCAGATATGTTGGAATTAAACCAATCTACTGTTTTCAATCTCCTGGCGGGACTGGGAATCGAACCCAGATTGAAACGGGTTTGAGCGTGGGGAGGAACCACAACGTCACGTGCTACCATTACACCATCCCACCACTGTGAAGTGGAGGAGACCATTTGGCTGGTCGATTTGAGGAGTTTTGGCTTATTTAGATAGAAGTAGGTATCTACTGAATTATTAACACCTTTCTCTAGAGAGATCTTTTAATAATTTAATTTGGTGAGACAGGTGAGCGACTGACCAAGTATTCAAAAATATAAGAACTCTATCTAGAGTTATACTGTATACATGAGTTGATTTCAGAAACTGCCGTTCGATTGCTTTTGCCGTCGCGTCTCCCAAACGCGCTTCAATCAACGACCAAAATCTCCCACAAGCAAATCATCCAAGACGTAAGCTCCGCAACAGGACAATGATATCACGATATGCAAGTAGCGCATTACATAGAGCGCAAGAATAGGCTTCTTTATCCAACCCGTCCAACCCTTCCAACCCTTCACGCCCCTCTGCGATGAGTTCACCACTCTCCAACCCGCCCAACTCATCACTCTCCAGCCCACCAGACTCGACACCAGCCTCATTCCACACCGCCCAAAACTCACCCTCCGAGGCCTTCCCAATGAGCTCTCCCAAGTCCGAAACCACCGTCACGCCAGCCAGAGACACGCAGTTCCGGCGCGCCGTCCCCATCCCCTACGAGCTGCGCGAGCACGTCAAGATCTTCTTCGAAGAGTCCCTCTGTGAGCCGCCCTGCCCCCTCCGCCGCCCCGTCCCGCGCTAACAGCCCCAGACAACCACGCGCTCCAGCTCCTCAAGCAGCTGCTCGTCTCCGGGCCGTCGTCGGCGAAAGCGCGAGACGACGACGCCGCCGCCGACGGCCCGGCCTTCGTGCCGCCGCCCAGCCACCTCGAGCTCATCTCGACGATCCTCATCCACCCGCTGCACACGACGCGGGCGGCGTCGCACGAGCGCAGAGAGGCGGCGACGCACGCGCTCGACTACCTGCGCGCCCTGCTCTGCGCCGTGGGGCCGCTGAACTCGAACATCGGCCGTGCGTTCCGCTGCGCGCACGCCTCGGTCGGGGACTCGCGAAGGGCGCCGAAGAATGCGAAGAGGAAGGGCAGACATGCGCCGGAGGCGGAGGCGGAGGAGAGCGACGACGATGACGATGACGACGAGGCCGAGATCAACCACGCGCTCGCGAGGGAGGGCAGTGTGTGGGGCCAGGCGAGGGATTTCTGGCATGTAGTCGGCTGGGCGTTTAATTGCAGCGTCAAGCACAGGAAGAGGTGGGACTTCTATCAGGTCTGGCTGGATCTTGTGGTCACGGCGATGGAGGTCGATTTGAGGGAGCGCGTGTGCTGCAGAGACTACGAGGAGAATAATAAGCCGGTGGAGGCGTCTATAATGGGGAGGTTTTTGATAGAGCAGGGAGGAAGGCAACCGTGGAAGAGAGCGATCATGGCGGTTTTCGCGGATGGAATGGAGGCGAGTATGAGGATGTTCCCGGAGATTTGGAAAGATGAGACAAGGGAGAAGAAGGGTGATGGGGATGGAAAGGACATGAAGAGTGATAGAAAGGTGGATATTGAGAAGGAGGATTATGGTGATTATATGGGCAATGGGGACAATTGGGATGACGAGGAGCCTGCCATTAATCACGCCGATCAAGATGACGGTGATTATATCACTGTCGTTGTGGCTACAAACCCTCGTTACGACGAAAATTACATCAATTACATCAGTCTAGGAGGAGTGGAAGCTGTAGAATTACGGATTCGTCTCATCTCTCTCGTAAGTCCATCTCGACCTCTTCGTTGGACGAACCTACTAACGGCTGCAGCTCATCAATCTCTGTCGCGAAGTCCCCAACAGTTGCTTCCCCGTCACGCTCGCCGACCTCTTCAAAATGCTCACCGACCACATCTGCAGCCTCGACTACAACCACTTCACGCACATCATCCACATCCAGGCCCTCCGCACGCTCGCCCCAGAGGCCTTCTCCTCGCTCGCCCAGATGATCATCAGCCGGCTCATCGACCACAAAGCGCCGGCCAACGCGGACGCCAGCGACGCCTACGACCAGTCGGTGCTGGAGGACTGCTATGTGCCCTTCGCGGCCAACACCAGCTCGGCCGAGGACAACGCGAAGCTGGCGTGGGCCGTCGAGGCGCTGCTGCGCATCTACTTCGTGCGGTTCGAGGACGAGATCGAGGCGACGCCGGCGCTCGAGGCGGCGATCGACAGGGGCACGGCGGCGAGGCTGCAGAAGTGCAAGGTGGATCGGAGGAAGAAGGCGGGCAGCGCGCGGTCGCGCGAGGATGACAACCTCAGGAAGCAGATCGAGGAGAGTGGGGAGAGGATGAAGATGATTGTGGAGGCGATCAAGGAGGATAAGGAGAAGGAGAAGGAGAGGAAGAAGGCGGCGAAGAAGGAGTGGAGGAGGAGACAGAAGGAGAAGAAGAGGGAGGAGAGGGAGAGGGAGGAGATTGTGCGGGGGATCAGTGATGGGCCGGATAGGGAGGCGTTGGCGAGGTTCTGGGAGGAGCATGGGTTGCCGTTGGGCCTGGATGAGGGTGCCGAGTAAGGGTTGGAGTTGGGGGAGCTTATGGCGTTAGGATGGGTATGAATGGTGTCTGTAGAGACTTGCTTGTGGGAATACCAAGATGATGCAATGATGGACGGGCTGTTGTTTAGAACAGTCAGTAGAGTAGACAGAAAGTAGACAACTTGTGCAAACACGAATAGCTCTAATTACAGGAGACCATAGTGAATGGCGTATGTCGAAGGAGGACTGTGCAAGTCCAGCCAGCCTTGTCCCCAGCCTTGTCCCCAGCCTTGTCCTCAGCCTCGTAGCCGTCCTTCCACTGCAGCCAATCAGAGCCTCTCTCCATGTCGCAATCGACACCCTGTTCCACCTGGCCAATCAGCGACGAGCCTTCGATGCTGATGTGTTTGAGTCTGGGGAAGCCATGGGGAATTCATATAAAGCTGGATTTCCCATTCTCATTCCGACTTCTCTCTTTCATACTCTGTATATCTCAAGACCCGCTGGAGCTTGTTGTGTTTGATGAGGTGAGGCGGTGTGGTGTTAAGCGGTCGCGAAGGATGCGAGGATGGACATCGGCGGCAGAAGAGTGAATGGGAGAGTATGATTCTATGGTTCTCACTGCAGGTTGAGCAGGGCTTCAAGGCCATTCAGCCATTTTTTGTTTATTTGATATTCCTCTCTTCTTCTCGTCTTGTGCTTCCCCATGCTCTCTCCTCTCTCTCTTCCCTCTTCTCTCTTTGCTCATACTCATCCTCATCCTCGTGCTCATCCTCGTCCTCCTACATCAGCATGCTTGCATTACTGAATACGTCCGCAGTCTTCCACAATCCGTCAGTCGGGCCCTCGGCAGGAAACACCCTACGCCGTGCTGAACAGAGCAGCCTTTCTACCACTTCAACAACCAAAGACGACGAATACGAAGGGAACACGAGGCGAAGAGAAGAGAACGGCTCTACCGACGACCGTATCCCACCTCACGTGATGGACGACGGATATCGACGGCGATGCGAGCAGCAGGTCATTAGCAAACACAACGGCCGCTGATTGGACAAGAAAAGATGCCACAGTGATGCCGAGGTGGCCTGAGACACAAGGTTGTGTGTGGTTGTCCTAGGGAGAGGGAGTAACTGCAAAGGTTACGCTTGCCCCCTGGAGCTTGCCCGCCTTACGTGATGCGACGGTGATGAGAAGGCCGAACCTTGTGGCTAGCATCTTGCGGGGAAATAACCTACAACTCCCACAGCTCCAACCCTCACATCCACTCTTTCGACAGCTCCATCTTCCTGCAAGGACGACAATTGCAGGCATCGTACCATCGACCCAGCAATAGACCAGAATCGCCTCCAACGACTAAAGAACAACAAGCGCTGAATGCGAGCGTAGCAATGGCGTCGAGGAAGCTCCTCCGCGAGCTATGGCAGCCCGTCTCCAAGGTTTGGAGAGGAGAAGCAACATCCACAATTACTCGCCGAGCAATCCAGAGCAGCGCAAAACAGGCTCATCCACCCTTCCCCGGCAAGGAACAGATCCGTCGGCCACCAAAACGACGATTCCAGACCGCCGCATACGCTGGGGGAGGCGCTCTGGCGATACTTCTCGGCACACAGCTCTCCCGCCCTGAAGTATGGAAAGAGAAGGATGCACCTGCGCCAGTGTCTATACCCGAGACAAAGACCAAGCACTTTCGCATTGCAGAGGTCAAACAGCATGATAGCACTTCGGGCAGACCGTGGGTTACGCGAGGCACCTCGGTCTACGACATCACCGAGTGGGTTGGCGCGCATCCTGGCGGCGATGTCATTTTACGCGCCGCAGGCGGAAGCATCGATCCGTACTGGGATATCTTCACGATCCACAAGCGGCAGGACGTATACGATATTCTCGAGAGCTTCAGAATTGGAGAGATCGATCCCGCGGACCTGGTCGAAGGAAAACTGCCCAGCCAGGCGATAGACAATCCTTTTGCCACAGATCCAGTGCGGGACGAGCGGTTGATAACTCTAACAGCCTGCCCACGAAACGCCGAGACACCAGCAGAAGTGCTCTCGGATTTCCTCACGCCCAACGGCCTCTTCTACGTCAGAAACCACATGTGGGTCCCCGTCGTCGACGAACCTAAGCACAATCTCACCATCGAACTGCCCTCGGGCGAGGAGAAGAGCTACACCCTCGCCGACCTCAAGACGCGCTTCCCCATCCACAAAATCTCCGCGACCCTGCAGTGCTCCGGCAACCGGCGCGCGGACATGAGCAAGCACGTCCCCGAGAAGAAGACCAACGGGCTGCAGTGGAAATCCGGCGCGATCTCGAACGCGGAGTGGGAGGGCGTCCGGCTGCGCGACGTGCTCGCCGACGCCGGGCTCGACGTGTGCAATCCGGGCGAGGGCGCGAGGCACGCGCAGTTCAGCGGCGTCGAGGCGTACGGCGCCAGTATACCGATGGCGAAAGCGCTGGATCCCAGCGGAGACGTGCTGCTGGCGTTCAAGATGAACGGACAGGCGCTGCCGCGCGATCATGGGTATCCGCTGCGCGTCGTGGTGCCGGGCTCTGTGGCGGCGAGGAGCGTCAAGTGGCTGTCTCGGATTGTGATCTCGGACGAGGAGTCGACTTCGCAGTGGCAGCGGAGGGACTACAAGAGCTTCGGGCCCAACGTCGGGGATAAGCCTGACTGGAGCACGGCGCCGAGCATACAGGAGATGCCCGTTACGTCTGCGATTACGCGGGTTGCGCGGGGGGACAGGGGAGAGGGGCCGCTGCGGGTGGAGGGGTATGCGTACTCGGGCGGCGGGCGGGAGATCGTGCGCGTGGATGTGTCGATGGACGGGGGGGAGAGCTGGGGGCAGGCGCGGCTGGTGGACGATGAGGCGAGGGGCAGTAGGGCGTGGTGTTGGAAGAGGTGGAGGTATGAGGGGACGCCGGGGGGGGAGGGGAAGGCGGAGGTGGTGGTCAAGGCGACGGACGAGAGCTATAATACGCAGCCGGAGGGGTATGGGGGGATCTGGAACGCGAGGGGGAATCTGAGCTGTGCGTGGCATCGCGTGGATGTTGGGAGTGGTGAGGGAGGGAAGGCGGCGTGAGGATCCGAGGTGGAAAGGGAGTGTGGAAGCGGGAAGTTGGAGCGGTAGACAGAGAAATAATGATCTCCTTCCTTCCTTCACCGACTTGGCGGCTTTGCAAGCAAGCTCTTCCTCTCTGCAGATGATGTCGTTTCAAGGTCCCGCCTGTCCTGCACGTTCTTGGGACTGCTGCGAGTGTGTGAGCGAGACCGATAGTCAGTCATCTCATGTATTCCTCTCAGCCCGGCCGCCCGACCCTATTCAACTGTTTCTCTATTTCGTGCCGCTGAGCTAGCTTCCCCCCCCTCCCTCTTCTCTCGTCTCGTCGTTAGTCAACAACTGCACGACTACAAGGACTGGAGCAGACATTCCTGAGCATTGTAAAACAGGACCACGGCGAGATACAGCAGGTGAATGAGAAGAAATACCAGCTATGCATGCATGACCGAGGCCAACCTTGAGTTGATCCGTGAGCTCGCGTGCATGTCAATTTCTCTGCGTAATAGAAAAGTGCCTCCCTTTGGGATGTCTTAAACCGTGTAAGCACACCCGAAGCCACCGTCTTCTGCTCCCGAGATCCCCGGATTGTGGAGCGTGGAGTGGAGTGTGGGGTGTACATCCGATCCATCCCATCCCATCACGATCCCATCCGGAATCTCATCCGCACAACCCCCGTACCGTACACTTCACAATCACAATCACACTCACGCGACTTCATCTTCATCCAGCCAACTTCTAGTTGCATCAATCTCTCTATTCAAAAGGGTTCAAGTTCAAGACCGCTCCGAGGCCTCCCTGAGTCCCTGGATATATCCCACACAATCTATTTACACAAGGTACTAATGCCAGAAAAATATCTCGTGCCGAACGACAAACAAGACACTGAAAACTCCGCCCAATGCATGACGTTGCGGCCGCGCCTCGATGGACACGTCGCCGTCGTGGGTGGTGACACCGTCTTGGTAGTGTTGATACAACAGCGCCGACGTGTGGACATCTCGTCCACAGCCCGCCTTTTATACAGACCCTCGCTGGTTGGTCTCGTGGGGTATCATCCTCTACTATTTCTCTCTCCGCCGATTTTCATTACTGGAAGAATCCTCAAAGAGACATTCAGAGATGCTCAGTGCTGGATGGTGTAGGGTTCGCCGGAAGGGCATCTTCAGTTTTCAAAGCACCCTCGACCTGCTGTGCCTTGCCGGCGTCAGAGTTGCTCTTCTCCCTCCCTGTCTTGGAGAGATACATGTTGTCGCTGGACACCAACTCCTTCTCGATCATCTCGCCTGTCCACTTGCTGGACTGGATTGGTGGGACGTGGATGAGATACATGGTGTCAATCTCCTCAATGGTGCGGCCAGCCGACTCGATGAGGAAGAAGTATACAACAGCCGCGGCTGCAATATTGCAGCCTGCAAAGACGTATCCGTAGAGGAAGCCAATATCGCCGGTGATGAACGGCGAAAAGAACGCCAATAGGAAGTTCCAGAACCAATTGCTGGCCGTGGCCATGGCCATCGCATTGGCACGATAACGGTATGGGAACATCTCGGAGTTGACGGCCCAGATCATGGGTCCCCAGGTGCTGGCAAAGCCAGCAATGAAGAGGCAGGCGAAGACGATGAGGACGGTTCCAAAGGTCTTGGCGTCAGAACTGCCGACCGGGGCAGGATCGAACCTGAAGTGGCCGATGGAGGCGAAGACGATGAAGCACACGAACATCCAGATAGCACCGCCGATCAGGCATCTGCGACGCCCGAAGTGCTCGACGAAGTAGAGACCCAAAAATGTTGTGCCGACGTTGACACCACCAAGAATCATCGAAGTGACGAAGGAGTTCTCGATACCGACACCTTTAAAGATAGTGGTTCCGTAGTAGAAGAAGTAGTTGGCACCAGTCAATTGCTGCAACATTTGCAGACCCATGGCGAGAGCGACACGGTAGGCCATGCGTGGGCCAGTGAAGACTTCGTACCAGGCGTGCACACCTTGCGAAGCTCTGATGTTAGCGTTGATCTCGGCCGTCTCGATGGCGACGGCGCGGTGATTGACGGAAACTCCGTAAAAGGAGGTCATGGTCTTCAAGGCACGCTCGTGGAAACCGTTGCGGATATCGTAACGTGGCGACTCTGGCATTAGGAACATGCCAATGCAGAGGAGGAGAGCCCAGATGTAGCCAATGGCCATTGGGATACGGTAGGATCCAGTGTCTGCGCGAGTTTCGGTGCCAAAGTTTATACAGGAGGCCGTGAAGATGCCGATAGTGATGAAAAGCTGGTAGCAGCTGTTACGAATTAGCTAAGGTTGTCTCTAGATGCCGAGGGTGTTGAACTTACCAGACGACAGCTCCACGAACTTGCTTGGGAGTCGACTCGGACATATAGAGCGGTACAAGGACCGACAGGGAACCAACACCAAGGCCGGCAACCCATCTTCCCATGACAATACCAACCCATTGTCCGTCGGCGACGGCGATCTGAATGGTAACACCGATGACGAAGATCAGGCACCACCATGGAATGGAAGCGCGGCGTCCAATCTTGTTGGCGAGTGGTGCGGCAAGCAGAGCACCGATCAAAGTACCGATACTGAGAAGAGCGACAATCAGACCGGATCTGACGTTGGAGAAGTAGAGAGTGCCATCCGCGTGCTCCTGGCCGAAACGTTGAAGGAAGTTGTCCATCTCGAGGAAGCCCGAAATCTGGCCAGTGTCATAACCAAAGATGAAGCCTCCCATGGCAGCAATGACCGCCATGACGACGGTCCTGATAGTCACGCGAGGCACCGGGCCATCATCGAGAGTTGGGTTGTTCATGACAGCCTCGACGTCGGTAGTCGTGTAGTCGAAGGCAACTCCGGCCACTCCATTCTCCGTCTCGTTGAGGTTCGAAGAGCCCTGAGAGGAGGCCTTCGAAACCTTTGGCATATGGAGGAAACCCATGATTGAAGATTTCCGTCAGGGTGTGTCGTATAATGATGGGATGAACAAGGAGAAAGGGAGGGGAAATGGGAAGGGGAAGGGGAAGGGAAGGGGAAGAATGTGGGATGTGGATACATCTTATATGGAGAAGAAGAGAAGAAGAGGAGAGGAGAAGAGGAGAAGAGGAGGAGGTATGGAGATGTGGGATAAGAGTGGGCAGTGTGGGCAGTGTGGGCAGTGTGGGAAGTGTGGGCATCGTGGGCATCGTGAGCATGGTGCGAAAGAGCGACCGAAGAGGGCGTAGCGCCTTACCATCGAAGCATGCGCGTTGGAATTCCAGGCTGATTGACCTAAATGACGGTGGACGGTGGACGGTGGACGCTGGACGCTGGACGCTGGACGCTGGTCCTAAAAGAAATTGCGAGAAATCAGGGTCACATGGAGAGCAGAAGTTGAGAGGCTTAGTGGCTCGGGAGGAGGAGGAGGAGGAGGAGGAGGAGGAGGATGGAGAGACGGTGGAGAGACGGTGGGGTCTCCATGTCTCCATGTCTCCAGGTCTCATGCTCTTGGTCTCCATGTCTCATGCTGTTGGTCCCCATAGTCTCCGTCTTCCGTCTTCCGTCTTCATGGTCTGTCTTCATGGTCTCATACTCTCATACTCTCCATACTCTCATGCTCTCCATAATCTCCATTTATTATAATCTCCATACTCTCCATACTCTACTCTCGATAATCTCCATAATCAATACTCTCCATACTCCATAATCTCCAACTCTTCTATGAGAGACGCTGGAGAGACAAAGGCCAGGAACGACGTCAGAAATAGGTATGTAAGCAGTAGGAGGCGATGGCGACGACGTCATGATGACCCGCAGCCGCAGGAATCGGGTTCTTGTTTTTCCAGAAACAATGGGAATGGATGCCAAGAAAAGAAGAAATCTATGGGTCTCTGTGCCCAAACGGCCCGCGAAAGGACCGGCAGTGCCGTTAGTAAGGCAGAGAGACAGATCCACCAGTGTCCACTCCACGTGAGAATTGTGAGAATGGCGATAATTATGAGAATTATGGTCCTTACGGTAATTGTGAGTTCTGGGAACAGCGCCGGTACCTCTCCACCACGCCACTGCCGGCCATTTCCTCGGCGCCATGCATGATCCATAAAAGCTTCTTTTCGACGGCGCTCTTGCTCTTTGCGGCTACGACGATCGATCTACATTTCGCCGAGGTCCACGAGCTTGCTTCCCACAGGATGACATTGAGACTTGGAGGAATGAGGCGACATGTCAAGAGAGATGCGTCCGGCCTTCACTTGCAAAGACGGATGCCATGCCTTGACGCTGACTATTATGCCAGATGATCGATCTGACCATCATCTCCAGACTCCAGACTCCAGACTAGCCTCCAGACTCCAGATTCCAGAATTGCAGATTTCAAGGCATTCCACGGTCCAGAGTCCTTTTGTTTGGAGGCGAGGTGACAATATGACATCACAACATCGAGAAAGTTGGACGCGGCCGCTGGCGCTGGCTTTCCATCAGGAAACCTTGGCGAGATGAAGAGAAAGTCCAAGTCTAAATGAAGACAAGACTTGACGTATGAGTTGAAGCTTTTATGCTCGGTGAGTCTGAAAGAACGAACCAAGAGACGTTCACTTCCGACGTCTAGTCCTGGACATCAGCGTCAGCCAAGTCAAGTCAAGTCGCCTTATTACCTACCTTTACCTTTACCTCTTTATTTTTTATTTTTTTTATTTTTTTTATTTTTTTTATGCTCAACCAACAATGCAAAGGCTGCAAAAGGATCCAGAATTGCGGTTGATGAGGCTCAATGGCCGGCTCTTAGAGTCTTGAGAGCAGTGCCGTCGGGTGTCATTTAGTGCGACCCGCCGCCCCTCTAAAGCCCCTCCTTTCCCGTCAATTATGGTCTAGAAAACCGCATGTTCGAAGAAAGTTTTCCACACTTTCCCACACTTTCCCACACTTTCTCGGCCTCATTGTGGACTACGGATATGAGACATTCGTATTTGCGCCGTGGAATCCCCGGAGTCATCTTCTCCTTCTTCTTCCGATGAAAACTCCACTCGGATATAGAGATCGTCCTTTGCCCTTGATTTGCTCTTGGGATTTGTGATTCCGAACCATCCGGCGGTCCTGAAGAGCTGAGCCTACACGTGGATATCATGTGACATACATGTCTCATGTCTCATGTCTCATCGTGGATTTTCTTTTACGTCACGAGCAACGGCTAAAGACAAGTTATTCCATGCTTACAATATTCTCGACGGATCAGCTATAATAACTTATAATACACTGGAAAATCGATTATAACTATTCTCGACGGATCAATTATAATAACTCCTACATACCACCAGAGAATCGACGGTTTCTTCCCAGGTCAACTAACTTCATTGTTGACAGCACAGTCAACACTGGAGATGGAGATAGCCTCAGTTGTCTAAGTCTAAGTCTTTTCCACACATCATCTATACTAGACTTAGTTTACAGTTGTTTCTCCACAGATGACTAAACCCTAGACCTCATCGTCGATAATATGGCTTTCTTCCCCAGATCACCTTTCTCCCCATCATCGATTCACGTCAATCTGACAGTACTACTGAAGGTAGTCTATCTTCTCCAGACCACCCTTCTCCATTTCTCCAGACTCCACGGACGATCTATCATCATCGCGGCCCGCTCACTGTCACCAGAGTTGGTGTATGGCTTCCCTTCCCCAGATCGTTTTCCCCAGATCATCCGTCATCTTTCCCCAGATCACCCATCTTCTTGCATCATGGAGTAACGTCATCGTCAACAGCATCACTCGCCGAATCTATGCCCTTTCCCCAGATCACGTTCTTCAAGTTACCCTTCTCCACAGATCATTGTCATTCTCGAGACAACACCCGTCGAGGTAATCTATGGCTTTCCTTCCCCGGGTTCTATTCGACAGACGCTGTCACGACACATCATATAGCTCCAAAGGAGAATATGAAATACAAGGCGTCAATATTGTTATCATCAATATTATTATTGCTCTGCTCCCATACTCATCCGTCATGAGGACTCTTAAAAGGTTCATGTTTATTGTTCAGACGAACGGCAATTCTTCATCGAGAACAGATCATTCTTCCATGCTTACAATATGATACTTACAGTAGCTAGGATGCATATGGTACATATGATATATGATACATATGATACAACATCAACACAATCTCGGCCGTGCACGCCCGATGCTCGACAGCTCGACAGCATCTATTTCTCCGAATTTATCCAGAAATCCTGGGTCTTTATTGTATTAGATATTATACTCTGCTGCGGCACTCTGTTAGCATGTACATATATATATATATATATATATATATCTGTATGTTGCTCTACAGAGAATGTCGTCGTCGTTATGCCCCATCTCATTGGAGGAGAATTGATGGAGCGACAGACGCTAGCCTCCACGTTCTCCGGAGTCTTGGAGTCGCAACTTTCCGTCCTCTCCCCGCCCGCCATTATTATTCATCCATTTGCCCTTCACAAGCTCCACGAAGTCCGCACAGCTGCGGCTGTTAAAAGACGCCTGCATAATGATAACGAACTTACGAAGCTTTCCCAATCGATCTATCCAGTCCTGAAGCCTTCCTCGGCAATTTTCCACGACATGCCTTCAGCATCTTCCCACCAACTGGCACTCTCATGAGCCGCCGGCGAAATTCCGAATGCCTTCTCGCGCCTTGGCTCACCCTCACCCTTGAGATCCGCCGCCGTGATTAAGGTACATACATACCGTTGCCACCCTGGCTCCGCGAAGACAGCCTCCGGACTTCCACCGGGATCATGTAGTGCAACAGGAGGCCTCCTTTGACAACCCGAGTTTACTTCAACTACATCTGAGCGCCTTCCGGCTATACCTCTATACCTCTATACCCTTTTCTCTGGTGCTCTGGGAGCTACAGTCGTGAGACAAGCTCTCAGCTATTGGTCCCTTCGAATACCTCGTCCTCTGTGCCGTCCCCGTTAAAGGGACGCGGCTAAACTCCCAGGAACTTCCGGCGGCGATTGCGATGCTCGATTTTGCCGCCGACTCTCAAAGATAACCTCACGGCTTCGTTCGAGGTGCGACTGCTCAATCCCCCCACGACATAGGAGCATATGGCCACAGCTTTGGAGACACCTGCCGATCTTCTGCCAGCGCCGATGGCTACGAAGCAAGTCCAGAGCGTCGCGCTCCCCGTGCCAGCACGGCCGGCGGGCGCAAATGGAGCCGTCAACGGGACAAAAGCGGGGAGTGGAGATGCCCGCATTGTGGTTATTGTGCATGGTCAGGGCCAGGAGGGCATAGTGTCTGTGTTCGCCGATGTCCTGGGCAAGCCATTCAGGCTCGCTCCCAGCTTCAGGTCTGTCGGAGGTGACGATTATGGCACAGTCATTGGAGTCCGCACAGACGATGCGAAGCAAGACATACGAGAAAGAGACCGGTGCCGTGTCGTGGCAATCCATGCGCATTGTGTCAATCTAGGCATGCCCCCCGACGTCGAGCTATCGGCCGAATGCGACTATGAATTCTTATACACCGAGAAACCGTTCTTCAGGAGAGACCTGTCTCGCTTTATCTCTTTCACATTAGGCCAAATCAGCCATCACGAAGCCCTCACAACGAAGCCTCGAACATACTTTATATCCACCACCTTTCCCGATGTGCGCACGGCTCTTCCGAACCTTGATATCTTAACGGTTGGGTCAGATGCGGTGGAACTACGTGTAGATCTTTTGAAGGAACCTCTAGCCGACGGAAGAATCAGCTCTGTGCCGAGCATAAGCTATGTCGGAGAACAGGTCATGCTGTTACGGCAACGGACGGAGTTGCCAATAATATTTACGACGAGATGCACGAAGGAGAACGGAAAATTCCCTATGGACAACCCCCAGTTATTTTATGATTATCTATATCGCGCCATACAATGGGGAGTGGAATATATCGACGTCGAGATATGGCTGCCGGAAGAAATAAGACGGACGTTATATGAGAAGCGGGGAAACAGCAGGATCATATCGGCATTCCATGATTTTTCAGGCACCTTCAGATGGCCATCAGCAAGGGCACAAGAGATATTCGAAGACAGCAGGAGATATGGAGACATTGTGAAGATGATAGCCATCATCAATGACGTTTCAGAGAACTACGAGCTGGAGTACTTCCGGTCTCAGATCAAGGCAAATAATCCAGATGGGCCGCCATTATCCGCAGTTAATATGGGGCAACTCGGGCAGATCTCTCGTGCTTTCAACACCGTCTTCTCGCCAATCACTCACCCGCTTCTGCCCATCGTTGCGGCACCAGGCCAAATGAGCGCGGCCGAGATCAACGGCGCATTGAGCATGATGGGACAATTGCCCAAGAAGAACTTCTTCGCCATCAGCTCGTACCGGTCAACAGCCCAGGCGACCTTCTTCGAGAAGTGCTTCAACGAGCTCGGCCTCCCCCATCAACTCTCGTCCGTCGACCGAGGACCCAAAGGCTCCATCGAGACATTCTGCGTCCAGCCCAACTTCGGCGGCGCGTACCTCAACCCTCCAATCCCAGCTCTGCAGTCGTACATCCCGCAGCTCTCCGACGCCGCCCGCGCCATCGGCGCCATCGACACCATCACCGTGCGCTCTTCGGATGCAACAAGCACCTTCGTCGGCGACAACGCGACCTGGAAAGGCATCCGCGCGACGCTGACGCGGGACTTCGCGCCCTCGGCGTACCGCGACCGCGCCGCCATCGTGCTCTCGAGTTCGGTGGAGGACGCCTCGTCGGTCATCTTCGCGCTGCGCAGTCTGAACATCGGCAAGATCTACACCGTGGGCTTCAAGGCCGCCGGTCCGATCTCGGCCGGCATCGAGCCCTTCACGTCCATCGAGTCGGTGCAGCGCGTCGACCAGCCGTTCGCCATCATCTCGGCGCTGCCGCCGGAGAAGTCGCACCTCGTGCAGCCGCTGCTGCGCCACTTCAGCAACGGGCGCGGACGCGACGGGAAGGAGAAGGCGAAGAGCAGCGGGAGCGGCAGGGTGTTTGTCGACCTGGCGAATGGGCCGCGGAAGGGCGATCCGCTGGCCGTGGCGGAGGGCTGCGGCTGGACGAGCTACGGCGTCGCGGACACGAGTGCGTTCACGACGGTGGAGATGATGAGGCTGCTGGTCGGGCAGAATGTGCCGTATAGCTTTGTGAGGCTGGCGAGTGGGAGGAGTCTGTATTGAAGCCGTTGGGCTGGGGCGGGGTGTTCGATGCAGGTCTCGTGCCGGACTAGGAGATGGACAAGATGGGATATTCGGGAGGAGACAAATCGTGCTTGGCTGGAGTGCTGGGATGGACATGCATAAAGACGGCGTTTGCGGCCCGGCAGGCGGCATGCGACGGGCGACGGCGCCAACACGTTACGGTCGGCTCTTGAAGCCTTGGACTCGGTAGATATGTTTGGTATTTTTGGCATCCAATAGAGAGAATGCTCGTCCCGTCTCAGCTCATCTCATCGTCCGCGTCTAAGCTGAACCTTGTCCGTACTTCCCAGGGCGTTAAATCCCATCTTCCTCTACGTGCACATCAACTCGCGCATAGAGTAGTATGGAGGGTGGGCTGTAGAGTCGTCGTTCACATCTCCCCTCTGCAGCTTTCTTCTCAGGTTCATGGCCACACGTGTCGCCAAAGCAGATACGAAGCGTCGTTTGCCACCACACGACCTTCATAAGGAATACTGGTGTGCTGTTTGTGGGGTGCTTGTGGTGTGGAAGGGATGGGAGGGCGCCGAGGATCGAGCGGCGAAGGGGTGTTGGGGATGCCATGGTGTTGGTGAGAGGAGGAGGGCGGTTGAAGAGGCGCAACGGCTGAGGAACTACTAGCTGAAGAGCTGCGGGGGCACTGGGTAGAGTTTGTGAAGTGGGGGGGAGGAAGGGGCCGCGAAGAGACGAGACGGCTGGTAGTGGAAGAGGATACGGGGAGATTGGGCTCTTTGGTTCGGCACGATTGACGCGAGAAGGTTTTGAGGTCTCAGGCGCGTGCGGCACTGCTGATCAATGGGTGAAAGCAAGCACTCTGTCGGCAGGCAGTCGAAGCCAAGCCCTTCTGTGAGCTTGAATCTGCATGGCCTCCTCCTGGCATCAGAACTCTCTGTTGCGCGGAATAGCAAATGTGCGTGCATCTCTGGATCCTCTCAAGCGGCGCTTCTTCGACAAGTGCGGGCGACAAGCTTGATAAACGTGCGCTGGCTTCTCTTCGACGCACGGCATTCATACTCCATCCTTTCTGCTCTCTGCCGCCTGGGCCTCGAGTTACACATTGTTTGTTATGTGCATACCCCAAGCTCACTAATCATAACCACTGCTTCTGCACCCTCGTCCGCTCGGTTCTGTGCCGAGATACATACACTCGAGTATCGATATGACCGAAGCCTTCTCCGCAGCAGGGAAGACAGCCAGACGCACTTCTTCGCTGACGCTTCCCAATCGGGCGAGCCACGCATCTGAAAAGCCGTTGTCATGTATGCAAAGCAATGCAATGCAATATATGCATGCGCTGCATCCGTGTCATCGGCAGTCCCGTTCCGCTCGCTGGCCCGGGTGGAGCTCCGAAGTGCCAGGACGAAGACGATGGGGTCCGGCGAGAGAGTCCTCGCGATCGATGTCGATCGAGTTTCCCAGACATGCAGTATGCACGTGGAGAGGAGAGGAGGACGCGGATGGGCGGGCTGCAGGTGCCGGGAAGTTCTGCGCGGGGAGGGGGGGATTGGACGGATGGCCCTGCAGGGAGTGAGATGGAATGTAGTCTGTATGTATGCATGTACATATGTATGTATCTTACATATCTTGCAGGAGTTCACAGGAAATAGGAGAGGAGGGAGAGGAGACCAAAATCGAGGAAGGAATGATGGCGACGGAAATCTTCTCCTCTCTCGACGCAAGGCCGAGGTTTACACGTAGGTAGCCTGAGGGAGAGCCTATGTATGTACATCCTATGCAGTGTCGTATTAGGAGTTCGTAGGATCGTGGATGCAGTGCCGACGCGGAATGCTTCCAGACTCCTGGTCGTGTCAGACGGACGGGTACTGGGTTTATATTGCGGGAGAGGAGGATCATTAGACTTTCTGAATTCTGTAGGTTCGAAACAGGAGAGGGTGGTTGATTGGCGATGTTCATGGTCGGTCTATGTATGTATGTAATGTACATACAGCATATATTATTATATATTCATACATACATACTCGAATAGCAACGGAGGAGTGGAGGACCGAGGAGGGCTGAAGCATGGAGCAGATGAGCAAGGCTTGAGATCATGAGATGCTACTTCACAGTTCAGTTCTATGCGCACCAATAATGAACGTCGAGGGACTATATGATATGTACGAAGTATATGTATGTCTATATCTATTATGAAAACAGTTCTAAGGGTAGAGTAGAGGACTAGGTACTCTACTCTATCGCGTGCCGTTATATAGACCTATATGGTCCGTTATATATAATAATATAATAATATAAATCAAGGACGATCGGAGAGTACTAAAGATACATGATACATGATACATTCAGAATGATTCAGGTACGGAAGCTGATGCTCCATTGTTGCAGCCGCACACACACACCCATGCCATGGCCCCATGAGTATGAGCATCCCCAAAAGATGTACAGTAAGATGTACGCATGAGGATTTATGATGTCTTCAGGACTCTCTTTATCATCTCTTCAGCACTCTCTTCAGCACTCTCTTCACTGATCTCTTCTACGCTCATTCACTGATCTCTCTTATATGCTCATTGGCATTCCCCTCCCCACATCTCACCCCCGCCTTCTCCTGTCTGGCAGCCTCAGAATTAGTGTACAAGTACCCCGTACATACCTCGCTGTCCAGGAGGTGACAGCTTTCTCCGCAGCCCCCCGCATTTGATACTGCGACGGACGACTTCGACCCCATCAAACCCCAAGCCGCAAGCCCAAAGCCGTCGACGCGCCATCGACGCTCCATCGACGCTCCACCACGCCGTCTACACCTTCGCAGACCTCCGGACAAATTCCTTTCCTCCTCTCCCGTCACTGCGATGCCGTTTGTCTGGCGCACGAACTCGAACTGGTCCCAATGACGCAGACCGCGCCCTATATCTCGAAGCACCTCCCGCAGCGCACATGGAGAGGTCCAGCCAGAGGCCCCAGGTCGGCATTGAGAGGCTCCCCGTGTCGGCGGCGGCGAGGAGATTGAGCAATGAGCCGAGGGAGAGTATGAATTGCAAGAGTTGTCGGAAGCGCAAGGTGATTGATCGTCTTCATGCTTGTGCTCGGCCGTGGAGTAACGGTTGAGTAGATCAAATGCAATCGCCTCCGCCCGACCTGCGAAGCCTGCCAGGTGTTTCAATGTCCTTGCATATACGGTCAGTCGCCTTGCGATTATTCTCTCAGACAATAATACTCCTCCCTCCTTTTTTCCCCCTGTTCCTCGGAGTCTGCGTTCTGGAGCCCGGTACCTGAGTGATCGAGGTCGAGGGACTACCCGAGCTAATAAAGACCGCTGCAGATGCCGTCCCTAAAAAACGCGGCCCAAAGACCGACATCCTCGAAGCCCTCCTCAAGCGCGTAGACGGCCTTGAGCGACGCCTGAAGGACGAGAAACAACTCAACGCATCGAAAGACTCGCCCAGCGATCCGCTCTCCGCCAGCACGGCGGGCGATGCCGAGGGCACAGAATTCCCCGACCAGCCGCTTCAGAGACCGCAGTTGGATAGGAGGGGATCGGGCAACGGAGTCGCAGTCGCTGCCAGCGAGAGCGCCATATATACGCCTACGCCGCCGAGTGCGCCGAGTCCCACGATAAGCCAGGATGTCTTGCTCGACACATATTTTGCGCGAGTGCACGGGAAGCCGTATTTCATCCTCGACGAGGGCCTGATCAGAGGAAGGACACAAGCAGGAGCAGGAGCAGCGCCGGATTCGTTATTGTTTGCTCTTTATGCCGTGAGCGCGAGATATGCACTGCATCCGAATGGGTATCATGCGGCGGTGCGGCTGAGTGAGGACTATGCCGCAAGAGCGAGGGCGGAGGTGGACGTTGATGAGCCGAGTATTGAGGCTTTACAGACGTTGTTATTACTCGCGGTGTCCTTCATCGCATCTGGCAAGGGCAAGAAGGCTTATATGGTGCTTGGTAAGTTGTCCTTCATTGTCACTTTTTTAACTTCTCTGCTAACCATCTACAGCCAGCGGCATTGGTATGGCAATGGCCCTTGAACTGCACCGGGAATCTGATGGAAAGATCAAATTGACATCTGCGGAGAAAGCCATGCGGAGACGATTATTTTGGTCTTGCTATCTTATGGACCGCTTCAGCTCGTGCGGCTCGAAACGCCCTTCATTGATATCTGACACAGCAGTAATGCTCCGGCTACCATCATGGTCACCGAATCCTTCGTCGCATCCCGTCGACGGCGAGTTCTTCCAGAATGGCAGTAATCTGCAATATCATGCTGGCTCGGGTAAGAAGTCGCAAGGCAGCTCGGGGCTGCTGATTGATATCGTCCGCATTCTAGGGAATACGAGTCGATACCTTGCTGCAGGCGGCGTCAAAGGCGATTCTCATTTCCCGTGGCATTCGCTATCGAATCTCTCCAAGATCAGGCAGGATCTCGATATCTGGGCGTCCGGGACATCAGACGTATTTTCATCCATCGACTCACTATTTGGACAAGCTGATAGTACGATACTAGTCTTGTCTAAATTGGTCTATCATCTCATCCATTGCCTAATATACCGCCCATTCCTCCCAATCGACCTATCCGAACTTGCGGGCACAGGCCAGCACCAGAGCTGGCAGATCGAGGCGACAAACCTCTGCTTCCTGCATGCGAATGCGACCGCTGAGCTCGTGGAATTGGGAAGGCAGGCGGGGAATCTAGAGTGGCCGGAGTTTGTCGGGTATTGCGTTTGCACGGCTGGGACTGTGCATGTCCACGGCGCCCATTATAAGACGAGTCACAATAATGAAGTTTTCTCCTCCTCGGCCGACTCCCTCTCGCAAGAAATGCAGCAACTGTCGAAGCTGCGATATACCTGGGCGAGCGTCCATCATCAACGCGACACCCTTCAGATAATCTACGGCTGCCATTCGGAGCTCGTCAAGAGTCTGGCGAGCAATCCGATGAGATATAGTCCCGTCTTCCATCTCGAAGACTTCTTCGACCGCTATGCCCCGCTCGGCCAGTTCTTCGACGGAGCGCACATTAGCTTTGCAGACCTCACGATACGACCTGGTGCAGAAGATGAGTACAGAGGGCACAACTTCTATCCGCATGCGCCGCCGCAACCGGAATTTACAGAGCCAGGACCTTCAAACCAAGGTCAGACCGTGAATAACGGGTACAATACTAAGACGAGCACGGGGAAGAGGAAACGACACAACGACCTCCCAAGCCACACACTGCCTAACGGCGTGATGGACAACTTCGCCATGTCCCGAACAAACATCGCCGACTCCTTCCAACCCCCATCGCAAGGCTACCAGCAACACCTCCGCCACCACCACCAAAACCAGGCGCCACCGCTGCCATCACCCTCGCTCATGTCGCCCTTCCAAGCGCCGCCCATCCCGCAGCTCACGGGCGCGCCCTTCTCGCCCGCGCCCTTCTACAACTCGCTCGAGAGCCCCGACCTCGCGGACCCGATGTTCGGGATGCAGATGACGCCGGGCACGACGATCAGCCAGCACGCGGCGGGCTTCGCGTACGAGCCGACGCCGACGCAGACGCAGACGGCGGCGACGCCCAGGGCGCGGAGTACGGGGAGCGGCAGCGTGCCGAGTGCGCGCGGGGACGAGGAGAAGGATCCGTTCCTGAGTCTGCTGGAGCAGTTGGCGGAGAATGAGTATTCGAGGGGCGGGCCGAGCGAGCTGGACTACTTTTTGGGGGGGCAGGGGCAGTGAGGATGGATGTATATTGTGCATATGGGGTTGGGGTTTTGAATTCGTTGTGGAGTTTGGAGTTTGGAGTTGGTATGGGGAATGGACAAATGATACGCGGATACCAATGGTTTTTTGGATGGCGGGCTTTTTATATTTTTTGAAGATATACATAGCGAGAGCAGGATGGTTTGGTAGTACATAGGATGTCATATATGACAAGTGACCGTGGAAGGCTTCTAGAAACATGGCATTGTAAGATACGAGACATGAGACATGAGACAATGAAATGTGATATATGATGTAATTGCGCGTGGAAGGCACGTGTGTAGAAGTACTTGCTTGCTTATATTGCATCTGAGAATCAGACTTGAGCTCAGCTTGATCGAATTCGATATACTTAAGCTCGCAGTTAAGTTTGAGCGTCTTAGTCTTTAAGAATCTTGCGTAAATACTCATGAATACTCACAAAGACTCATATTCAGCAGCAAAGATGTATCATAAACGGCAAGAAAGGACATCGAACTGCCGCCTCAGCTTGGCGGGGGAAGGCGGGGTAGAGTCGGAAGTTCGCTAGGCCTCAGGCGGACTGTTTAAGGGCCACTAGCCTCTTCGGTGCTGTCGATGATTCTTCTATCTTTACCATGCCATCCTCTCGGGATTCCCAATCCCAAAGATCTTCACATCTTTATATCTCCACATTTTTACATCTCCACATCTCCACATCTTCACATCTTCACGGCGCAAAAGCGTCGATAGCAACGTAGCATCTCCTTGACTGGTTGTAGGCTTACTGCGAGCGAGGAACCCCGCATCCCCGGATATCGGCGCCGTCAACAGAAATATATTTATTGCACAGGGGTCTAAAAACCCACCCACGGCGTCATTGCCCTCGTGCGAAATATCCATTTCGAGACGTCGAAACGTGCGAATAGACGCCGAGACATCCAACCCACGGCCTTCGTCGCCATTACACTTTGGCGCGCCTGCACACGAGGACTCTGACACTGACAGCTGACATACTTGCCTTTGTCCGACTCGCGCGGAGAAGAAACCGAAGCTGCCAACCAGGACACAGGGATTAGGAATTACCCCTCGAACTTTGATGAACTGCATGAGCATGGGCGAGCAATCGATATGTGTGGCGTAGACAGCATCAGTCGCGGAAACCGGGCTGTACACGCTTCGCAGCAACATCTCTCCAGAGCTCCAGCGACGCTGCGATCCTCGGCAGCACCCGAGTTCTGTTCTGCGCATAGGAACGCGCTCGATCTATCAGATGTCCCGACTCGATGAGCTCCTCTGATATCGCACATCCCGATCGCGGGCACACGGTGTTGATCGTGACGGTGACAACGCTGTGCATCGCGACGGTGTTCGTGGCGGCGCGCATGCTGAGTCGGATAGCAATCGTGAAGCACACGACCCCGGATGACTATATTATTGTGCTCGCGTGGGTAATTGCGTTTGGGGCGGCGTTCGCTATTGCGTATGGCACGGGGAAGGGGTTGGGGAGGCGCGATGCGGATATCAGGGAGGAGTGGCTTGGGACGCTGAAGAGGTGCGAGTATGCTTTTAGTGTGCTTTATGTGTGTATACCCCGAAGAGAAGAAGGTGTGGGAAGATGGGAAGAACGGGACAGGAGACGAGAATGAGGGCTAATATGCTGTAGAATCCAGCACTCATGGCGACCAAAACGAGTATACTTATCTTCTACCTTCGCCTGTCGAAAAACACGAACAAGTTCGCCCGAATGACCTCATATGCGACGCTGGCCGTTGTCAATGTGGCGGGTTTGGTTTTGACGTTTCTCAATATCTTTCAGTGTCGCCCATTGAGCAAGATCTTTGATCCTCACGATGTCACGCAGAAGTGCATACCGCTCATCACTTTATATCTAGTCTCAGCGCCCATCAATATCGTTACGGACCTCATCATTCTCGCCTTGCCCATACCAATCCTCAAGGGCATGCATCTGCCACGGAAGCAAAAGTACATCTTGGTTGTGACATTCGGGCTAGGAATATTTGTCACGGTTGTGGATGTGATCCGTATTAAATATCTCCAACAAGCCATGATTGATGTATTGTCACTGAACGGCTCGGTAACGGTAACACGCGGTCTTGGAGCCGAGGTGGACTTCCCATACAACGCCTCGTTCGCACTGATGTGGTCCTCCGTGGAAGTCAACATCGGCATCATCTGCGCCTGCGTCCCCACCCTAAAGCCGCTGATGAAGCGGATCATGCCCAAACTCATCGGTCAGAACGAACGAGACAGCGGAGGGACGCCTACACTCCCGAAAACGAAAATCGACAACCAATCGCCCGACGAACCCCCTGCGATGGAGGAATTCCGACGGGTCTCTGCGTTGGAAGAAAGCCCAGTCGAACCAGGCCAGCCAGCCACGGCGCGCAGCAGCCAGCAAGCAGGAATGGATCTACCAGACTTCCTTACCGTCCCCGGCGCAGAATCCCGCCCTGTTGGCGAAGTACCAAGAAACCAGAGCTTCTCAGACAGCAGCAGCAACAACAACAACATCTATTTTGGCTTCATAAATATCGCTCCACCCAAATCCATGCTCAGGCTCTCGGCGCGGGATAGTTGGACATACTGCACGGTCGTTACGATCTTATTCTTCCTATGGGGCTTCTCCTACGGCCTGCTCAACACGCTCAACTACGAGACAATTACGATATCGCACTCGTCTCCTAGCCAAGGTCTCGGCCTGCAGAGCGCTTATTACGGCGGCTACCTCTTCGGTCCCTTGACGGTTGGCCGCTACACCCTCGTGCGCAACGGCTTCAAGGCAACCTTCATCGTTGGCCTCTGCATCTACGGCACCGGCACACTGATGTTCTGGCCCTGTGCGGTGCTTGCATCCTACCCCGGCTTCGTCATTTCCAACTTTGTCGTGGGCTTCGGGCTCGCCGTCCTCGAAACAGCCGCGAACCCCTTCCTCGCTCTCTGCGGGCCGCCGCAGTACGGCGAGATGCGCCTACTGCTGGCCCAGGGCGTCGAGGCCGTGGCCAGCATCATCAGCCAGATCATAAACGAGAAAGCCTTCTTCCAGAACATGAGGGCGAGCTCCTCGCTCATCGACGTGCAGTGGACGTACCTCGCCATCGCGCTCTTCGGCGCCGTCCTCGCCCTGATCTTCTACTACATGCCCGTCCCCGAGGCGACGGACGACGAGCTCTACGCAGCCGCGCAGCCGCGCTTTCTCCCTCTCAACAGGACCATCAATCAAGCGGCGCCCATGACGCACATCGGGCGCTTCCGCGTCGTCTACATCACCCTGGCCCTAGGCGTCGCGTGCCAGCTCCTCTACGTCGCCATGCAGGAGAACGCGAGTCTCGGGTTCACGCAGTTTATCGACCTCCTGAGCCCGCCAGGGAGCCGAGTGTCTGTTTTCGCGCTGAGCAGAACCAACTTTGTCCTCCTCGGCCGCGGCGCCTTTGCCGCCTCGCGCTTCCTCGCCGGTGGTCTTTGCCTGATCATCCGGCCGCGTGTCATCCTCCTCGCCACCCTCATCACTACCACAGCCCTGTCGATCGCCATCGTCGCCTTACCAGCGGGGGCAGCTGAGGGGCGTCCGAACACGGTCGCGGCGCTTATCATCGTCCTTTTGTTCTTCGAGGGGCCCATCTGGCCGCTGATTTTCGCGCTTGCGCTCCGGAAACTGGGGCGCGCGACGAAGACGGGGGCTGCGCTAGTGACGGCGGGCGCGTTTGGGGGGTCGATTAGTCCGTGGGTGGTGTATGGGATCGAGGCGACGGGGATGGGGTTGAGGAAGGCGTCTTTTGTGGTGGCGATTTGGTCGGGATTGGCGTGTTTGTTTCCGGGATATTTGTGTCAAGTGAAGAAGGCGAGAGAGCAGGTTGATTGCAATGGGGAGACGCAGGGGGAGGGAGCGATGATGGAGAGGGAGGAGAGTAGGATTGGTGGGATTGGGAATGGGAGGAATAAGGAGAGGGACATTGACGAGAGGGGGCGCATTGGGATTTTGGGAAAGGGAGGGGAGAAACTGAGACGTGTGAGTCTGGCGAGTGGGAAGTGGGGGAGAAGAATTGTGGTGGGAGTTAAGGGGTGGGGGAGACGGATTAGTCTCGGGAGTTTGAGTTCGGGTGGGAGTAATGATGAGAGCAAGGGACGGGCACTGGAGGTTGAGAACGAGAGGGGGTGAGTGGGTGTAGTGTACAGTATACATATGAAAATGAGACAGGCTGTATTCTAGAACCTCACTACGAGAGGGATCTTGGGAAAAGGGGGAAGGAGAAGTATATAAGAGCTGGCAAAGCTCGGATCCGGGTTAAACAGGACCGGAAGGAAAGGCAAAAGGCAAAAGGCAAAAGTGTGGATAGAGGGCACACATTTGGATAGGGATAACAGCTTATGTGCATTGATCACGAGGGAATGAGGATATATCCCAGCCCAGACAAATATAATCAATTTCTCAACTTCTCGTCAGCGCTGAGCTGGATCTTCTCCTGGGCTCGAAGCACGGGGATAATGCACACTAAGCTTGTTGAAACTGGAGTCTGCATGGAGGAAAAGGAGGAGCTGGGAAAGCAATGGCGGGCTGGGGCAAATCCAGATTGGCGAAGGAGCAGAGACTACGGCGGTTGTCTTTACTTGAAGTGGGCGCGTAGGGGGTCGAGAGAAAAGGGGGAGGGGGGGGTGTTCGAATTGGATTTTCCGTCACGGGGCAGGGGGTGGTGAAAGAGGAGAGGAGAGGATAAGAGAAGGCTAAAGATACAGTTCTTTTACCAAGCTGAAGTACCGGACGAGCAGCCAACAATGAGTCTTCTTATGAAACCCATGTCTACCCAAGACCTCGATAGTGTCAAAGTCCGAAATGGAGTCCAGTACAACAGCGTACATGGGGCCCCTTCGATCTGGCGATTTCTTCGACCTCGTAACCATTAGTCGATAATCCAGATATTTCATCCAAACCCTGCTGCGATGTAACAAGACCACCTTGTTGGAGAGGACCTGCTTGCAGATAGGCGCTGAAGAAGAAAGCAAGGATGGGGAGTGGGTATAAAAGAAACTCGGTTTTCGAAAGGAGAGAGACAGGCAGAACTTTAATGATCCAAAAGTGAGGCCATTATGTTGCGTGTAGCGATGGCATACCGTCGTTGTTCCAGCCCTTCGGCGACAAAAAAAAAAGAAAAAAAAAGCATAAATGTAAGAATGCGGATTCCGCAGATCGCGAGAGAGTCTTCGATGACAGTGAAAGACTGTCTGATGATGGCAGAGACGCATAGCAAGAGAAGAACAGAGAATGGCAAGAGTGCTGGTGACAATAGCCTCAGGATCAAATGAGCACTTGCTATAATTCTAAATCCAAGAGCTGTAAAATGGCCACTGGGTCTACAACATAGACTCGTCGAAATACATGCGCTTTTTTGTTTAAAAAACATTACAGACTGAAAATCGTGGCTGATACTTAGCGTTTTATGCGCTCTCAGACAAATAAACAGGAAGAGCCATATCCAAAAAAGGCGACGAGGAGAAAAGAAGAAGATGGAGCGATGAGTATAAGACCAATATAAATACAGAGACGAACTCATTTCAGCCTCTGAACAGCCCTCATCCTCGACGATATGCAAGATTCACTCTACCAGGCAAGTTCCATCCAGGTAGTCCATACTTTTCACCATCCTTGTGCCCAGGACATCGCGTAGACGCAAGATCCCAACATACCCAAGATCGAGTCTGCAAACATATATAAATCCACCGTCGTCTTCGGATTTGCCTTCCTAACATGTAGATGCAAGAAATAACGGAAAGCAAATCCTAGGAACCTGGGCCAAGTCGATCCAAGCTTCTCTCCCCCCGTGCCAAGATTCTGAGAACATGTTGGGTTCTACGAATTCTCGACGACGAGAAGCTGGCTGGCAGTGAAAAGACGGTTGGAGAGACGGTAGTAAGGGCGGCGATGGCGAGAAAGTCGAGGGGGAATGTTGTGAGATACGGAAATGCATCTGGTGTCTCTCGTTGGGGGAAGGACACGAAGTCCCGCAAGCCGCCGATCAAGTCATATGGATCCGCCGCTGTTTTGGTTTCATTTGCTCGGAGACCAGAATCCAAGATAAATCTCTATAATTATATGAAACGGTATCTGTAAGATGCTCCACCAGAGTCTGTATTCGCTACACCAACCAGCGCCTCGAAGAATGCTACAAGGGACATGCTAAATGCTATGCTTCCCCATCCAAACCACGGTATATAACTCCCAACGCGACATCATCCCAGAATCTCACCTCTTCGAACTTCCCACCGTTACGCCTCTTTTCCTTTCCCTTTATCCCCCCTCCTTTCAAGCGGATCTGCATCCTCGTCAGAATCCCCATGCCTCCCCTTAACCTCCGTATCACCCCCAGGCATCTGCGCCTGCGTAATAACGTCTTTCCGACCACTGCCATCCAACCCCGTCCATCCCTCGCCGGATCCTTGCTTATAATACACAGCCGCTGTCGTCGCTGCCTTCTCCGAAATCCCTTTGATATCGCTCTAGAACTCCAGGCGCTTGACTTCTTCCTCCGCAGCCGCGACGGCCTGGAGGAGATTCGCGATCCGTCTTTTCGCTTGCTCCTCCACATCTGCCACTTCTTCGGGAAGTGCGGCCTGTTTATCTTTCCCTCTTCCTTTCGCCTCTAGCTTCGCCCTGGCTTCATCAACCGTCGTCGACAAATGCGCAAGGAGCAATCTGCGCGAGGGTTGGAAGATAAACATCCCCATGACATCGTGCATCCTCTCCCCTAGGTAAAACAGGTCACCTCCGCCGTTTTGGACGAAATTTTCCACCACCTCAAGCTTCTCCCTGTCGATCCTGCTCTCCTTTAGTGCTTTCATCAGATGTCCAATATCCCTTATATCCTCTCTATCCAGCACCTCCACTTCATCTCGAAGGGAAGAAGCCGCCCGACTCCCCGCATTAGTATGGCTCTGCGGACTTAAGCTCCGCTGCCGTTGCGATTGGATAGTAAAGTAATCCGCATTCAACATATACCCCTCCTCCGCCGCCCTAGTATCCCTCCTCACGCGCTTCCTAATCCAGGCTCTCCTGCGCACAAAACTATTATACCAGCTAGGTCCATGCCAACTGCACCGCTTCGAGAACATGAACGAGTACTCCCAGCCCTCCTCATCCTGTCTCGTGCTCTCCGGATCGTGATTCACGCGCCAATCATCCCACGCCCACTCCCAGCTCGGATCCGGCACCTGCGCATACCTTTTCTGTGTCGGCGACGGTTTAAATGCGATATTTGTCCAAGGCGCCGCATCGAGTGCGCCCAGCGCACGGGCTGCGAAGAGCGGGATCCCGCAGAGGAAGGCGCCCCGCTGGTTCTCGTAGAGGATGTCAATCGCGGAGTCGGACGTCGGCGACGCTGTCTTCGTGGCCACGATTGTGGTGGCCGCGGCTTTGCTCTTGGAGCGCCCTTCGCGCGAGGAGCTGCTGTCCTCAGAGCCGGCGCCGGTGACTACGACTTCCACGCCGGCGGACATGCGGGGTGTGACTTCTAGCGAGGCGCTGGGTGGGGATGGATCGACGATGTGTCCAGCGCGTTGGCCTGGCCGGTCTTCGGTCCATTTCTTGCTCCAACGCTTCCTCTCCACCTCGCGCTTCACAATCGAGCGTCGTCGCCCACGGTCGCTGCTGTGCCGCGTCGTACCCGTGGTATCGCGCGTGAGGGAATCGTCTTCGGATCGTGAAGGTTCGGCAGATTGGCTGCGCGATGCCAAGGAAGTGTGATCAACGAGGCGGATTTCGTGGTCGTAGTCCCTGTCTTTGAGGACGGACGGGGGCCCGCGGTGGGAGACATGGGAGATGGTGTTGAAGACGTTCTTGGTCATTTTGCGGGCTGTCACGACGGACAAAGCATCTCGAGGGGGACGATACAGCTATTGAAGCTGTGGAATTCGCATGTTCAAAGGCATGTGGGTTCGGAGGTGCCAGATGGAAATTGAAGCTGAAGCCAAGGTGGTGGAAGAGGAGTAGGCTGCGCTCGAGGTTCTAGCTGAAGTCTATTCCGCAATAGCTAGCCTCCAAAAATATAATGGTAAACAAAGAGCGTAATGCTGCGATGCCGCGATGTTGCTCCAAAATGGAGTATAATGGAGCCTCCGTATATCTCCATCTCCAGCTTCATTTCACGTGCATCATTGTGCATTGTGCAAGGTTACAAGGCATCATCATCATCTCCATTCCCCCCATCACGTGCATCGTGCATCGTGCATAGCTCTACCTACCTATGACGTATTGACCCAGTCGACCTGCTCACACATGACACAGCCAGCTGCTTAGAGACAGAACCCCTCATCGACTGGCATCTCGCCATCATGTATCTCCTTCTTTCTACTAACTCCACGAGAAAAACGAGAAAAATCACCTCATATCACATTACCTACTTCCACTCAGCTCCAACAGTTTGATACTTACAAGACGACGGACGACCTTTAACATCTTTATTACTGCTAACACGAGATCATCACAATGGCGCAGCAAAAATCAAAAATCCCTCTCGCCGTCGGTCTCACGGCCGCAGCCGGCGTGGGCTACTACCTCTTCCAAGCTGGCGGCAACCCGACCGTTGCGGAGAAGAAGTTCGAGGGTGAGTCTCTCGTCTCTCTCTCACAGCCCAACGCACCGAGGCCCCGGATCCATCGCGAAATGCCTCCTGAGCAGCGCTGACCTGACATCGAAACAGCCGACCTCTCCACGGCCTCCGGGAGGGTGAAGGGCGAGCTTCCCAGCCGCGGCAAGGAGGCCGAGAAGACAGCTGAGGCGTGGGGCGCCGAGGCGGGCCACAAGATCGATGCTGCTGTATGTTCCCCCCTCCTTGCGCCGTTGTCACCTCCTGTTCCCGCCTCCGTCGCCCTTGGCCACGACGCCACGGGACGCTTCCAGAAGCAGCGGAATGCTGACGAGCAAGCAGAAGGACCAGTCCCGCTCGGGACTCTCCAAGACCGAAAAATCAATCAGCGACTACCGCATGGAGGTCGGCAAGGAAGCCATCGCTAAGATCGACAAGTTCGACACTGCGGTCGAGGAGAAGGCCGCGAAGGCGAAGAGCGGGATCTCGGGCTGGTTTGGCGGGAAGTAGGACACTTACTCCGAATAGGAACTAACGAGGTGGGGTATGGGAAGAGGGCGTTGTGGATTTGGACAATGGACAATGCCGAGGATGGCGGTGGAGAGGGGAAAGGGTTGTATGATATGATATGATAAATGAAACTCACTGGACATGAACACGTACCATGCACAGATCTGAACGCGGTTGACATGAATATCGTCTGATTCTCACATCTTCGTCTACAGTGCCAGATCCTCCTACTTAGTTTTCCGACTCTTCTTCAAGTCCACTAAACGCCAAACATATGCAAGACCGCAACGCTTTACCGCTCTGCTCCCTCATATTCACCATATCATCAACGCCAAAAAGCATTCATGTCGCCCGCAGATATTGCTCATCGCCTCCGCCCCTTCAGACCCCATTCATCTCCACATCTCCCATGGCCGCCTCCTTTGCAGCCCTCTTCCGCTCACCCAGCTCCCACTTCCACGCCTCCTCAAAGGCGATCGGCTTCGTCCTCACATCACCGTCGGTGAGTCCCAGCTTGCGGACGACCTTGAATGATCCGGTGCCTACACTCATCGTCTGGCCCATGATAATACACTCCGACACTCCCTCAATCGCATCCCTCTTCATCCCCGCCGCGGCATCGAACAGATGATCCGGCGTCTTCTCGAACGACGCAAGCTGCAGCACCGAATCTCTCATCTTAGACAACCCGAACCGCGTGATACCGAGGATCTCGCCCTTGTAGGTCATGACGTCGGCAAGAAGCTGCATGTGTCTGGGATCAATACCCATGTCTCCCATCACGAGGCCGATTTCCGTGGCGATGGTGGTTCTGGCCGCTTCAATGCCGAGGACTTGGTTGCATTCGACGACGCTGTTAGAGGTCACTTTGACGCCGATGACGCCCTCGGTCGTCATGCAGGCGCGGAGACCATAGCCTTCAACTAGGACCGTATTCTGACCGTCTTCGGAGCTCTGGATGATAGCACGAGTAGCTTCTGGATAGCCAGACACAGGAACGGCAGGAATTGCGCGCTTAAGGTGGTTGACGCGCAGGAGCAAGTCGGAGCCTTCGTCTGCACCTTTCTTGACAATGCCACCGCGTCCGCCCGTGCCGCTCCCGCCGCCGTGTCTGACCGTGACGAAGATGTTCTCGTCAATGATGTCGAGGTCAGCGCTATTAATTTTGAGCTTCTTGTTGCGAAGGATACTATTCGCGATGTCAACGACGGTAATATCAAGGTGCATCTCGCTGACAGCTTGGACATCGACAGAGAGACAGATAGTTGCACTCTTGGCCGACCACATGTCTTCGATGAAGCGGATGCAGTCGGAAATGTACGTCTTCTCGATACGACCCTTGACGACGCGAGCGGCGACAATGTCGTGGGGATTCTCCAACGGACAGGTCATGACCGGGGTACTGATGAGCTTCGATGCGTTGATGATTTCCTTGATACGCGGTACACCCTGAGTGATACTCATACCTGCAACACCAGCAAAATGGAAAGTTCTCAATGTCATCTGAGTTCCGGGCTCACCAATAGACTGAGCTCCGACGGCTCCAACGGCATGCCCGGGCTCAACGCGTGCTTTCATGTATTTGGTCAAACACAGCTGGATGAACTTGGTCAATGTGGCAGTTGAGACCTTTGCAACTCTATCCATCTGATCTCGTCTCACTTTATCTTCCAAAGTTGGATCGTAATATTCTCCAGCACTTGGATCTTCCGTCAACCCTGGCAGACCAGCCTTTTCTCTTGCTTTGACGAGCTTTGTCGCTAATGCTCCAACATACTTGCTAACATCACGTAGGAAACCCCGAGCGCTCTCGAGCTCGTCGATCGCGTAGTCGCTCTGATCCTCATATGACAGGGTCTCATTATGTAGAAGACCACGTCTTGTGAGCTTAGCCTTTTCTGGGGCGAGAAGTTCCGCACATAGATTTGTAATTTCATATGGCAATAGGGCAGGCTCGTCGTTATTCCAGGTCAAACTCTCAGCATGAGTATATGTACGATCGAAATGTACAGGCACAGCAGTACCCTCCATGTCGACTGGATCAAGTTTATCAGCTCCAAACTGGAACTGCACAATGCCCCCCGAAGAGTTTCTGACCGTATCATCGTATTGCGTGGAAAGATCTTCCAAGGACTTCATCAGACGTCTCGACATGTAGCCGGTTTCGGCAGTCTTGACAGCTGTATCAACAAGACCTTCACGACCAGAAATAGCGTGGAAGAGGAACTCGGTTGGAGTAAGCCCGCCAAAAAAGCTATTTCGAACGAAACCCTTCGATGGTGGTTGGCGTGCATTCTTGGGGAAATGTGGAAGCGTACGATCCTGGAAACCATCCGCAACTCTGGCACCTGAAATCATTTGCTGACCCACAAGCGTGACCATTTGGGCGACGTTGATGTTCGAACCCTTAGAACCAGACTTGGCCATGATAAGTGGCGAGTTCCATTTGCTCAGTGTGTTAATACAGAATGCTCCGGCTTGCTGTCTGACTCCACTGAGAATACCCGAAATCTTATTTTCGAGAGTCTCCTCCAAATTGCAACCGGTGGCTTTCTCCAATTTTCCAGATTTGAACTGAACAATCAAGTCGTCGCACTCAGCATACGCTTTTGTAACGAGGTCGAGTTTCTGTTGCTCTAAACTTTTGCTTGGATAGACATCGCTAATGCCGATCGAAAACCCGCGGTTCGTCAAATATCTAGCTGAAAGCTTTGCAAGTCGATTCATCGCAGCCACAGCGTGATCAGGCCCAAAATCTCTCAGGATAGTGTAGAATATACAGTCCTTCTTTCCTGATCCAACTGTTGTCTTGTCCATCATACCACACATAACCTCTGAGTTACGGACAACGAGCCATCCATCATTCGGATCCATGTCTGGTGTCATTCCCTGCCTGGCCTTATAATCTCTGCATTTGGCATCCAGATTAACCTTCACCGGCGAATCCTTATTCGGCCGCATGAGGACACTGAAAAGTTGTTTTCCCGTCCAAAGAGCTTCCGGCTTGACAATGGCTGGAGGTGGGATATCAATTTTCATCTTTCCATCCACCATGTACATGCAGAGATGGGCAAAAGTCTTGCGATCGAAGAAGTTCTCTTTGCTGCTGAGAAGGTATGCCGCCGTAATGAAATCCTGCGTTGCCGAAATAATAGGCTCTCCGTTCTTGGGCGTACAAAGATTGTTCTTCACCCCCATCAAGTTGATTGCTTCTGTTCTAGCCTCTTCCGTTTGGGGCACATGGATATTCATCTCATCACCATCAAAATCTGCGTTATAAGGACCACAGACACACTCGTTGAATCGGAAGGTCCTCCACGGGCGAACCTTGACGTAGTGACTCATGATACTGAGTTTATGAAGCGATGGCTGACGATTGAAGAGAATAATATCTCCATCCTCCAGATGTCTCTCCACAACGTCGCCAATCTGGAGGGTATTAGATATGTAGTTTCGGTCGCCATGCTTCAGCGAGATCTTGCGTCCATCCATCGTCTTCTCCACAATATTTGCTCCTGGCCATTTGCTTGGTCCATTCAAGATGCACTTCTTGAGTTTGTTGAGATTTCTGTCGTGAACCCTCTCTGGATATGTCATGTTCATCGCCACCAGAATCGGCAACGCGACCTCTTCGACACTCAGATTAGGATCCGGAGAGATGACAGTTCTTCCGGAGAAATCGACACGCTTTCCCGAAAGGTTTCCTCTAAATCGACCTTGCTTGCCCTTTAGACGCTGGCAGAAGCCACGGATGGCCTTGCCAAAACCCGGTTGTTGGAGGCCTGGTACATCGCTGTTGACATACATCGCAATTTGAAGTTGAAGATATTCCCATTGCTCCATGATCGTCTGAATCGGTTGTCCTTTCTGCAATGCACTCCGGATTAACGAACTGATGTGAACGATATCCGCCAACTTCGACGTCAAATCATCTTCTGTGCTGGCACCATCTTGGGCTACGGAGGGCCGAATACAAATAGGTGGAGCTGGCACATATTGCCACAAGAACATCTCTGGTCTTCCCTCGGATGGGTTGATCCCAAGCAATTCGCAGTCGGTTGGTGTGATCATTCTGAACAAGTTTAAAACTCTTAAAGGATTCAAATCGTCCATAGCTTTCTTTAGATGTTTATCCAACTCAGCATTGGTCTTCTTTGCCTCGACGAACGACTTGTCGAAAGCCACCTTCTCCGCAGGCATAACCTTCCTCGCCGCAGTCGATTTGTTATAAGCCAAAAATTTGTCGTGAGTAAGTTTGAAAACTCCGATCTTGCGAATCTGGCCATTCACTGCGCCGCAATATGGACAAGTCTTTGCCTTTCGGCATTGTGCATTGATTTTCTTGCAGATCTGGGTGCGTTTCAGATTATCGATATTGGGTCTTCGCAATTCTCTAAGAAATTGCCGGCGTTCAGATTCTGTGAGCAAGACTCGAGCGCAATCTTTGCAAATCTCCTGCAATATCGCGATTACCAGCTTTAAGTATCCGATATGAAATGCGGGAAGGGCCAGTCGAACATGGCCAAAGTGACCGTTGCAATTCTGTAATGTCTCGCCACAAGTCTCGCATCGGCCAGTCTTGCTTGATATACCCTGCGATTGATGTTAGAGAAGAGTCTATCGGATTCAGAATATAGGTGTCCCTACCAATCGAGGATCTACTGCTCCATTCGCCACAGGTTTGCGATTGTTCTCGACATCATAGAGCATGCGGTTGGAGACCTCGAGGACTCCTTGGTTTACAATATCGCGCGTAGATCTGATGATGAATTAGCTGGGGCACATGCGGAGAAGGCCTGCCAGGTGAAGAGACGTACTGAATACCAAATTTGAGCTCTTTGAAGCGTTTGGGAATCTTGTCAACGACCTGCTCCTTCACCGCAGGGCCGCTTGGGCGGACGAAGTTGCCGCCGGAAGATGTGAGCTGCATCGCGATGTCGGGCTACCTTCTGTGGTTCATAGGTATTTTGTCGCGATTTGCGTAACAATGGTGTTTGAGGAATATGGAGAGGCAAGTGAACAGTGAAGATGAAGGTTACGATGAAGATGGCGAAAGGCTGGAGTCACCGCAGCGGCGTGTGTTCGTGTTGTTGGTATCAATAAATTTCCAGAGCACTAGTCAATGGTGGGGCACGACTCAGATTCAATCTAATCTAATCTCATCTGTGCTGTACTCAGTGTACTCATGTACTCACAGCGCCACTGCCACTTCATTGAGTGTGCAGATTGCAGATTTGCCCGTTGCACTCTGTATAAATAATACTACGCACAGAATACGATTGTCGTATGAAAGGTAGAATTAAAATTATCCTTCTTTTTCTTTCATTTGTGGAGCAGAGGCATCTTACCATCATATCTACCTATGTATCTGCAGTTGTCCTCGCGGGATCGCCAACTCCTCATGTTTTGGTATCTGGCAGAATAAACAATACTATACCCAATTTGGCGTCCCAGCTTACCGCCTTGGACACGGCGTAATAATTTTGAGCTCCAAAACAAAGGGACCAAGCTGTACCGACTGAATATACAGAATATCGACCTCGAAATCCGCATTGGAGGCCTCCCATTAACCCACGCACCGTGCCATGCTACATTTATAGGACATGGTCTCTGGAAGCCGCAGCATTTCCAAATGCAAGGCAACCGCATCTTCAGCCCTTCGATCAGTCCCTCGGGAACCATTACTATTCCTATATCCGAGATGGACCAGAGCCTTTGCATCAAGCGCAACAGCACCTTCGAGCGTTGATGCCGGATCAGTGCTGAGAGATGAACATTCTGACTTTCATCAGACGTATTCCCAGGCGGAGTCTCTCGGCAATTTCATAACTGGGCATTCTCCAGATGTTGCTCCCCCGCCAGCTTCCGAATCTAACGGTCCCAACCCATCCCCCTCCCCTTCGAACGATAAACTCGGGAACGGTGCCAATGCGAGCGCTATTGATTTCGCAGTCGGGGCTGGTGATCATGGCATTCCATTGTCTAATACGATACCCGAACACGCCTGCAGCCACAAGAAAAATGATGGCGAACGTCGAGGCAATGATGTACGGCCGGTCTTTCGCAAAATTGTCTTGGAGCCTAAGCCTTTGGTTCACAAATATGTCTTGGAGTCTATACCATTGAGTCGCAAATATCCGTTGGAGCCTGCTGGACCCTTGGTCAAAAGGACTCTATCTGGCTCAAAGGTCCGGAGGATCGAATATTACGCTCGAACGAAATGGGAGAAAGAGGAGTATGAACAGGAAACACGAAACGGCTATTTCGAGATGATGCGCCAGCAGAGAGAGTTTGAGAATGCTCGTCCAACAACAGTACTTGAAGACCTCATCTCGCACACGCCGAAGAGAGCAGAGGGAACTATTCTGCGAATCTCAGTTCCCAACAATGCTGTTCCGGCGCTGCTTTTCGATGCGGATGAAAATATTTTGGAAATAAAGCACCGGACTGGATGTGATATTGACCTATTAGAGGCTGAGGATAATAAAGACTCTCGAATATTATTATTGTCAGGTCCATCAGTATGCGTCACAATGGCCGCGGCACGAATCTTCGAGGTTGTTCCAGATGCGGTTACAAAATCGACAAACCCGGTCTTCATTCCTCCCACTTACAGTACTCGATCAATAAACGATGTGCCTCTGTCCGAAAAAAAGGATGCATCGCTTGTAAAGCCGCGATACTATCTAACGTACGCAAATGATTCGATCACAACCGCACCGAGGAGAGCAGATAGCATTCCACAACCCGATAAATGGACTTCAACCTCCCTTGAGGCTTATGTCAGGTCATTGACTCGCATGAAGATGACCAATCACATTCATCGTCTCCTATACCAAAAGGACGAAGAGCACCAAGAGATCGTCAGAGAACTGCTCGAAAAAATCTTCGATCTGGACGAATGCATGGAGGCGATGACTGTCACTACGGTGAACGAGGCTCTGTCGTTTCTCATGAAGTATCACAAGATCCCGCAAGTTTGTGACATTTTTGGAAAGGCTCAACTGAGTGGATTTCGCATGAATACCGAGTCGTTCAATATCATGCTCCGAGGTGCTGCAAAAATCAGAGATCTTAATACCTTCGGCTATTTGATTCGTATTATGGTCCGTCTTGGCTATCGTCCCAATTCCGGAACATGGCTGGCCTTCATGTCAGTGTTAGACAATCCCAAAGCAATGTGGAGACTATTCACAGTCATGCGAGAGCGGGGACTCTTTCATGAGGAAGGGCTGATGACGGACGTCTGTAGCCTCTTGGTGCCTCATGAACTTAGGTACTGCTTAGGAAAGGAGAAGCCTATGCTCATCCCTGAGTTTATCGTCTATATGACCAAACGCTATGGAGAGAGCTGGCTGACTCTGTCTGGGGCAAATCGAATGCTTGATGAGCTAGCCATCCGCGGACTCATGTCCGAATGCTGGCTGATGATTGAGCACATGATCTCGCGGAATATCACACCCAATGTTGTGTCCGTCAATACTATATTGACCCACTGCTCGAGATTGGACGGTTTGAAGGCTGCTGCGGAATTCTTCCAGCGCCTGACCAAGCTCTTCCGGTTCAAGCCAGATGCGATCACCTACACCATACTTTTGAGAGCCGCTTGGGACGCGTGCTGCTACGCCACTTCTCGCACGGTGTGGCAATATGCCTGTCTCGATGCCTGCGTGCCATGGCAGATGCGAAGACGCGTCGGCGATGCCGTCATAGCTTCGTTCCAGGCGCAAAACTCCGCCAATCCATCGTTACATATGGATGGTACGCCTGCCACGTTGTGGGAGTGCACTGCCGGACTTTTTGTCGTCACGGAAGAGCATAAGAATTTTCCTGTGTTCGTTCCTCCTGTACCAGACATGCCGTTGATGTCTTTCGAAAATGCACGCCTGCATGCAGAGCACGCCTTGAAGGCAGATCTCAACCTTTTCCGTCGTTGGAAGCCCGCACAATCATTTAGCAAATTGCTCGAAGATTCTATTACAGTGGATACTGGATTTCGAACGATGGAGGGGAAAAGCCTGGATGAGCGCATGCAATGGTTGCTGAAGTACGCACCAGTCGTCAAAAGGAAGAAGAGAAATTATGAGCTTAACCTCCGCTCCACCGACTCTTACTTCAAACGTCGTATAGTTGGCTACTATTCCGATCGAGGCCCCGATTTCAGAGCGTTTGCTGCAAGGAATTACTGGAAGGAAAAGCTCAGGCGTGCCGCGAGATGGAAGAATGATCGATGGATAAGATCGGTATATTCCGAGCCCAGACCTAAACCTAAACCCCAGTTCAATAAGAACGAGCCGTGGAGCAGGACAAAAGCACTGGTGGTTTTGCGGAAAGCTAAACGACAAAATCTAACAATTATAGGAAGAGATCCTGAATTCAGGACGCCGGCAGAGATCATAGCGGAAAGAGCGCTTCTCATTGAAAAACGAGAGATGCGAGCAATTGCTAGCACTAAATATTTCCAGGGACGACCTGCAATGTTTGATGAAAAGGTGCCTTTACAGGTTGTTCACGAAGTGACATCTATGCCTGAGACGGCGTTAACCACACCGCAAGAGGAGCGTGGCCAGATGGCAACTCAAAAGCCGCCGCTTTCTATAATGAAACGGGAAGATGCGACTCATGGGACTCATTGGAAGGCAGTAACTGAGTCTTCTGGCATCATGGCCGAGGGAAAGAAAAAGAAAGGAATCTCTAAAGGACGAAAGCAAGGACAAGAGGAGCGTGGCCAGGTGACAACTCAAAAGGCGCCGCTTTCTATAAAGAAACGTGAAAAGAGGACTCCTGGGACTCATTGGAAGGCACTAGCTGGGTCTTGTGGCATCACGACCGAGAAAGAGAAAGAGAAAGAAGTCTCTGAAGGGCGAAAACAAGGACAGAAAAAGCCTAAGATAGCCCCCAGGAAATCTCAGGAATCGGACTCCCCTCCAAAGCTTGTTCGGAAATTCGGGAAGCAGTTATCTGTGTCTGTGCCTCTCATGACGTCCATCACACTGCAAGAGAAGTTTAACTACATCGCAACTCGAATGCCTCCGCCTCTCGTGAGGCGACAGTGTTCGGGCCCTCTGTCAAGACTGGAGAAAGCGATTGTTAGACGCCAAAAACGAGCGCAGAAAAAAGCCGAGATGGCCCCTAAGAAATCTCAGAAGTCGCGCCCCCCTCGAAGGCTTGTCAGGAAAGTGGCGTATGTGTCTGGCATGGTTCTCAGGAAAGTTGGGTATGTGCCTGGCAGGAAAGCGCCCCCAAGGCATGAAAAGCGTGTGCGGATGGCAACTGGGAGGTCGCCACTTGTTGTAAGCAAACAGGAATGTGGCCCTCGAGGGAAACCCCCTAAAATGGCTCGTAAGAGATCTTCGGTAGTGGACTGAGTCGATCTTTGGGAATTGGAAGAGCGAAAGTGCTGGCGGCAAGATAGAGTCGAGGGCAGCGTCGATGTTGCATTAACGGAGTTGTATTATAGCGAGCGAGCCCCGCAAGCAGGGGATTTGGGAGGGAGGGGGATTACGAGGCGTGGAACGAAGGATGCATGGCTCTCTTGAGGGTCGTTTTGTATATATGTCACATATATGTAAATATTCACTTGTACGATACTTCCTCGATATTATATATAGCTAGACACACTGTAGAATATGAAAATATGTCGTGGTTTCTGTAAGCTGTAGATCCGTTCGTTTTCAGGCATCGAGGACAGGATAGGAGAGTACAGCCTGGACAGGACAGGACAGGACTTATGAAAAAAACAGCTGCCGACCCGAATAACCCCCATCATAAACACTTATACCTGTGCTTGTCCTTGTTAAGAGAGATGTGTATATACATCTCATATGTCTGAAGTTCCGGAAGAAATGCAAGCCCATGATCCGCTTAGGTAATCAACTACTGGAGGACCGTTGCTAGCCGGGCGGTGATGTGATGCAATGATAGCTATCGATTGTTTACCTGCACAGTCACACACACAGTCGCACTCGTGATTGTTCCCTTTGTACCCCTCCTTCCTATCCTGGTCCTCCTCCTCAATGTCAAGACTCTTCTCCAGGAACATCTTCACGCAATCCTTGAACACCTGCTCAAGAATCCCAAGAATCCCAAGAACCTCAAGAACCCCAACAACCACCATATCTTGTCGTTTCTCCCCCACATCTCACTCATCTTCACTATCTTCAAGGTCATATGCAACCCAGCTCCTCACCGCAGAACAACGCCGCTTACACCAAGCCCGCAAAATGGCCCCCCAGCTCGATGGCTACTTCAACCAGGTCGACGCCCTGAGCGAGCACTTCATCGAGCGTCTCCGCGCCGCCGTCGCCATCCCCTCCATCTCCGCCGAAGACGACCGCCGCCCCGATGTCGTGCGCATGGGCGAGTTCCTGGCCAAGGAGCTCAAGGCGCTCGGCGCACACGTCGAGCTGCGTCCATTGGGCCCGCAGCCGGGCAAGGAGTACCTCGAGCTGCCACCCGTGGTCGTGGCGCGATACGGCGACAATCCCGCGAAGCGTACGATCCTCGTGTATGGACATTACGATGTGCAGCCGGCCGGTAAGGAGGATGGATGGGCGACGGAGCCCTTCGAACTCACCGTCGATGATAAGGGACGTATGTTCGGTCGTGGCAGCACGGATGATAAGGGCCCCGTGCTCGGCTGGCTCAATGCCATTGAGGCGCACCAGAAGGCGGGCGTGGACTTCCCCGTCAACCTGCTGATGTGCTTTGAGGGGATGGAGGAGTACGGCTCCGAGGGTCTGGACGACTTCATCAAGGCCGAGGCGGGCAAGTTCTTCAAGGATGCGGATGCAGTCTGCATCTCCGACAACTACTGGCTCGGCACCGAGAAGCCATGCTTGACGTACGGTCTGCGCGGCTGCAACTACTACTCCGTCGAGATCTCCGGTCCCGGCCAGGACCTGCACAGCGGCGTCTTCGGCGGCACAGCGCAAGAGCCCATGACGGACCTCGTGCGCGTCCTCGCCGCGCTCGTCGACACCGACGGCAAGATCCAGATTCCCGGCATCGCCGAGCTCGTTGCACCGGTCACCGAGGATGAAAAGGCTTTGTACAAGGACATCGCGTTCACGATGGACAACCTGTACGAGTCGCTTGGCTCGACAACCGGGATCTTCGAGGACAAGGAGCGCACGCTCATGGCGCGCTGGCGTTTCCCGTCTCTCTCAATCCACGGCATCGAGGGTGCCTTCTCGCAGCCCGGCGCTAAGACCGTGATCCCGGCCAAGGTGACGGGCAAGTTCTCCATCCGCACGGTGCCCAACATGGAGAGCGAGGACGTGACGAGGCTGGTTCAGACATACGTTAACGATGTGTTTAAGAAGCTGGGGTCGAAGAACAGCATGAAGGTCACCCTGCAGCACGACGGCAAGTGGTGGGTGGCGAGCCCGAAGCACTGGAATTTCAGCGCGGCGGCGAAGGCAGTGGAGAGGGTGTGGGGCGTTGCGCCGGATTTGACGAGAGAGGGTGGGAGGTATGTTCTCCGATTATTGGATGGGGGCTGATGTTCGTGTTGCTAATAGGATGCAGTATCCCGGTCACCCTGACGTTTGAGCAGGCGACGGGCAAGAATGTGCTCCTGCTGCCGATGGGCAGTAGCACGGATATGGCGCATAGTATCAATGAGAAGCTGGATAGGAAGAATTATATCGAGGGGATTAAGATGCTGGGCGCTTATCTGCATTATGTGGCCGAGGAGCCGATTGTCTAGACTGCGGAAAATGGAGTATGCCTGCGTTTGTGGCTATGTGGTGCTGTGTTGGAAAGGCACCGGGGGCTTCCTTAACAACAGAGTGAGCCCCCCAGTGCCTCCCGTGACAGTGGTGCGATAATATGAGACAATGCCATCAAAAAGAATACTTCGTCGTGTCACTGTGACGGATGTTTGACCCATGAGCGCTAATGCCTTTTTTGCTGCGAAATACCCTCCAGATCAACAGCGAAACTCTGCCTGGAGCAGTATATATATCCCTTTCTACTCGCGAACTGTTCTAACTTCAAGCCATCACCAGAGATAACACTAGAGGCACAGGCTCTCAACCGCCCTATGATCTCCCAACTCTGCATCTCTCTCTCTCTCTCCCTCATTGTTCCCCAGCGACGCTCCAAGCCTGTGTTCACGTCTTCTTGACGCAGCCCATCGACGACCGACAGCAAGAACGTCGATGGCAGGGGCTTGAGGCGGCGGTCGTTCGTAGACCCGCACCCGACGGTACGGCGTGTAGCAAGCGAGTGACAACATCTTGCAGTCTTTCGAAAGTTATGTCCTGCGCGAACTTGAGAGCTGGGCCGACTGGTGGGACTGGTAGATTTGTGGGACGAGGCAACGGCGTAGTCGAGGCGTTTCTCTTTTGTGCGACTGGCCTGAGGGGAGATCACGGGAAGGGTGGAGGGGGGATATATATAATTGCATGATGGTGCTTTTCGGTTTTAGATAGTGGGGTGGCGAGGGAGAAGAGGGAGAGGTGGTGGTGATGATGGGATGAGGATGAGGATGAGGATGAGGAGTGCTGAGGTCTGAGAGCGAAGGGGAAATAGAGATGGAGGATGAGGTCCAGGGATGGATCGTGGTCTTATGAGTAGTGTTGTCGACAGAAGCAACACATGCGGTATTGTGCCTCGCTCGCTGTTGACCTTCTGACCTTCAGGCGAGTTGGAAGCTGGGGGTCGTATAAAAGTCGCCCATCAGGTCGCGAGTCCAAGGAGTTATGGATGTCAACACACTGTCACGCACACGAAAACAAAGGACCTGTGTTCGTTGGCGGTCTCATGTTTTGACCTAGCTCTTCAATGTCTCATTTCGTGAATTCGCGTGTGCGGAGAAGAACTTTCGAAAGACTTAGGCTGCTGTTGTCGCTGCTTTCTTGCTGCTGTTGCTTTATTGGGAATACAGAAAGAGACCGCAGCAATTAGTAGCGCGGTGAAAGAAGTAGAGATGGTGGAAATAAAATCTGCGACGGGAAGGAGAATGGGGAAAATAGCTTCGTAGCGCTAGGGTTGCTGAGCGGGAATAGAAGAGATGATGTTGAGAGGGAGGGGGTTGGTTCTCATTTCCAAAAAGTGTGAGGGTCTTTTCTTTGGTGAGGAGAAGAAGGGAAAAGAACAGAGCGGTTGGTTTAAATATATTGCGTTTTGGGAGTTTGGTTAGGGTAGATGTGGCTATCGTGGATGATGTAGATATTGCGAGTTGGGATCTGGTTCATTTGGGTATGTTACCTACATGATGAAGTTTTGAATTCTTCAAATACCCTTAATTTCACTTGGTGAAGTTGTTATAGCATGAGGTCATTGACTTCTCTTCTCAAAATACCTTCATTATTCCCTTAAAGCAAAGACTAAATATGCGATGAAATCATTCCAAGCATGTCTTACAGTCTTTCCATAAGAAACCCAGCGGCGAGGCGTATAAGAGGGCGGCAAAACTCCATTCTCTTGTATGACAAAGCATTAAAAGCAAAGGTCGCCAAGTGGAGCGCAATAACGGTTGAAAGGGCCTGATGTAAACCTCCGTAAAGCGAAATTTCGAGCTGAAGCAAGGTGCTCAGAAATCCAAGATCGACCGTCGGAAGAGGAAAATAGGACGGTGACTAGAGAACAGTAAGTGAAGTAGCAATAGCAATAGCAGAGACAGTAACGAGAAAAAGATGGCAAGATTAATGAATGCTGTAGTTACAGCGAGCTGTTTTTCATCAGAGTGAACGACAGCAATATGTGGAGGGTTGGAGGAAGGCCACCCACCTCTGCCATCGCATTGATATTTGCAAATTTGCATATGCTTAGAGGAGCCACTGAGTAAGAAATGTGTGGCACCTTATATGCCTTCAAAAACTTTTTCAAACCTTCCTTCCTGACTATATGTAGAGATGAGAAAGTAACCTGCTAGAAATAAGCAGCAAAAAATATGACTTGAGAAGAAGAGTTGTGTGAAGTTGAGACCCTAACGCACAGAGAAAAAGAGGGAAGGGGGGCGTATATAAACTCTAGGATCGCCGCGCATTCTTCCAATCCGCATACTTCTAAAGCAGAGGTCAAAATTCTCTACGGAGTTGGCGAGCGAGCGAGAGAAAGTTTGGCTATTGCACATACAGAAATAAGAGCAATGATTGGGAGATGCTGCGCCACCAGGGCAGGTGTTAGGTGAGGGACCGGCGGTGACAAGAGGACAGAGGTAGCAAGAGACTTAGATGGTAAGAAGAGGATGCTGGAAAATATGCGCAGCATGAATTGTGTCGCGGTCAGTTAAACTAATATATCGCGTCATCAGCAGCGGAAGGAACAGCACAAGAAGTTGCTCTTCCTAGGTATTTTCGCTTCCTAGGCTTATCTATCGTATGAAGAGAGAGGGGGAGACGAAGGCTTTATACTCAAACACCATGAATCAGATTGCTGCTTGAATCACAGATGTAAATTTGAGCTGACTTGAGTAACTGTTCATTTTCCTATCTTGCAGAATTTAATTCTTCTCGCCCAGATCCTTCTCAATCTGCGCTCTGCAGATAGGGTGGTAAAATCCCTTATTTTCCTCAAAAGTCTTGAGCGCCAACTCCCTATTCGCAGTCGCGAGCTTTCTGTACAACGGCCTGACGAACTTCATGCGTCCTACACGGCCCAGCAACTCACGAGTTGGCTCATACACGCTCGCGTCCTTGGCCAAGAGGCCAAGTTGGAAGAAGCGCGATGATAACTCCACATTTCGCGTCTTAAACAGCGAGTATGTCTTCCCCAGCAACGTAGTCTGGTCTGGCTTCAACGGCGACTTGCCGAATGTTGACAGCAGGCTCTCAAGGAAAACTACAGTCTGGTTCGCCGAGAACTCCTTGATGTCCTCGGGACTGGGTTTAAAGTCGTCCGAGCCGCGCCAGAGATCAGCCAGGGCGTAGCATTTATCCACCACGCTCGTATCGAACTTTGGCTTTGGTGGAAGACCCGGATTGTAGAACCATGCGTCCCAATCAATCTCCTCCAGCTTCTTGCTCGCCTCAGCGTCGCCTTTGAAGAAGTCTAGCAAGGTGGCTTTGAACTCATACGAGTCCAGAGACTTCTTCGCCCAGATAGTGAAGTAGTGCGGGATGAACTTGTCAAACTTCTCTTTGCCGACCAGCTTCTCGATATAGTAGAGGAAGTGGAAACCTTTCTCGTAAGGAATGCTGCTGAATGCGTCATCTGGGTCTTTGTTCTCGAGGTCCACGATGAGCTTCGTGAACTCGTGCTCCTTACCAAAGAGGTCAACGGAGTCTTCAAGTGCTTTCCAGCCGATGATGGCGGAGAAATCGCGGTGAGACTCGCCGTGCACGGCAGCTTGGATGCGACGCTCGAGATAGGTAGTCCAGCCTTCGTTGAGCCAGAAATGCTCCCAGCTGGCGTTTGAGACGAGGTTACCGCTCCAACTGTGGCTCAGTTCGTGAGCAATAACATCGATGTTCTCGCGATCACCGCTGATGATCGTGGGAGTGGCAAAAGTGAAGACCGGATTCTCCATGCCGCCATAGGGGAAAGATGCGGGAAGCACCAGCACGTTGTACTGGCCCCACACATATGGGAAGATCAGATCCTCTGCAACCTGGATGAAGTGCTCGGTGTCCTTCTCCAGCTCCCACTTAGACGCCTCAAGCTCGTTGGGACCGGTTGCTACAACGCTACGCGGGCCGATCTTCGCGGTTCCGATCTCGCCAGAGGCCAAAGCGAAGAGGTAGGAGGGCATTGGGATGCCTTGCTTGAAGTGGTAGAGCTTGGCGCCGGTCACTGATTTGAAGTCGACGCCTTGACGGCCTGGAATAGGCACTCCTGAGGCGATCACAGGGAGGGTGGAGTGGATGAGAAAATCGTAGGTGGACTTCACGTCTGGAGTATCCTGGCAAGGAAACAGACTTCTTGCATGAATAGCTTGACATTGAGAAAACATGTATGGCGAGCTGCTCTTGGTTTGAGCGGGAGTGAGCCATTGCAGGGCGGTGCAGTCATCGGTTGTTGAGACTTCGATGGCGAGCTCGACGATGGAGCCCTTTGGGGAGCCTTCTGGGATCTCAATGGTGAGAGCTGAGCCATAAGGCTCGTTTCTGGGTGCAACAGACCACTTCTCGGATTCTGTGAGTTCGCCATTGGCCTTGATGGAGACGATATCCAGATAGCTGGTATCGAGAACGATGGACTTGGACTCCTTGTCCGTCAAGGACTCAAGGTGAAGCGTGACGGTTCCATCAAGCTTTTGGTTGTTGAAGTCGATGAACAGATCAGCGATGGTATGTTTCGTTTTCCAACTGTCATAGTTCGAGAGCGTGTTAGGGTCACGGGGACTGCGGTTGAGAACTCCGGCAGTAGCCATGGTTCGGAATGAGGTTCTGCCAAGAAATGGTGATGTTGCGGTTCTGAAGGAGATTCGGGTGGGCAGTGAGCTCAAGGATCTCGATAAGGAGGCCAGAAGGTTCATGGCGAACTTTCACGGCCTTATCATACAGAGAAAAAGAGAGTTTTCCGGATTTTCCAGATGAGATGCTGTTACATAGGAGATATCGATGTTCGGTGCTGGTTGCGTGTTTGTGTTGCGGCTTCTGTCGGCTTATTGTGTGATGGGCATGATGTACTGTGAGAGATGCCTGAGATTTGGGGTCTGTTGAATACAAAAAGTAAACAACAGACGCATTACAATGACAACCATTTTATTTCATTCCAGGACAACAATTAGAAGTTATTTATCTACTATTCGAGATTATAATGAGCCAGTATTCTATATTATATGAAAGCCTTTCAAGCTATGTCAGGTGATTAGCTGAAACTAACATCACGTGCTCGGAACTTCACTCCTTCCTCTTCTCTTCGTCTTCGGCGCTGGCCAGGACATTGCATTGGCAGGCGAAATTAGACATCTCCTCTTGTTCTTCAACCTCCACCTCCCTCCCTTCTTGATTTTTTATTTGATTTTTATTTCGTCAACTTTCAGGAGCTTACGGATAGTGCGGCTCAGACTCCATGTACAGCCCGAGAATACCGGAGAAGCCGCAAGTCGCGTTCGAGAAAGACCATTCCGGTTCAGATTCAGGTCCTCCGCCTCCGCAGATGCTTGAGACGTGATCTCCGAGACTCCTCCCAATACCACGGCTCGGGGCACTATATATGGCGGACGCGGAAGAAGGAAGGCCTGGATAGCGACTTGCAGCATGGAAGTCCATGATCCCCAATGATCAACTTGGTTCGAGCTTTCCGCATGAACTCGAACGCTGATGTCGAGATGCGCGGTGGTTGTGTTCCAAGACATGAAGATCAAACATGCTTTCGCTCCACATCTCGTATGGAGAATCAGAGTTCATGAGATACCACAAAGACTGCAGGACTCTACTCTGTCGATCCCTGAGACGAAATATGTGATGTTGCTTCATAATCCATGACGAAAATGCGACTGGAATGTGATTCCCAACATCAATTGCAGTGAGTGCTTTCTTCTCATTCTGCCGGCTCTCGAGCCCATTTGGTTTTTGCCTTCGTCCTTGTCCACATGGTGATATGGAAATGTCCTTATCGCAGCTTCAGAGTTAATCACTTTTTCTGGGCGCGCACAGGTTCAATTCAATGCGTGTTGTCCTTGGCCATTATGTGGCGGCATCCCGACCTATATTCATGTTTTTATAGTCACGGATACAACCATTGCACCCTCAAGAATGGTACCTCAACTGGGTACTAAATACTACGTGGGAACAGTTTCAGTGCCCAGATGCTACATCCGACGGAGAAACATCAGAACTCCTTCAATAATTTAGTCTTCCTGTTGGCTCTTCACACCAGTCACAAATCCCACAGTCACCATCCCCAAGGCGAGATGCCAAAGTTCCGGAAGAAAATATACGGGTCCTAGTTCAACATTGACTCTTCATATGCTCGAATATTTACAAGTATGATGATTCCTTCCTTGCTTGTCTTTAATGACGCTGAGACAGCTTCTGAGATCTGCTCAATATTCTGCATAATGCGGTAAAATTTGGCTTTGACTTTTGACACACAGTGTTTTGATGGCACGGCATATTTGATCTGATAATTAGGTGGCACCTTCAGTGGATTTCGAAAGTCAGGACGAACTCCTTGCGAACTCTACAGCATCCTTACCAGTTATTTCTTCCCGAGTGCAATATATAGGGGGTAGCATGCATCTGCTTAATATATCGGTACGATCCTTGAAGCTATCAATTATGCGGCCTGGGTCACAAAGCCACCATATATATGGCATCCCACAAAAACCGAGGAGCTCCAATAATGAGTCGCAAAAGGCGCATCGCCGTTGGAAAACAACAGAATGAAAGCTCGAAGTCACAGTGCAAAAAAGAACAAATGTATTGACGTGTCACGAATTCCAACTCTGCAATGATCGGATGAATAAGTGTGGCAGACTCCATGCGGGAATAACGCAATACTTGCGCTTAGGAAAGAAATAGACGGCGCATTGTTCCCTTATTATTCTCGAGCTCTTAGCGCGTTCTAGTTCTGGTTGAATCAAGGGCGCACTTTCACAATACATGAAGTGGCAGAAGTTTAATTATACGATGCATAGAAGATCCAGGCGTACATGAACTTGTTAGCAGGTCGATCAGGTGGTTGTTGATGTTGAGCATTTCAATTATCTCGATGGCCGTGCGTTGCATACCACGAAATTATTGAGGAGGTCGATGCGACGCGAGTACTTCTGACTTTGAGTATTAAGATAATACACAGTAAGGGATATACTGACTTCTATGTAGGATGATTGCGTCGCATCACAAGAAACAATTCAACTGCGCACTTATCACTGTGAATGCGACAGTGGCAGTGCAATCACCGTTAATGGATAAGAGATGTGATATACGAGAGCGCCCAGACGGATCCGACGATTATGTACAGTACATATGTACATATCTCGGTCCTGTGGCCTCCCGCGTCTGAGGCCGTCTGGGTTGGAGAAACAGACTCCCCACTACCAACTCCGTGCCCCTTTGCCCCGCTTCTCGCTAGGCTCCGTACTGGTGGTCCTTTTGCTTTGACATCCGTGGTGCCTGCCCTGTCAAGTTCAAGACCAGTGCCCCTATTGATTGTGGAGTCTTAGCACTCCAGGATTAAAGGTCAGATGAAACACGGTGGAGCTTAGCAGCCAACCTCCAGGGCGACGACGATGTGATCTATCTCACCCACTGGCGACCTATGTCCACATCTGCGGAGTGCAGTGTCTTGGCAACCTTGAACTTCCGCTTTCTCTGCCCTGCTCAGGGAATACATCTCCTTCTGGTCATCCCGTCTGCTGCTTTGGTATTTGATCTTCCTCATCCGATTCTCCCCAGCCGAGAATTACTGTCACAACTCGCAATGCGATGGATCTTCCTGGAGGCATACGGTAGTAGTATTGTACTACATCAGTTCCGCAATCCAGATCTGGAGTCACCATCACGTTGTGCAAGAATTCACGTAGCAAAACTGAAACTATCATGTCAGCTATCATGCCAGCTACCAAGGCGAGGCAGAAACAATTCAGCAAAATGTTTTGCCTCCGTTTCTGAGATGCCTCTACTTCCCGAGATTCTACAGGCAGCAACGTCGTTTCATCTGATCTTTTGAACGTTTCCAAGAGGACCAAGACACGGCAGAAGAGGCACAGGACGAAACATTGGCAGGATACCAGCGACAACCATTTTGAAGCCTGGGAATTGTCGGTCGGTTGGGGGGGAGAGTGAGAGGACCAGTCCCTGAACATCTGAAGCAGTGTGAGCCTGAGCCCTCCAGGATACGAGCTCGCTTCAGCAAACTCGAAGCATGGCAGACATGGTGTGCATTGACCAACAACGGGGGAACGTTTCCCTAAATAGAGTCGTCCCGCGCAGGATGCCGCCAGCACCGTTGCTTTGCAGGAATCGAAATGTTACATACATATCCGTACATATATGTACCTAGGTAGTTTACTTTTTTGGGAGGGGGAGCTACTCCCGGTCGTATGCACAAGTGACCGATGTCACCATGAGCTTGCGGATGGTTTCCACTTTGTTCTTTCTCTTATTGCACTTCTACTCTACTTATGCCTATCTGGCTACTTTATTTTCCTTTTCTGTCCTACATTTTGCCGGGACTCCCGGAGATTATTTTCGAAACTGACCTGGATATGGGATCCGGATACAGTAGATGGATTTCAAAAGGATGAATGTCTGGTTGGCGGAAGAAAGTGGGTGGCGATTGGGTCGATGAGGAACCAGAAATCTATGGAAGGAACATCGCTACCAAGTTGTAGATGACTGAGAGGACATCGTCAGAAGTCGAAGACGGGATGCGACATTGGGGAAAGCTGGCGTGCGATGAAGAAGGTGTCAGTGATCGCGGATCGAGCCGACATGAAGCGGCTGTTGACCGTTAACTTTTGTTCTGTCGTTTCTAGCTCTCAGCCTCCGTTCCAGCTTCAGATCTCTCGTCCTGTGGTATCGTGTCCGTCAAACTTGGTGCAAAGACCTCTTTGAGAATCCCAAAGGGTGACAAAAGAAGCAAAGAAACTCTACACGGTATGTGCAAAACAAAATACATGTCACCTGCCTAATTATCAAAGCATTGTCGAGTCATCTCCGGCCCTTTTCTTGCCTTCCTTGCCCCTCAATGGCAGAGTTACACTGTGCTGTCTCTCCCCGTTCAACTCAACCCAAATCCAACGTCCGTGCAGTTTATCATTAACCGAGCCTAATGGGGGCCATGAATGGACCGTTCCTTTCCTCTCATCCCTCTCATCCCAGCAATTCCCATGCATCGAGCGTCTTGGCCTCATGCTTAGTTCCTCAAGGGCAAAGGTCTTGGCTGGAGTCCGAGCTGGACCCCTAAGCGGCCCATGGCGCATCAAGGCCGTTTCAGACTCTCACACTTGGACGACTGCCGCACTACTGGAAGAGACGAATTAGACCATATGCCATGGCTCCGTTGCGTAAAGTTTACAGCCACCTCCATACTGCACTTACTCCGTACTCCGAGGACTCTCAGTGGACTCCTCGACTCTAGTGTGCTGTGCACTGCAAGATGGCTGGAAGCGAAGTGGGGTGCAGTCCAGTGCAGTGCACGCATTTAATCACCCGGGAAGAGAGCTTTGGTCTTTCCCCTGTGCTTATGTCGAGCATGGCTTTTGCATTATGAATGTTAACGACAGGCAAGGTCTGATCACAGACCAACCAGCCATCGAATTCCGTCTCTTAATAAGTTCCTTGTCTCTTAATAAGTTCCTGGTCTCTTACTATAGGGAGGGAGCTTCCTCCGTGAGTATGTATAGAGATCGAGGTGTTTCTGTTCTGTCGATTTATATTGCGGCTTATTTCATATAGCCTTTAATCCTTCTTCCTTATATCCTCTTCCTTATACCCTCTTATGCGTTATCTGTATCACTACCATCTTTCTCCCAGCTGCAGCAAGCAACAGCCTGAATATGGCTCATATCGCCGATTTAATGGTTAACCCCGCCACCATGAGCGCATCTAATAAATACAACTCCCGAGAATCGTCACCCCTCCCTCCTCAAGATCGAGTATGTATATTCACAGCTTCTACTGCTACAGCGCTGACAACTGACAGAGCCAGACACCGGATAGTGGCGTCATTGAAGGAAACGAGAAAGAAAAATATGTTTGGAGAATGCATCAGCCAACACAACCACCAAAATATCAGTTATTCCCAAGTACAAGCCAGGAGAAACTCGCCATTACAACCACAATTGGACGGAGGAGCCCAGAATTAGATCAAGCATTAGCAATTACGATGGCAACAATGGGGAACGCTGTCGACAGGCCGAGTCCTCCGAGTATTGCAAGATTGAAAAGAGAGCCGAGCCTCACTCGAAGAAGAAAGCCCAGTGTGACGGACTTGGGACTGATGGCAACTGTTCAAGAGTTTGCCATGGACTCTCGTAAGTTTGGTGCAAACTTCGCAGCCATTGGTACTGACAAAGATAGCTACTATTCCAGGAAGATTCCCAGTCCATGAGCGTTCCATCAGTGCCCCAGGCGAACCAAGTTGGAGGCAGAATGTATTCGGAGAATCCATGATCTGTGGAGTCGAGGGTCCCACTGTAGATGCTGAACAACGCCGTATCTCTCGCATCCAACTTCAACGCCGGAATTCAGCATCACCAAGCCACAAAATGCATTCTAGGCCAGCAAAAACCCTAGCGCCACTCATCATCCCAAGCAACATGAACTCTTCCCCAGAACGGGAAATGTTCCCCAAAAGAACGCTCAATAGACTCAGCGAGCAAAGCGTCATCAGCGACACACCACCTGAAGTGCCACCGAAGTCAGCTCGGATGTTACAAGAAGCTTCACCTCAGTCCGCACAATCCGCTTCACTCAGTTCTGCCGCTCCAACTTCTGCCGCTCCCACTTTAACTCCTTTTACTCCTTTCACTCCTTTATCGGCTGCTATCTCTATCTCTACGACCACTTTATCTCCTTTGAAAGTTACGTCTGCAACGACGGCAACAATAATTCCCATAGAGGGACGTTCGTCACCAGTTCAATCCGCACTACCAACAAAAACATCAAACCGAGGTCCTAGTCCAATGAGCCACTCTCGTGGTCAATCGGAATCATCCACAATCGTGAACGTTTCCAGGCCTGGCCATCGTCGGACAGAATCAGAAGCATCCATTATGGACCGAGGACGGCCAAAGAAGCGTTCAGACGGAACATCTATTAAGAGTGCTGCCACCAAAAACAATGAGCAAAAGGCATTTGAGACATTACCGCAAGGTATCAAAGCATCTGATGCATCCTCAAAATTGTCAGCTCAGGACATCGAGACTCTAAAACGCCAAGCACTTGGCCAAGCTGCACAGTTTGAGGTGTTGAACACCAAAGACGTCCATGATCTGTCAAGAGTAAGTTTTTCACGAATCTCTACCCGTGTTCATGGATTTATACTAACGATCTATAGGAACTTCGTGCTCTTGACGAACGCTGTGATTATCTGCGCCGTACCCACCAGTCTCTCCGCTCCGGCCGCCGCAATCTTCATGAACGCATCTGCACATATTTGCGATCGCCCCGTGTCGCACGTTTCTCACATGATGCGATTCTCAAACAGGAAGAAGCACTCTCAGAACTGGACTCGTCGATCGACGACTGGTTATCCAAGCTCGAACTGGCCGAAAACAGACGTACTCGGGTCAGGCAAAAGCTCCTTGAGCATGTCGCCGCAGCTCTCACTATGCCGTCGCCAACCGGCGGCAGCAAACTAGACGCGAAGGCTGTCGATTTCGAACCAATGGCCCTCAGTTGCAGTGGTACGACGGCCGACCATACACCCCCGCGCTCTCCTACCAAAGCGCCTACCTCACCGCTTCTCAGTCCGCCACAAGCCAAACCCGATGATGTCTCTCCAGTCTCCGACGCACCAGTCCGTCTCGCACGTCCTGTGCCGCCACACCTATCCACGCCCATGCCTCCGCCGAGCGTAGCCGCAGAGAAGGTGAAGAGTCCAGGCAGCAGAGATAGCTATAGCACGATTAGACGCCCGTCAGCGGAGAGTATTCGGATTTATGCGGGCGAGGACGTCTATGCGCTGTTAGCCGATGTCGAAGAGGAGATTGCGCGGATGGGGGCCGGATGTCTGGAACAAGGGGAGGAAGAGATGTTGACAACGATGAGGTACGATGGTGGCGCGAGAAGCGCGACGCCAACGGGGATGGAGAGGGCCAAGGGGTTTCTGAGGGACCAATTGAGGGCTACGGGGCTTGTTGGTTGAGGGAAGATGGAACAAATGAGGATACGGACGATGATCATGATGACGAGCGATGCATGTGAAGCGAAAAATGAGTCCGGTGGTATGCGATCACGGCCATGATGAGATGGGCGTCGCTTGGTTTTCAGCGACTGCAATTCGACTGACTATACGGCACTTTTTGATTTCTTGTTATGGAAGCTGGATAAAATTACCTGGAGTTTTTTTTATTTTTTCTTTTTTTTTTTTTGGTCTATGGGACTGGGCTTTATCACATTCATCCATTCTATTATTGGTTCTCCTTTCAACTTCTGCCTACAGGCTTTGAGTTCATCGACTGCCTTTTCAGTCTCGACTTTGTCTCCAAAAGCTAGACGTTAGGGAGGCACATGCAGATAGCTAGATTCTGAAATGCAGCAATGACCTAAATAATCCCAGGCTTCATCTCGTACACAACCTACAGGCAGATTCTTCGTTCAATATGTGAAGGAAATCATGCGTGAGAGACGATATCACCATCAAAGAGACCCAAAAATGTGGATAAAGCAGCTTGTCCCCATTATAGCCCCCATTTCTCTCTCTTTCTCTCTCTCTCTTTCTCTCTCTCTCTTTCTCTCTCTCCTTTTCTCCACACAATCACATTCACAGCCACAATCGCAGCCCGAACAAAGGGGACATATAATATATAAGACCGCCGCACCCTTTCCATCTTCTCCAACCAACCAACCGACTGGACAGTCAACGCCAAGATGACTACGATCCCACCAAACCACCTCTCCTATTCATGTTGGTCAAACTCTCAGACCCCCCCAAGATGACCTCCCCTCGCCGCTTTCATTTTGGCGAGAACTTGAACCCCTAATTTCTCAGTCTTAGTTTCCTAGCAGCATGATTGGGCCGGCAGTGAGCGAGATGCGAGGTGGCGACGGAAGCCGATGGCGGCAACAAGCAGCGGCGACAGTAGCAGGCGACAGGAAGCCTTCGGATAGCATAAGCTACAGTTGGTTGGTCGTGGGGAGATATTTGTGGTTAGGTAGGAGATTATGAGGATCTAGGAGGGGAGAGAGACATGCATCTAGATGGTTGACATTGCACATACTTGTGTGGGAGAGGAAAGAGCGTAGGAGACAGTGTTTTATGTGATGGGATGTTTGGGAGGGGAGGGTGATTGTGCCGTAACTTAGAGACATGAGATCTAGCAGAGAGTTTGTAGGTTTGGGTTGTGTGTTGTGAACTCGCAGTTGAGGTGTTTCATATCTAATTCTATAGAATGAGGATTGGCACGTAGAAATGCGTGTTTAGGACATTGTCCTTATAACTTTTACTTGGGATATTTGATATCTAACTCTAGAGAATGAGGATTCTAGGATAGAAATGTAAACTTCAGATAGACTTGCACAGAGTATGATTTGTAGATGACTGTGCAAGGGCCGTGGTGTGTATCTGCAAGGTATTTAGACTATACCTTACAGTCGTTTGCAACTAGAATGTTATGTTTAGGATCTTGTGATTTGAGACTTTGAATGCTCTTCATATGCTGTTTCCAACCCATGTATCTATCTAAACCTGGCTATGAATACCTAAAATACCATAGCCCATACGAGATAACCTTTTCCTAAACTCCTTTCTGTAAACTCCTGTTTGAAATGCATTTCATCCATGAATCCCCTTACAGTGCCCATCTAGCATCTAATCTCCACACCCCCCCTACTAACAGAAAGATACTTAACACCTTTATACAGCCTCGATCCATCTCCTAAGCCCCTACTCTTCCTAGAATCAATAACCAAACTATCCACTTTCAATCCACTAGCCAACCAGCCCTTAGTCCCAAAGCTGACCCTTGCACTCGTTGGCATAAGCAACTTATTCCTTGCCACTCTCTTGGCATCTCTCTCCCCTGCTTTTTCCTCGTCCGTCACCACCACCTTTGGAGGCGGCACAGAAGTCTGGTACCCGTCTGTCTCATCATACTGCTCGAACGAGAAACTAGTCCCATTTTCCTCCTCGTCGTCCTCGAAAGTTCCAACCACAGAGCATCGAAGTGTGGCCACACCTGCCCCGGCTTCTTTGGTCGGGATGTTCCATTCCAGCGTGCTTGCGCCAGGCGCATATGTTGTGTCGCCTCTTGATGCTCTGATCTCTGAAAGATTCCTCACATCGGGTGGTATCGGCACGGTGAGTGTGAGGCCTTCAAGGTTCGACTTCGGCGTGCTCCCGCCAACGCCAAATGCCGAGCCAGAAGCTGAACCGGCGAGACGCGCAGATCTTGAGCCGAGGGATGAAAGAGACGAGTTGCTTTGTCCAGATACCAAGGGCGGTGAGAGAAGGAGTCGGACTTCGAAATCTGAACCCGTTGGACCGAGTGATGTTTTGACTTCTACAGAGACTGGGAGTCTAAGGTTGGTATTGCTGGTTGTGGAGGTGAGGGAGCTGGTTGGGAAAGGTAGCAGATTAACCTCGTATCCTGCGAGTATGAATCGTCCATCAGGAGGAACGAAACTCAATTCTCCGGGATGACTCCTCCAATGTGCTAACCGTACACAAGGATGAAAGACAGGTAACTCCATTATAGATTCGATATTATGCCGGCCAGATGGCGAGGATAGGGATAAGAGGACGTCTGGCACGCCAGATATCTTGGACGTGAAGGCGATTGTTCCGTTGGCGAAGGCGGACAGAGGGCGTCCAGAGGGAGCTATGATGACGGACAGAGTTTCGACAATATCGACGTAAAGCTCGGCGGACTTGTGGCGAACGTTGGCGCGACGCCAGGGCAGGGCTGGTGTACTCGTTGCGCCGAGAGAGGAGATGCCTTGCATTTGGGTTGAAGACTTGGAGATGGCTGAGTTACTGGAGGAAGAGAGTCAGCTCGGTAGCAACTGCAGACATAGAAAGCGAATATAGATACCTTGGGAGATTTATGCCACTGAGGAGCTTGTCAAGGAAGCCCTCGACCTCGACGAGGTCGCAGAGCGCATTGCCTTCTGTGGTGGAGATGGTGCCAGCGTCGCACATCTCGTTGAGCAGCTGGGCGACGACATCATAGTTGTTTTCTATCTTGCTGGCCAGCAACGGTGCTACAAGAAAGTCTTCAAGAATGTCTACAAGTCTATGCAGGAACTCTAGGGCGAGTAGAGGCTCGATTTCGGAGGATGCTGTGAGGAGAAAGAGGAGGCCGTCATGGCAAAGGCTGAAGACGAGAGTTGAGGGATTGGTATTCGGAAGATATATGAGCGCCGGCCGCGGCAGTGGATGTGCGAGATATAGAGGCAGTAGCTGTGAAGCTGGGATGGGGCGGCCAGTGTAGGTATGGGACAAGAGGGGTCGACTGTCATGGACTCATAGTTAGAGCTGTGCCGGTACGAGAGGAATCATGAGGATCTGCAGCGGATCTGCAGCTTTTGCAAATGCTTATGCTTACTGATGATCTTCAAATATATGCAGCGCTTCAATAACACCACTCATCCTTGCCAGAAGGAGGATCTCCAGTGAGAAGGCTTGATCGTGTGAGAATCGTAGAAATGAGGTCCTGGAGCTGGAGCTGGAGCTTGGAGCGCTGACGTGCGTGGGGTTGTTCCTGGATCCTGGATGCGGCCGCTTGCCGATGGTTCGCGAATTGTTGACGCCGTCAATTATTTCTCGACTCTCACTTCCTCCTCCTCCGCCTCCTCTTTCTCTTCCTTCAACCAACCCTCAGGCAGCGCCGTCATCTACGTCTCGTACTGCTTTTCCATTGCCTCAAACCTCGAAACCCTCTTCATCATCTCGTCGCCCTTCGCAATGTCCAACACACGCCTCCCTCCTGTCGCCGCCCTCGACCGGCCTGAACCTATAACTACCGTCCTCGCTCGCGACAAAGAGCAAATACAAGACGACTGTCTCCCCTGCCGAGTTATTGGAGCTTCAGCATTTGTTGGCCTCGGTGTCTACAGCTATTATTCCGGCCATGCGCAGCTTCTGGCGCAGCAAAAGGCGATCGCGAAGAGTGCCAGTATGTTCGGCTTGAAGAGCAGGCAAACTGGGATCACTGGCATCGCGGCTACACTGGTGGGCATGGGATTGTGGAGGTTGGTGAACTAGAAGAGGGAGATTGAAAACAAGGATAGAAAGGGTTATGATGGAGGGAGAGGTGGATGTCTTGAGGCAGATTCCTGGTGCTGACGTGGAGAGGATGAAGGGTGGATGGAGAATCTCAACTCGATCAACAAGAAGCATTTGAGCCCGAAAAGGCTCCATTCTCGACAAGCAGCATGTAAGAGCTTGATACTGTCGATGACGCCCTTTCCGCCGGCGCATTTTCTTGCTCGTGGAGGAAAGGCGGCACATCCGGAACAAAAACGAATGTAGCCGTCCGCCGTCCCGCGCATGAAACACCAAGCATACATCAACACTGAAACAGGGGACTACAACGAAAGATGCAATGGCATATGTCTATGGAAAGACGCGGCGATATTTACAACTTATGGACCTTCGGTCCAGCCAGCTGGAAGTCAAGTCGAGGGATAAGACGTCAAGACGGGGCCGGTCAAGCCTTTCCGTGGGTTCCTGTCTGGCTGAATCGAGTCCGTCCTGGAGAGCCGATGGGCATGGGCCCCTATTTCGGCAATTATCATGCCTCGAGGAGCGTGTAGGATACTGTAATATTAGAGTTTGAAGATACCATCTGGAAACTGGAGCTCGAAAGCCTTGTGAAAATACTTGAGCGACGTCGTACTATTGTCTACGGCCCCTACCCGGACTTGATTACAAACACAAGCAAGATTCGCCTTGTTTCAAAAGTCTCCATTGTTTTTTTGCCCCTGGAAATATAGCTTAACCCTGTCCGGCCGGGCATTATTCTAAAATTCATTACTAGCGCCATCTGGCTCAGCCAAGGATGCAGCGGCAAAACATTTTTGGCCGTCAACAACGTCACCGCCACCGTCACCGTCACCGTCTCCGTCTCCGTCGCAGGAAGACCAAGGGCCGAGGCTGCGATGCCGAGATAGAGGACGCGAATACTTCGGCAGTTCTCGCCCATGTCTGATAGGTTTGGATTTCTTCTTTTTTGTTCTATTTCTCTTCTCGGCAGTTGTGAGCTCCACTTGGAACCGTCCTTCCCAGCGGTAGCGATCTCCAAGCAAGTGCAAGATCCGGCCCGTAGCCTGCATGGCGTGGCTTTAATTTTCACGTCCAGCTCCACTTGCTGAACAATCAAACGTCTCTATCTTTCTTTATCGGAAAGCGTTGCCATGGTATCCTCATCCTCATATAACCGGCTTCCTCATATAACCGGCTTCCCTCGTTCTCATCCCCATGAGCCTCAGCTCCCTCACGTCCGCCACCATCCCCGCCATCCCAAAAAAGCCGTCGCTCATCAAGATCATCTTTTCCATCCTCAAGTATCTCTGGCAAGCTGGCAAATATGGTTTCTTTCACCGTCTTCAAGGGCTCCAAAGAGGGCCGGATCGTCCAGTCTACCAGTACCCGCGAGGTCGGCCCTGACGAGGTCCTCATCCGCATTACGCACTCCGGTGTCTGCGGAACCGATGAGCATTATCACCACATGGACCAAGTCCTCGGCCATGAGGGAGCTGGCATCGCCGAGGTGATTCCTTTGCTTCCGGTCCAATACAAATTCCACCATGGCTAACAGCATACTAGGAAATCGGCGTGGCAGTCAAGTCCATCCAAAAGGGCGATTCCGTGGGCTGGGGCTACCAGCACAACTCCTGCCGCGACTGCCGCTCCTGCCTCACCGGCCGCGAGACCCTCTGCCCCAAGCGCGAGATGTACGGAGCCGCGGATCTCGACCAGGGTTCCTTCGGCCACTACGCCGTCTGGAACGCCGGCTTCGTGTACAAGATCCCGTCCTCGATTTCCCGCGCCCTCGCCGCCCCTCTGATGTGCGGCGGCGCCACCGTCTATTCCGCTCTGGCGTCCTTCGGCGCCAGGAGCCAGCACAGAGTCGGCGTCGTGGGCATTGGTGGTCTCGGACACTTGGCGATCCAGTTTGCAGCCAAGATGGGGTGCGGCGTGGTTGTTTTCTCCAGCAGCGAGGACAAGAAGGAGGAGGCGATGCGATTGGGCGCGACCGAGTTCGTCGTCACCAAGGGCGTCAGCGAACTCGCCATCTCCGCGCCAATCGATCATCTTCTGGTGTGTGCAAGCGTCCAGCCGGATTGGAAGCTGTACCTTCCGATCATGGCGCCAGGCGGAACTATATACCCGTTGTCGGTGTCGGGTGAGGATTTTCGTATGCCGTATATGCCGTTGTTGAGCGGTGAGCTGAAGATCCAGGGATGCGTGGTTGCGGCGAGACAGGTTCATAGGGATATGTTGGCGTTCGCTGCGTTGCACAATATTGTGCCGCTGATTGAGGAGTTCCCGATGACGGTGGAGGGCATTACGGAGTGCATGGACAAGCTGAGGAGAGGAGAGATTAGATACAGAGGTGTTTTGGTTGTGGAGTGATGCGGAGGAGAAGATGGATACCCTAGATGTTGTTGAGATGATCTACAGTTCGATACTCTGAACAGAAATGGAATTAGAAACATTAGACGAAATTCTTTACATTTCTCCATGCACGGATTTCCGGTCATCACTAATGAAGAAAGAAAATATCGAGCCTGCAGTCATTGAACTTTATTGTTCGTAGACATCTCGGGTTGAATGTTATGATCCCAGATTCCCAGCGCAATTTGCACCATCATTGTTCCTATCGAGGTATCTTTTCGCTTCTCGTGGTTTTTTCCTTTCACCTACGATCTGCTTTTATCGGCTCGCATCTCTCGCCACCGGTCTCTTTTTTTACCGAAAGATACTCTCCTCACATCACAAACTACGAAGCATAGGCATCTGTCCTCAGAAATGTATATGCATAGAACAGATGAAACTATATACAAGAATCCTATGCACAGAAATATATACACTTGAAGCCACTCTCCCCCCAATCCAGTTTCACATCTTCTCTCTCAACCCATTTTTTATTTCATATCCTGTCTTGCTTAAATCTCCATCCTGTCCCTCGCATTTACAAACACTGACTGTACCACTGATTACTGAACGTGCACGTGCTTCCAGACACACAAACAGTCGAGCCCGTGTACCCCCGACCTCCACACTGTCCCCACTTCGGCACCGCGTTAGCCGGCTGCGTCGAGGCGGGCGGTGTAGTCGTGGCAGCTGGTGGCGCCGTCGTAGTCGAATTGCCGGGCGTGCTGCCTCCATGCTTGGCATTGATGGCAGCAACGTGGTTGGTGACCAGTCCGGTCCAGTCCGAGCTGCCGTAGTAGATGGTGTTCGTGTCGTCGTGGGTGAGGCCCGTGGAGAGGTTGTCGCCGAGCTGCCAGAAGAGGTCGGCGCCCATACCGTTGGTGTTGAGGGAGGTCGTTTGCCAGGGACCTTCAATGGCGACATGGTTGTTTGGATATCCTATGAAATTAGTTCGCGTGTTTTTAGAAGCGTGATGGATGGTTGAGGGGAATGAATGGGTGAACGTACCGTATTCCTCAAACATACAAGGCTTGTTCGCAGCAACGCAAGCAGCAGCATGATTGGTAACCCAGGTGTTGCCCCAATCAGTCGAAACACCCCAAGATGAAGGATAAAGATGGAAAGTGCCAAAGTCCAAAGTTGAGATCGCAAGGTTCTTCTTGAAATCCACACCCTCAGCCTTGGTATAAGGATAGCTTCCATCGCCGCCTCCATCCATGAACCCCTCATCACCCAGCGTAACCATGTGCGACGAGTCCAAGCTCTTCACGTACGCGCTCGTCTCCTGCGCCCACTTGTAGATAACATCGGTGCTGCATCCCGGGCAACGGACTTCGTTCGCCAGTTCCCACGCAAAGATCGCAGTGCTGCTCTTATACCGATCCACTACCGCCTTGATATACGTCTGATACTGCGCCTGCACCCTGCTATCCGTGTACCATTGCGTCTTCGTTGTGATGTCATAGTAGGCGTTGTACGCCGCCATTCCACCATAGTCGTCCCAGTAATTCACGAAGGGGATGATGAGCTTGATGCCGTGGCTCTCGGCGCTCTTGACGATGTAATCGAGGCGTTGGAGACCGTTGGCGCCAGTGTTGATCTGTGGGCTTTGGCCCGAGATGAAAGATTGGAACCAGACGGACGAAGTGGATGACTTGATGTCGTTGAAGCCCCAGACGCGGAGAATCTTGAGGCCGGAGGATTGCAGATGCGACATCACGAGGTCGACGTCCGCGTTGTTGGTGAGGAAGGAGATCCAGTAGGAGTTGGTGCCGGCCCAGTACTTGGTCGTGCCATCGATGTCGAAGAGGAAGCCGTTGACTTTGGCGTTGCTAGCGCGCGGGACGAGGGCGCTGGACTCGCGCTCAGTGAGGTCACTGTCAGTTAGGAGAGCAGCTGTGAGGCAGGCGAGGACTGCCGCTGCGACAGATATGGAAAGCTTCATGATGGCTGAGATTCCAAGACTGCAGCTCAAGATAGAAAGAAGTGAAAGGCGAGCGCGGGAATCCTCAAAAGAATATGAGGAAGCTTTCCACAAGGAATGAGACGCTGGTAGAGACGAATATGAAAATACTCGCCGTAGATGTATATGACCTTCGAAGATAATCTCCATCTGATAACTTTCCTTCTCCACATGAGCTGGCGGAAGATGGATGTCCGTCATGACGATGAAGGGCTAGATATCTCCATTCCATATTGCGAGGTATAGTAGGATATATGACGCGGAACGACAGCGGACGACACGGACCGCTACATGCGGAGAGAAGAGAGCCAGCCGGAGCCTGGTGTTTATAGTATAGATGAAACATGGGTATTAAGAGTGAGCATAACAGGCAGTCTGCCGAAGAAAGGAAAAAGGGAAATGCCACTGGCCCTGGAATAATGTGATGCCATCAATGGCGACAATGCATCAGGATTCCTGTGCTGTGCCATCCTGCATTTTCACTCATCGAATTCTCCTAACAATGCCGCTGAAGTCTGAGCAACAGCGACTAGACATTTGGTGAGAATGAAATAAGAAGTTACATACCTCTTCTACCTACGTAGATCTCCGACCGGCAGTGATTATGCGGGGTAGAGCATGGCTGCAGGGATTTCTCTCAGATGAGATGTTCCGGAGCAAGGCGGGAGGCACAGAAGCCCAAACAAATACTGCCAGCGTGATCGTTGAACCATGTCGCATCTTGGAAACATTGCCATATCAGGTCCGGAGGATGTGAACTCCAGCAGAGAAATAGATTAATACATACGGTCCGTGTCCCTGAATAAATGAGCCTTTTTCATGTGATTGATGTTTTCGTGCAGATTGTGCCATTCTCCGTCGACTAAAGCATTCCTTGGTGTCCTCTAAGGCATAAATAATATGCGGTTGACTCCATATGTATCTCTTCTATCTATCATTCGGCTGCCTCCGGTATCTGGATGAACTGCGAGGGGCGGTTTGGTTTGGAAGAGTTGTGATAATATGGTTCCGAGATTTCAGGTACTCACAACTCTCAAATCTCGGAGTCTTGGAAGGTCAGAGGCTCTTCTGGTGATGAAAACAGGATTGCACTGCTAGACAATGCATCTGAGAGTCAATCCCTAATTCATTGACCAGAGCCATTGTGAAAACCCATGAAGGGCTGACTGGGAAGTCACTGCATTTCTTCTAATAGATACATACATCCCTCGGTTCGCTCCTTTGCGTCGAGCTTAAATTCAAATGATACACCACCCCTCCTCAGATCTTGTACGCCATGCGTGCATGCCACCTAGACGCCATGTTCCTTCCAGTCCTCTTCCTCAGCCCAACTAACCGAACGACAAAATCAAAGCATCGATAATCAACCATAGACTACATAGACTCCACTCATTTCTTCTTGCCTTTTGCCTTGCTCTTGGAAGCGGGTGCAGGACTAGATGATGCCACACTCGAGCCTCTAGATGAGGGGGCTGTTGAAGTGGTTTTGCTTCCTGCTCCTGACTTCAAATTATCAATCGCTTTATTCTGATATCAATTAGCAAAGGAGCAATATAACTCGGGTCTATCAAAGCTTACCTTTGCACTCTTGGACTTCTTCTTTGCTGGTGCTGTATCTTGAATACTATCCTCGTCATTCTCCTCCTCTTCTGGCCCACGCTTTGTCTTGCCATGGCCATTTGTCTTTGGTGCCTCCTCAAATTCACGAGCCACAGTGGTGAGTAAAGTGGTGCATCTTCTGCTGATCTCAAGCGGTGTACGGCTGAGGAAGAACCAATCGAACCGGAAGAGTGGACTATCACGAATCTCGTCACGGATACGCTCGTGAATGTTCTCGGTATCGATACCAAATTTGTCTAACAGAACGAGCAGAAATCTGTCTTCCTCTTCAGTATACACCTTCTTGTTGGTTGTTGAGACGGAATAGTTGATCTTCAGTTGTTGCAGTGGAACTCTATATTGAGCCATCTTCTTCTTCAACATTTGGCGTTGATGCTCAATCTTCTTTGTTTTCTCCTCGCCTGCCTCGATCAGGTTGATGTACTTAGAGTAATCGTGAAGATCTGTGTAGCGTTTCCAGAAGATTTGAGCATAGGCCTTGACTTCGGCGGTAGTCTTACTACCGATCTCTTCCGCAATAGCCTCGTAGTTTTTACGGCCATACTTTGCAGAGGCGTTAACGAATTGTGAAAAATCTCGTCTATTCCAATCGCTGAAGCCTTGCTCCGATAGGCGCTGCTTCTCAGCCTGCTCTTCTTCTGTCAACGGTGTGGCATTGTCGATCTCTTGTTGATCCAAAGCACGCTCTGCCTCTCTATCCGACAACTCATCCTCCGGTCCCTCTGCCAATGGAACTTTATATCCAATTTCCTTGCGGAAATAGGCAGTCTCGCGATCTTGCAAGTCTTGCAGCAAAGGAGGAAAGAATTGATAATCGTGGATTGCAATTTGCTTTGGAGCCCTCGGAGCCTTGGGCTTTACATCTGCAGTCCGACCACCAGTAGAAAGAGCTTGCTTGTAGTACTTGTCCATAGAATATGATTGCTCTTTGCGCTCACGCTTCGAAGGATTGATCCACGAAATACCAATCTCTTTCTTCTTGTTGGTGAAAACCTGGCCGTTCCACTCGTATGCAGATTCCGATGTGAACTTCTGCAGATCATCGATGCCCAATTTCTCGTATCTCGCATTGAGTTCCGCGGTACGTTTCTCTCCATGTTTGAGAATCTCATCGATATCCTCATCGCCAATATCAGCACCCTTTTGAGCCAAAATGCCGGTAGCGCCTTTAGTGTTGAAGACCTTCTCAGCACCATGCTGGATCATGTTGAGGAGTTCGTCTTTGTTGGCCGCAGCCTTTGCAGCAATTTGTGCGCGGCCTTGCTGGATGACAAGCTGGTCAAGGCGAAGTTTTTGTGCAGCACGCTCCAGGACTTTCTCTTCGATAGCGTTCTCAGTGACGAATCTGTAAACGTAGACTTGCTTGGTTTGACCAATACGATGTGCTCTGTCCATGGCTTGCAAATCTGCTTGAGGATTCCAATCGCTATCATAAAGTATAACAATATCAGCACTGGTCAAGTTGATTCCAAGACCTCCAGCTCTGGTAGTCAGAAGGAAGATGAACTTCTCAGAGTCAGGTTTGCTGTAGTCATCGATGGCTGCGATACGATCCTCATGAGCAGTTGAGCCATCAATACGGCAGTATTTGAATTCTCTGAAGACACAGTAATCTTCAAGGATATCGAGAAGTCTGCTCATTTGTGAGAAAATCAGGACACGGCTGCCTTGCTTCTTCATTCGAAGCAAGAGCCTATCCAGCATGACCATCTTGCCAGCATTGAAAACTAGATGCTCATCCGTCGTATACGGAGGACCAGGTTCAGCGCCTTCGAACAGGTATGGATGATTACAACACTTTCGCAACTGCATGACGATATTCAGGAGCCTGGTCTTTGACTCGCGCTTGCCGCCAGCACCGTTGACAGCATCGATATCCTTTTCCAAAATCTTCTTGTACCATTTGACTTGCATATCAGACATTCCAATGTACAAGTTGATCTCCTTCTTTGGCAAAAGACTCTTCTCAACATCACTCTTTACACGCCTTAACAAGAAAGGACGGAGAACACGATGGAGCTGTTGTATAACGGTATCTTGATCAGCGCCTTGCCCAGAAAACCATTGGTCGAATGCCTCGGAATCACCAAAAACGTCTGGAAGTAAGAAGTTGAGTAGCGCCCAAAGTTCGTGAAGGTTGTTTTGTAGAGGTGTACCGGTAATAAGGAGACGATTTCTCGAGTTGAACAGTCGGATAACTTGCGCCAAAGATGACTCCTCGTTCTTAATGCGATGCGCCTCGTCAATTATGATGTATTCCCAAGCGAACTTCTTCAGATGGGACTTCTCTCTCAAGATCATTTCGTAACTTGTGATGCAGACATCGAAGTCCTCGTCAACCAGGCGGTCGTTGATAAGAGCTTGGCGCTCCTCTTTGGCTCCCTGAAGGACCAAAACATTGACTTCAGGAGTCCACTTGGCGAACTCTCTCTTCCAGTTGTCAAGCGTAGACTTTGGCACAATAACTAAATGTGGTCCGGTAATATCCATGATATGTCGCAAATAGCCCAAAAAGGAGATCGTCTGGAGCGTCTTTCCCAATCCCATCTCATCTGCCAAAATGCCCGAGATACCATTTTCGTGGAGCGAAATGAGCCAATTTAGACCTGCTACTTGGTAGTCTCTCATCGTGCCGCCCTTAACAAAGCCTGGTGAGTCTCTGAATACTGTCTCGGCTGATCCCCCTTGTTTTTCGTCCTTCAACAACTCGGCATCTTCTTCGGCTTCAGTCCTCCTACGTCTCTCGTTGACGGCTCCTCCAGCACGGACCTTCGCTTTTGCTTCTGCAGCCTCCCCATTCTGGCGATCAATTTCCACCATAATCTGCTTGATATGCGGGTTTGGATTCGTCTCGATGAAATGTCGGAAAAGATCAGTCAGGCCAAGAAGGTAACGGAAACGTCTAATCGAATCATCTTCCTATAATCGAGCAAGTCAATAACGTCCTGACAAATCTTCATCGTTAGTTTTGATCTCACCTGAGATTGGCCTAAGCGGTCGTGCTTCTTGCCAAAGACGCTGCGGCGCAGTTGTGTCGCCTCGGAACGTCTCCTCCTTCCATCGACTGTTGTCACCTCTCCGACAACACTGCTCGCAGTCGTATTTGGGTTCGTGTCTGAGTCTTCGGTGTAATCTGGGGTCTCATCGACATCCTGCAGCAAGTCATGTCAGTCTCTGGTATTCTCCGGTGGCTACGTCAAGAGGCGGGACAGGAGCTGCTCCTCAAGCATCCTGCCTTCCAAAAAATAGCGTGTGCACTCACCATAGCATCTGTGTGTAATTTGCTAACGGTTTCTGATGCATATGTCATTGAAGTATCTGTATCAGCCCCGCTGAGGCGGCTGGACCGTGAAGGCGCCATCTTCCCGTTGCCCCAGACGCAAGTCTAAGAGTGAGAATGAAGCTGTATATGCAGTTTCTCTAGTTCCTATATCCGATTCGTATACTTTGAGACGGCTGCCAATGGCGCGGCGATGGAATGAGGCAGGCTCGTTGCTACTGTGCGATCTTAGTTGAGTTGAGGTATGAAGATGAAGATGAAGATGAAGATGGGGCAATGGTCCAAAAAGTCGCGACTGGTGTAAATGCTCTCTCTTCCTCTGCGCGTCTCGCCCTCGCTTACCTGCACTTCCCGTCCACTCGCAGCCTTATGCCACAGCCGCGTCCAACGTGACGGCATATCACGTGCACATTGCCCAACAAGACTCACTGAATCATTAATATCGCCATGATGTTATGTTATATGTTATGTTGTTCCCCAAAATCCTCAGCTGCTACTTCCCTCCAGTCCACCTCATAATCACTCATCTATTTTGACACATTCGTGGACGCTGTTGCGACTATTTATTTCGACGATAATTGCCCTCTCCTCCCTCCGTGCTATATTGCGTAGGGTCTGTCCGGTTGAATCTCGGAAGAAGTCTATATCTCGATTTCGACGAACCTCCTTCTCTAGTGCCGCCCGCTTCCTCACGTACCTTTTTCAATCCCAAGTCTTGATCCTCGACGCCGAACAAAGGGACTCAGTACTCTGCATCTTCGATCCTTACACCGATTCTATCTTTCTCGCTGTCCTGAATATCATTACGAGAACTTCATTGCCACAGGACTTCGAGCACAGCCTCCAATCAATCGCCATATATCCCCTCCCCGATCTTGCCCCTCCAGGCACTCCGCATCGAACAACAAACGCAACATGGACTCCATGAGGAGTCTCAACACCTCTCTCCCTCGCACTTCTCCGCCGAAACAGCAAGCACCTAATCCTCCAGAGCAGCTTCTCCAGGCCTTCAAAGACGCTGCCCTCTCCGTCACAAAGCTCTACAAGACAGCCGCTACTGACCAAACGAAGCTGCGAGCAGAAGGCTACCAAGACGCTCTTGACGATTTGCTCATCTACCTCGACAAGGAAGATATTGGCCTTTCTGACGGCGAAGGATGGAAAGTCCGACAGTGGGCTACGGCACGCCTGGACGGCCGAGAGCCGATCACGGAGAGTGATGACGAGATGGAGAAGGATCGAGCATCAAGCCCTGTTCTGCAAAGAAAGCCAAGTGTCACCAGCATGCCCACACGCAATAGCTCGCCAGTGCGTCCAGAATCAGCAGCACCAATACGAGAAGTTCCAGAACCTATTCTTGAGGAGCCTACACCGATACACAGTTTACCTGTGCTTCCACCATCGAGCACGTTCTCTTTCCGCTCAGCCCACCCATATCCTCTAGATTCAGAGATGGCCGATGACAACCAAGCAGTAGTGGATGCAACACTTGTCTCAGCCGCTACAGCATCGCCCTCTATTACGATATCACGATCGAGCCGAGGTGGCTCACGACAGGCGAATAGGGCAAACAGGCATGGTACAAGGAGTACAACAGGTTCAAGAAATGGCAGTGGCGGAGGCGCAGGACAGAAACGAAAGATCAACTTTGGCGATTTTTTCGACATTGGAGATCTGTCAAAAGACGGATTTGGCGGTGGCGGAAAACGTTCACGATTTGCCTGAAACTGTGTCCATATATGATCGATGAGCTGTCATCGTTATCTATATTGGTCTACAAATTCCAGTCCTATCCCGCACATGCATCTGGATATTAGCGCCCCCCATGCGTTGACAGTTTACATATCGATCGCTTGTTACCAATACCCGATTCGATCGCGCAGATCCGATCCCTTTGTTTCTCGGAGCATTCGGTGCAGATGGGTTGCATGGGGTGCATTTACAGGACCTTTGGGGTGTCTTGCCGCTCAACGAAATGCTGAGCCAGGTAGTAGGGGGTTATTATGATATCATGGACGAGAACATGGACGAGGAGCATATAGACATATGGATTGGAGTGGTGATTGATGCATTGTCTGAGCTTGATTTTGGGAATATGCCATAGCTTGAGGTGCATGGATGTCCAGACATTGGATTCCACAGCGGGGGATATGGGGGAGTGGATGTAGATAAAACGCAAATTATATCAATATCATAAACGCTTGAAGACAGCATTTATAATCAGATATGCCTGCAATAAAGCTTTTGAATGTAAACAATTATTGGAATTATACTTACTATTATATGTGAACTTTAAACCTAATGGGCTAAGTAAAAATATATATCCACATAACAGACAAACTAACTTTCTCGATCAACAACAAAATGTGTAAAATGTATCTAGCAACAACCGCAGCGGCAGAGAAAATTGTATCATAAGCATAGCACAAAGCTTCGGTCTTTACAAAGCTCTCATCAAGAGCAAAGAGAGATCAGATATAGTTTGTAGAATGGGCGGTCCGAAATCCTGGAATAGAGTTGGTGACGGATAGCTTGAGCTGGGCAACCAGAAGAGATCGTCGAACTGGATAATGGGAAATATGTTAGTTCTTGCATTCCAGAACCTGAAAGCCTCTGACCTGAGTGAAGAATTGTATGTATGAAATTATTATTAGGAATCCTCCACATCTATAAACCCGCACAAATCTTGAAGTCGAAATGGCCTTTGACAGTAACTGAAGGACAAGGCTGAAGGCACAAGGCTGAGATACAATAAACAGAAGCTCATTGGCCGAGAAACCTCAAATCGGCATTTGCGCTCAGCAACACCGACAATTATTTTGAGCTTCACGATATCGATCGCAAAGTCGCCCACACATTTCCACCTTTCTTCCTCTCACATTCTTCCAAAATCTCAGCATAATGGCGATCACGATCCTTCCACCACCGCCGCCAGCCAAAGACTACGACTCCGACTCCTCGTCCGACTCCGAAGGCGGCGTCGACCTCGATGGCGACCTCGACATGCGTCCCAAGAAGCGCGCGAGACATACGGGATCGAGCAGTATAGTTACGCCCGGGGAGATAGTCACAGATGATCCACAATGGATGAGGTATGCTCCCCCTTAGTCCCACCACCAATCTACAAGCTCTGCCCGTTCTCCTCCTATCGAAATATACAGCCAGCTAACCAAACGACAGAGGCCACGGCACCTACGTCGAGCCCTCCACAACCAACATCCACGCCACCGTCGCCGGCACCATCCAAAAAACCAACAAGCTCCTCTCCGTGCGCCCCCTACGCGCGCGCTACACCCCTGAAATCGGCGACCTCGTCGTCGGCCGCATCATCGAAGTGCAGTCGAAGCGCTGGCGCGTCGACATTGGCGCACCCCTGCTGGCCGCGTTGCCGCTCAGCGCCATCAACCTGCCGGGAGGGATCTTGAGGAAAAGAACCGAGACGGACGAGCTGCAGATCAGGACGTTCTTCTCAGAGGGCGATCTGTTGGTCTGCGAGGTGCAGAGTTTATACCAGGACGGGTCGGCGAGTCTGCACACCCGAAGCTTGAAGTACGGGAAGTTGAGGAATGGAGTCTTCGTGTCTGTGTCGGGCACGGGTGGAGGCGGCGGTGTGGTGCGCAGCAGGAGACAGGTCTGGACGATCGACAGCGCCAACGGTGGGGGGCCCATCGACGTGATCCTGGGAGTAAACGGGTATATCTGGATCTCGAAACATATCAAGACCGCCGATGAGGACAAGGCGGAGATTGGGATCACGAGGATCGAGGAGAGCACGAGTAGTACGGTGTACAGCAGCCAGAATGACGAGATTGGAGCAGAGACGAGACGCGAGATTGCAAGGATTAGGGGGGTGGTGCAGGTGCTTGTGGAGAGGGGGTTGAAGGTGGATGAGGATGTGCTGGTGAAGGGTTATGAGGCCGCGGTGGAGATTGAGAGGGAGGAGGATGGGCCTGGAGGGGACTTTTTGGGGGGAGAGAAGGGGGAGAGGCTGGTGAGGATGTTGAAGGGGGTTGCGTAGGGAATGAATTTTCTTAATGACGACTTTTCTTCATATTTTTTTTTTGGGCACATACCGTGATGTCGTTGTATTGGATGTCAATTTGTGGAGAACGGATATATAATATACGGCCGGTCCTTCTCTCTGGAACAGGGCACGCCGAAGTGTCAACCCTTCGTCCCTTACCTTTTCCCCTACGAGCCTTGATCTCTCCTCTTTTGCTAATCAGTCCACTGAACTCTTCATGCTCATTTTGCTCATCTGTTGTTTTTCGCAGCAGTTAGCATTTTTGAAAGCATTGACAGGAAGCCTCTATACGACAGCAGAAACAGCGGGCGACGGGATGACAACATTGACAATTGCAATGCCTGGAAAGCAGAGCTTCAACAGCTTCAAGATATTTAAATTTACTACGTAGCGGCGGAGGTATGGAACATCTCCCTTTTGCAATTGGGACATCTTGCATTGTGCGGATGAACTAATTCTCGAGGTGGGATTGTTGCTTTTATACCCACTTCCACTACATTGTTTTTATTCGCATATGTACCTCGAGTCTCCCCCCTCCCCCCGGGGGCCGGGGGGGGGATTCGAGGGAGCAAAGCCAGAGTTTCTGAACCATGCTCCTGAAGACGATCAATCTGAGTTGAGAGGATAAAGAGTGTGCAATCACGCGAAACCTCATTTTCTCAACTGAACAACAGCATCAGGACCAATGTACGAACGAAACAAAACATGAGCAGAGTGCTGAACAGATCCCAGGTAGTGGTAGAAAAGATTCAGGTTTCAAGACTGTACTTCTGCCCAGCATCTTCTTCCAAAAGCAGTTCGAGCATGATCTCGAATGGAGGAAGACTAGCAACAGTGGCTGTTGAGTGAGAAGCAAGCTGACAACAAGAAATTCGAAGTGAGAAGAAAGGTTTCTGAATTGTATGGATTCAGAAGCTCTGTTGTTGGATATTTCCGCCTTCATTCCTTGCGGCCTTCCAAATGTCGGCTTTCTTCTTTGTCAGTTCTTGGGAGGATACTTGTTGGACCTGAATGTCAGTGTCTCGAACTGCTGAGATGCAAAGAAGCCATCAGGTCATAGCCTCGTGGTACCACCTTCCAGTCTGATGATGGATCGACGGATTTTGATGTGGTATTTATACGTCTCCGACCTGCGTCAGACCTTGGGATGGCTGTCCGAGGGAATAGAGGTTTTCGAAACTTTGATATTAAGACTTGGAACTCTGCATATGAACTTCACATCGTTGTGGGGGGAACTTCAGTCTGCATCACTCTTTGATCTCCCCAGTCACCATCTCCTTTCCCCAGCCTTCGATTCTAGCTTCTTCCCAATATCTGCTTGAAAATCCTGCGCAATGTCTCAGTTTCTGACATCCATCTGACTTTCATTCCATTCCTTCCCCTCCACTCTCCTCGTATAACGCACAATGATCCACAAAAAGTACGAGTATATACACCACTCTAACCACGCCCTCTAATGCATTTCTGAATAAACGCGAAACAAGATGGGCAAAAACTATATACATGGGTTTGTGGGGGTTTTCCACCCTCCGCTTTTTGGCTGTGTTAAAAAAGCTTGGATGCTCATCAATCCACAGCGTCTGAACAATGAGGTCTGACAGTTGGCATAACGGTAATGGAATATGAACGGGGACAGATGATAACAATGGCAAGGACTTGTGTAGTGACAGTAAAATGGGGTTCTTGAGCAGCTGAAAACGTAGATATTCTGAGGCGCAGGCCTGTAAGCTTTGTCAATCTTTGTTCATCTAACAACGAGGTAGAACTAATGCAGAACACAGAGTGATAATCAAGGATCCTGCTTTCGATTTGAATTTATACCCGTCGAGTTCTTGCTATTATGTCGAGCCTTTACATTCGGCAGCTGCTGGATGTCATTGCCACTGAAGCAGGCGCGCCCCAGGGACGTCAAACGATGGTGTTTGAATGGGTTCTCTCATCCAAAGCTTCCTCGGGCTATTGCCAAATCAGTTTTTGAAGTTCTTGCCGTGTTCCAAAGTCTTAGTGCTGTCCATGCTGGTCTGTTCCTTCCGCAAGTGTTGAGGGATGGTCAAGTCTTCTTAACAGTCGCACAGATATCAACCCAAAAATATTCTACTTTTTAATCTTGATCAGCCAACCCATACAGTCAAAACGCTTCTTTGTTAGAGCTATCTGCTGGTTCAATTTACACAGCTTGTCCATTGCTTGATGTCCAAGCCGCTGTTCCGATCAAGGACAACACCAACGCCTGGTGTATGGCTAAACTGGCGCACCTCGTTGGCCGCTTTGAGAGGCTCAAGGGAGATTTACAGGGAGCGGCTCCTGTCAAAGGGGCTGACAATGATACATCAATACTGGTCTGTTATTGTACCGACCTTATTGCCATCTCAAAGCAGGCTTCCTGATAATGAGAATACGCCTAACAACGCTTTAAAGGACGTTGAACAAAAAGTTGGGTCAACCGTGAGCTGGCTGACAGTATCTAGGGTGATCTTCATGTTTTCTCAGGGACATCCCCAAACAACAGTAGTATATCTCCTCACTTCAATCCTTCGTGTCATCATCTTATTTCTCGGTCACAGCGTGCTAGAGAGTCTTCGAGACGATATTCTGGCAAAGTGATCCATGGAGTTGATCTGAAGCGTGGCATGGAATGATGAAATTATAGAGAACTCCTCGACAACTGGAGCCAGTCGCTCACAGCCCAGCAAGAGAAGAGCGAGACGGACAGAAACAAGCACACTTTGGGACTGGTATATTGGGGCTACAACAACACGAAACAGGGCTGCACGGTCGGGTTTGAGAACCCCCCCCTTTTCCCAACCCCTATCCAATGTACATCTTGGCACTCCGAAGCTTCGAAATCCCAGCATCTCCACATATGAACCTCACCAAACCCTCACATCCCGCTCCACAGCGTGTAACCCAAGCGGAGATGCACGAAGGGCAAGGAAGGAAAGCCTATAAAAACCCCGTCCATCTCTTCCTTTATTCCCCCAATAACGACCTAAGTTTGGAATAAGCGGGACATGTGAGTTTCCTCCACCTCTGCTCTTTCGCGAACACCATAACCCCTGCATTTATACTCTAAACCACCCACCACAGGTATATGTGCTCCACGCATGGAAACCATGAAATGCTGCAATGATAGCAGGGGGTTGGCCGACGGCAGGGACACAGGCAGTAGGATAGATGCGACAGGATGCGGGAAACTGGGAGCAAGAAGCTGCACGTGGCAACAGGGGGTTTATATCCGTTTTGACCTTTGATGAAGGCGGACACCGCCAGTTCAGAATATCTCACAACTCCATTCTCAGTAGTTTCGTTCACGCCAACGACATCCCAGGCTGTGACACCCAATGGAGGAGTGGCGAAACGAGAAATCACAGAAGGCCAATGATCATGAAGCAAATACCTGACCCAGAGTTTTCATCTACCTGACCGAGCTGTCATCTCGCGGGCACCATTTAGATCGTATGGAAGCGTAGAGGGAGAACGGGAGAAAAGGGCATTTTTAATTTCCCGTCCAGATTCATGGCTTGCTTTGATTTGGATGCCACTCCTCCCTGAGAGTCGTATTTATGTGATGACGCGCTATTCTGCGGACCGAGCAGTTCATCACACCAGGAACCCCACATATACGAAAAGGAATCTGAGACGAAAGCAGGAGACTCAGCGCTGGAAATGAAGATGCCGATGCTGAAATGCAAGGTCTTCAGAGCTTCCCCGACGCCCTGGCCTGCAAGTCGCGAGAACCACGATCACCGCACCTCAACGACCAGTCCCAGCTCATACGCTCCCTCGCTGACCCCTCTTCCGCCATCCCCCCATTAACCCTCACCACCTGCCCACTCATCCACCGACTCCCCTCGCCACTCAAAAACGCAACCACCTCCGCCACCTCCTCGGGCTCCCCAATGCATCCCAGCCGACTAAAGCCGCGAATGATCTCCAACTCCCCCTCGCTCTTCCCCCTACAAAACAGCTCCGTCCCCATCGGCCCCGGCGCCACGCCATTCACCCTACCAAATCCTTACTCAGCACCCGCAGCACCATCTGCTCCAACCGCGCCCTTACTCGTGCAGGTCCACCATGGGCAGCACGCCGGCGTTCGCGACCAGGATGTCGATTTTGCCGTGGACGTCCACCGTCTTGGCGACGAGGGCGCGGATGGCGGGGAGGGAGCCGGCGTCGGATTGCACGGCGAGGGCGCGGGTGCAGGAGGTGGGGAGGAGGGGGCCGGTCGCGAGGAGGGTCTCGATGAGCGTAGAGGCGGTGGTGGAGGAGGAGGAGAAGAGCACGACGGAGGCGCCGAGGGAGATGAGCTGTGGTCGTTGAGTTGGTTCTTGCGGATTAAGGTAGAAGCTTAGAGCCGTCGTGAGATCGAAGAGATGTCGAGGCATATCTTGTTCTTGTTTATTATAGTACTGTCTGCTGAGGCGAGGACAGAAGACAAGAGAGACGCCAGCTAGCGCGGGCCGTATAGGGCGTGGATGACATCGCACTCGTCGACGGGTTTGCGAGCGCTCGCTGTGCAGCTCCTAATTTGAGAGTCCGTGGCCTATTATCGTCTACGTGACTTCCAAGGATGCGGAAGACCCCTTGATATATGCCTACTCCGGCGGGCCCCCCCTCATTCACCCCTCGGCATCCGCATCCTCAACGACCCCTCCGCTCTGCACGAGCACCTGCGCAACCTTCCCCGGGCCCCTCCCCAGCAGCTCCCTCACACTCCTCTGCACCCCATCCTGCAGAACACCCTCCGGCCGCACGCCACCAGCACCGTCCGTCCGCACAGTCTCCCTCCCCATCTCCCTCTCCTCATCCCTCACCACCCACCCATCCCTCGCAGTCACATCCCTATGATAGACCTCCACCTCCTCCCCCCTTCCCACATCTCTCAGGGCATACTCCTGCCTCGTCGTCCCCCGTCCCCTCCTCCCCATCTCCGCCTCATACGTCGCCTCCCCCCTCTGCACCGTCTCCACCCTGCCCTCGCCGCCGCCCTGCCCCACCCCCTCCAACCCAGAGGGAAACACGCCGCCTCCCACCTTCCATCCACACGCGGTATTCACCCACGCCTCGATCCTGAGCTTCCCCGCCTCCTCCGGGTCCAAGAAATACTCACTCCGGACATCCATCCGATAATCCAGATCCGCGTCTCCCACCACGTCGTCCGTGAAGCCCTCCGCCCGCCCCGACGCGCCCCGTCGGAGCGAATTCCGCGTATCCTGCGCGACGCCATACCGCGTCAGATGGGTCTTGCTGCGATAATCGGACCACTGTGCGGACCTGACGCGCTGCTGGCCTGATGCAGTGGTGATCAAGGCCTCGTGGGCAATGCGTCCTTCCGCCCTGATTTGGTTCCGCAGCGATACGTTCTTCCCGCCGTCGTCGGTCTCGATCAGCTGCCCGACGACGAAGTGCGCCGTGAAGGAGGTCCGAGGGGGTTCGCCTGTAGTGATCGATCCCGGCTCGTCCAGCCAGAGGAAGATCTTGCCCGTCACGAGCCAGCTGCGTCCGACAGTCTCCATGACCGTCGTATTAGGTGTCGATGGAACATTATTCGTAGCAAATAAGCGGTCGTTATAGCTTCCTTTGCCATCGTCCAGCAAGCCAACGACTTTGATCTCAAAGGTATGCGGCTCGCCGTCGGAGAGAAGGCCCAGCCAGGACGTGATATCGACCTCATACTCCTGCAGATCAAAGGCCTCGATGCCAACAATGGGCCGCCAAAGTCCCGGTGCAACACCGCCAGTGAAGATCACGGGGAAGGGCCATTGCAGGCCGGCAAGGTGGCCGTCAATGTAGACCTGGATTTCCCGCCACGCCGAGAAGCCTGGCAGGGCACCGGTGGTGTTCTTGAAGGTGTCGACGCTAGATTGCAGCACATTGCTCCACCAGAACTCCTCCTCTGCCTGGCCGCACGCGGCAATGGTAAAGACTGCGCGATTCGCATTTCGCGGAAGAGTGAGGGTATTGATGGCTTTCTCGTGAGGCAGGTTAAACACACTTGCAGAGCCCGATTCCGATCGTCGTGCGGAGACGGGTATGATCAAGTCAGCAGCATCAAAGGGTTCGTCACTGGTCAGAAAGGTCGCTGTCAGGGTGGTGTTGAAGAGGCCAGTGTACGTGTCATCCACAAGGTTTCCAAGGTCAAATATAAGTTTCTGCGGCTGCTTCCATAAGTACAAATAGTGTGTCACGTCCTTGACGTATGTCCATTCAATCCCTCCTGCTGTGGGCTCTGCCGTTGAGGTCCTCCAGACTTCGGTGTCCCCAAAATACATCAAGGCCAAACGATCGAATTGCCTTCCTCGAGAGGTAACGGTGAGGTTCATGATGACGCGGTTGAAGTCGCAGGATGGCGGAATGTAATCGCCTGTCACATTATTAGAATCGTCTGCCACAAGACCAGATAAACCAGATCACTTACCAACAAACGGTCTTCCATAACTAAAGCCAAAAGAATGTTCCATAAGCAAAACTGAGCAATTGGCTGCACTTCCATCTGTTCCACTGGCCCTCAAATGGACTGGTGTTTGCACCTGGAAGACTTCCAATACCGAATTATTCGCAGATCCTGGTGCGATACTTGAGCTGAGCCAACCATGCCAGGGCCGCATTCCTGGGCCAAAGAAAAGGAAATACACGAAAGTGAATTGGATTGAAAGGGAGAAAGAAAGTATGAATAGCCAAAAGGCTGACGTGCGTTGCGGTAGGGAACGTCGTGGGCGTTGCCCATCGCAGAACTCGTCTTTCTTGTGGCCGATAGTGATTCCAGCTGTTCCTGCTGGAGCTGGAGCTGGAGCTGGAGACTTCTCGGAGACGATCATGCTCGAGTTGTCGCCAGCGGGATGCATACTTGATACTTGGCTAAACTTATTGATTGCTTTCTGTCGAAAGATGCTTGGGTTGAGCTCATGAGCTCCTGACGGAGCTATGCCTTGTCCTGACGACTCGGTGTTGAAGATGAAGATGAAGATGAAGATGCGAGATTCGTGACGGACGGTGCTTCATGGAGAACATGGGGAGAGAAGGGACCGAGGGGATAAGCCGGCGATAGGCGAGATAAGGCGGCTCAACCAACCACCAAGGTAAAAGTGTCGGATGCCAATGTTTGTTTATATCCAGGGAAACACGTACGTATCCAAGCACCGCGGAAGACTTTTAGAGATGAAGAAATCAAAATCGAAATAACACCATCGAACGAACTCGGCCGCCGTCGACTTGATGTCCGAACAACGATCAATCGCATGCATGGCTGCGACCCATCCACTCAGTCGCGGGACTGCCTCCTATCCTCGCCATTGGGGTCCTTCCAGTTCGGATTCTTAGGAGGAGACGGCGTCGCATCAGAATCGTCGCCATCTTCGGCTGCGCCGCCAGCGGCATCGCCATCACCATCTGGGTCGGGCGTTGGATCGAAGACGACGGGCGGAACGATCGTCGCCTGTCTGCGCGCCTCGTCGGCCCTTTCCTGAGCACCCTCGGACATGCCCTCGGTCGACTCCGATGCGCGGCCCTCGTCGCTGTGGGTGTGCGAGGGCGAAGGCGAGCGTGGCGGCGGGTTGTTCCAGTATCTCTCGACGGCCCTGCGGGCGATCTCGTTGCCGACATACTCGTGCTGGAAGAGGGTGTAGACGCTGCGCTCGACGTGCGACATGATGTAGGAGTCTGGCTCGCGCGTGATGCGCTCGCAGAGCCTGGCCATCGTCCAGCGCAGGATGCGGTCGGACTCGACGTCGGGGCCGTTGGGGTTCTCTCTGCACCTCTCGGCCGCGCGCCGGATCTGCGCATTGCTGTACTCTTCCGGGGCGCCGGTCTGCCAGGACTGGATCCCGGGCGCAGTAGCTACAGCTGGTCCAAGTGGCCCCATGATGAAGATGCCGTTGGTAGGAGGGGGGACGGCGGAAAATGTATGTGCTCGATAGGGATTGTTCGCTCCGTGTGGTGGATGACTGGCAGCATTGGCAGCGTTGGCAGCGTTGGCAGCGTTGTTTCCATTGGGAGCGTTGGCACTGGTGGCATCGTTCACAGGAGTGAATCGGTTGGGTCCGTTTTGGCCATTGTCGCCTTTGTTCGTACCAGTGCTGTTATTGCCATCGTTTCCAGGGCTCTGGTTGTTCATGATGGCTGGTGGTGCTTGATAGACTGGCTCGGACACAAAGGGGTTGACGCTATTCACGTGGTAAGAGCCGATGTCTCCTTGAAGGGCCTGGTTCCAATTGAGAGGATGCCGGTCGGGCTCCTCGAGCTGATCTTTCTCAGATGTATCATCAAGACTGGGAGGAGGTTGACGCGTTGGTTCAAACATGGTGAAGGACGGCAGTTGTTGTATGTAGACTGTAGACTGCACGTGTGGCAGGTGCGAATGGTATTGGTATTGGTATTGGATGTAGGTAGGGTAGGCCTTACTTTCTCAATGTCATTTCGCAGGATTTCGAGTTTAGTTTTCACATTTGAAGAGTCATTCATTGCAAGGTGAGAACGGAGGTGGGAACGGGGGTGGAAGAAAGTATTTATACGGAGCTTCCAAAGGGGCAAGACAGGACTTTCGTGATACCTAGACCATGGGGATTCGAGGAGACAAACCCCGATGCAGGGTTTGTTTACGTCGGGGGCGTTCGGCGTCGCAGTCGAGAACCATCTTCTCAATACGGGTCAAGTGCACGAAGCCGGGTTCTTATATTGAAGACAAAATGAGACGATTATGATCCATCGTGCTCAAAGGAGTACTCAAAGGAGTATGGCTGGCGGAAAGCATATGTGATGTGGAGAGTGCGGAGAGTGCGGCCAGAGGATGAGAAGAGAGGCCGTGTCATCTGAGTTCCGTGGTTGTAGCAAAGGAGAGTCAAACTTCGATAGCTCCGAACCTTATATATCATAGCGATCTATGTCGATGACTATGGACTACGGGCCTAGGGATGCCAGCGCGAACTGGGACATCCGACCATTCACTGGAGCAGCGAATAGCTCAGGCGATCAGTCATATGTGAGTTTGTGAGTTTTATGATCAGCGCGTCGTCGTCAGTCTAGGCTGCTGGAGGAGGAGATCAGGTGACGAGATGATGATGTGAGATGTGATGATGCTGCATGCACTTTCGTGCATGTTGATACTCATACTCATACTCATACTCATAGCGTAGGGGAGTTGTTGCGGTGCCAAAATGTCGAGACTCGAAGCATGCATATGAGAATGAGTATATGTATGAGTATATACATGAGTATACATATGTATGGATATATGTGTCTGGCCTTCCATTCCCCCTGGCAACGACTACTGACTGACTATGAAAAATTGAAAATAAATAGAACAGCAGTCAGCAGCATATGGAGTAGAGTACTAATATATAATAATTTATAAACAATGCTTTAACATAAATTTAAAATACCTACCCAAGTAACTGAGCTCGAACTCGTAGTCATATCATATCATATCTTATCAAGTTATCATACGAAGATGTCGTCATTTCTTATTTCTTATTTTTTATTTTATTTATTTATTTTTAAATTCTTTTTGTATTTGTATTTGTGTTTATATTTATATTTTTATTCTTTTGACCATTCAATACATCATCATAACGTCATATAAAGAAAAGAAAAAACCCGCACTCAGCATAGCAGTCAACGGCAGCATCCGAGCTTCCCATCCACTGCCGCATGCGCCACTGATGGATGGATGGATATGATGCACTGACACTGACAGCTCTGCTCCTCCGTCGCTACGTCATCGCGGGCACTCCATCCCTCCATCCTCCATCCTCCATCCCCCAAATCCTCCCAAAGTCCCCGCCTTCCCGGCCAAAACAGCATGCATCACACTCATCACACTCATCACACTTGACATCTGCAATCTCCATCGTCATAAGCTCACCACAATTACTAAAAAAACCCCCAAAGCCCTTCCTCTCCCCCCTACTCACTTTCTGCCTCCATCGAACTACAACAACAAAAACCCCCTCCCCAGAACCCTCAACCCAAGAACCCAAGAACCCCCAGAGCCATCCCACAAGTCTGAACTCTATTTCGTCTTCTCTCCTCTTCTCTTGTCTTGTCTTGTCTCTTCACTACAGAGCTTCCCTCAAAAAACGTCGAGCTTGAGCATCTTGACCAATTCATAATAGCGACCATCGAGAGCGAGCAGCGAGCACTGTCACCAAATCCTCCACGATGAATATCTTTCAGCTGATCATGCGCACGATCCAGTTCATCTGGATCCTGATCATCACAGCCCTCATCGGCAACGTGCTCGCCGGAAAGACCGAGACTAACTCCGCCGTCAACTACTCCATGTTCGTCGCGGCCTTTTGCTGGGTCGTCTGGTTCTACGGCATCGCCGCCGTCTTCATCGAGTCCATCGCTATCCCCTTACTCCTGATCATCCTCGACACCCTCTGCACTATTTTCACCTTCGTGGCCGGCGTCGTGCTGGCGGCGAAGCTCGACGGAGCGCACAGCTGCAGCAACACCGTGAGTCTACCCCCATCCCCCGTCTCCCACACAGTGTCCATTGAACGCACCGCTGACACCACCAGGCCTACACCCACACCAACTCCATCACGCGCGGGGGGAACAGCCCCAACAAACGCTGCCGCGAGCTGCAGGCCTCCTGCGCCTTCTTCTGGTTCCTCTTCGCGGCCTTTATCGGCTCCATCATCGCCACGGCCATGGGCGGCCTGGGTGGCGGCTTCGGTGGCATGAGAAGGTCGCGTCCTGCGCCAGCCATGTCCCAAGTGCGCGCATAGATACGGTGAGCAGGCTCCGCTGCTCTGCGGCCATCTGGCCATCTCGGCTGAGTTGTCTTGTTACTGACGAGGAACAGTAGCGCGGGCATCTGCGAATGGTTCCTGAGCGCCGGGCTCGTAGGCGCTTCTGGGGAATATCATATCATATATAATAATAACTGGGCGGTGGATGGACGGAGGGATGGAGGAATGGAGGGATGGCGGATGGGAATATCTCTACGGCGAGGCTGGGATATGGCGTGGGGGCTATGAGGGGCGCTGGATTTTGTTTTTGGCTTGGGGGGGTGCTGTGTTATATGAGTAGTAATATCTGGTTGCTGTGTCTCTGGGTGTTGTTGTTGTTGTTGTTGTTGTTGGTGTCGAGCAGCATACGACGAGCACAGCAACTGGATAATGAGGAGGCACGATGGGATGGGATGGTATGGCGACTAGATAATTGAATAAAGGAAGTAATGTGAAATGAAAGCTCAAAAGTCATTGTCTTCTATGTACCTATAGGCCTATGTATAGACATCGGATCGGCAAATAAAGAGCGCATGTCTATTCCCGGGACCGCCGGGCAGGAAAAAGACCCATCGGCCATCCATCACAATGCAATGCGCAAGCCACGCCTCGAACCTTCAAGCAGTCGAACATCAGGATTCTAGGACGCAGCATCGCATCGCAGCGCAGCGCAACCAGCCAGACATGAAAGCGAAGTAATCCGAATTTATTGTTTGTTTACTCCCCTCCCTCCCCTCCATCCATCTTTCTTATCGCCCTCCTATCGCACGCCCTAGCGCCCTCCCATCCATCCATCCACGCAAGCCAACCGCACGCTGAACCGATGCGACCTTCGACCTCGACGCCTCGACTGCTCTTCGGGATATCGCGCGCGACATCGGCATCGACATCAGCATCAGCGACGACTTGGTCTTGTGCTGGGAGCAGGGCGTTCTTCATGGCGACGTTCTTTGGCGGCGAGCGGCGCGGGCCTGGGCCGAGGAGGTTTCGGGCGCTGGATCCGCTGAGGGCGGCGGAGGGGGAGGGGGCCGGGGAGGGGGAGGAGGTGTTGAGCGGGGTGGTGTTTGATGTTGATGGGACGCTTTGGTATGTGTGGCTTTGTTTGGGGGGTTGTGTTTCTTTTTGACTTTTTCCTTCGTGGCGGGCTGGGGATGAAGGGGGTAAAAAAGGGGGTGGGGAGATGGAGATGTTGAGGTCTTGCGACTTATAGGAAGAGATGGGGGGGTTGGGATCGAGTGATTCTCTGAGGCCCTGTGCATCGAAGCCGGCAAGGCTGGACTTGCGATACTCGAGATGCAAACGTGTCTTCGAGTTAAGGCACTGGGGGCAGCGTCACACCTGCGTTGATCTGGATGCTATTGTTACATCTCTCTAAAATTCGTTCTCCGTTGTCTTTCATCCTCATCCTCATCTCCATACCTCTCTCTAGATTCCCCATACCCCTTTTTACCCCACTCTATCTCTCTGTCTCTCCATCCACCCCTCTTCCTCCTCTTCCTTCACCTCTCCACCTCTAACCCTCCCCCAGCGAACCCCAAACGTACATGTTTGCCGAAATGCGCCTCGCAGCCTCCATCCCCACCGGCAGCGACATCCTGCACCACATCTCGGCGCTGCCGTCCGCCTCGCGCGAGACGGCCATGACGGCGATCCGCGCCGTCGAGACGCGCGCCATGGCGCGGCAGGTCGCGCAGCCCGGGCTGCAGCCGCTGATGGCGTACCTGGACGCGCGCGGCGTGCCCAAGGCGATCCTGACGCGCAACTTCGACGAGCCGGTCGCCCACCTGCTCGCCAAGTTCCTAGCCGGCAGCGTCTTCGACCCGATCGTGACGCGCGCCTTCGAGCCGCCGAAGCCGGCGCCGCACGGCCTCTGGCACATCGCGGAGCGGTGGGGGCTGGGGCAGGGCAGGGGCGCGGCGAGGGGGTTGATCATGGTTGGGGATAGCTTGGACGATATGACGGCGGGGTATCGGGCGGGCGCGGCGACGGTGCTGTTGGTGAATGAGGTCAATGCGCATCTGGCGGAGCATGAGCACACGGACCTGTGCATTTCCAGGCTGGATGAGCTAGTGGAGGTGTTGGAGAGAGGGTTTGTGGGCAGGGTCGAGAGGGACGAGGAGCGCGATGATGTGAGGGAGAGGGCGGAGGGCGTATTGAGGGAGGGGAGGGGGGAGACGTGAAGAGGGCGGAGGGGAGTGGGGGGATTTCTGGAGCGAGCGGGATGAGAGAGGCTTGCAGGATGGCTGGCGGGCGGAGACCATACATATCACGATTGAATCCTACGTTTCTCGAACCACGAAAACATCCACACCTCCAGCGAACACATGACTTCCCAGCTGCTGATGGAAGACACGCACGACTCATAGGTATAGCAACGGTAAGTGGCACCTCGTTTCTCTCCTCACCACATCCTAACTGGCCTCCACTCCCCTCCCCTCCTCTTCTCCCCATCACCGCGCCACCGCGCCACCGCTCCTCCGCTCCCCCTCGATCCTTCAAAACGCTGCATATCAGGCGCGCTTGTCTTGAAATCGTCCGTTCCGCGCGCATCCTACAACCTTCATCAAGGTTTATGATAGATGCGCTCCCACCTCGCTCGCCTCTCGCGCAACCACATCATTGAGTCCGTGGACCCACGGGGTCGAACCGCCCACAAAAGCAACGGCATCCGCCTCGAGGGTCGAGAGATCTCCCAGCAGGTCACTGTCGATTATCCAGCAAAATACGATGCTGAATATACGAGGACGATGATTGCTGCTGAGCTAGCAGGCATGCCGCGTATGATCAGCTACTCTGAAATGGCACCATATTCTCGTTCTCGTTCTTGTTCTCGCCGCTGTGGAGGACCTCGTCGCTGTTGCTGTCGCTGTCATCTCCCTCTCTCCGTCATCTCTCTTCCACCGTCGCATCGCACGCAGCTTTTCTCGGAGCCGACGAGGGTGCTGAATCTGCGGCGTCTCGCTCTCCCCCATCCGCCTCTCCCTTCCACTTGTACCCCACAGCCTAGCTTTTGTCCTAATGCAGGTGAGTGCGTATAATTATTGCTGGTGATGGTGCCAGATCTGTCTCCTGCGCTTGTGACGTGCTGCTTTTGTAGCTGGCGATTAGTGAGCTTGTCCAAGGGTGGAGGTGGAGGTGAGGCGATTCGCTGAGATCCAGGTTCCTGCTGATAGACGGTGTCTGCGCGGAAAAGATAAGACGGCCGGACCGAGTTGCGATCTCTGCATTGGCGAACTGTAGCCAAGAGAAAGACCAGATGTCAGCTCTAGATGGGTATGTACCTATGATCTGCAGCTCGCGATGTGAGAAACTAAACATGGAATGTCCACATCTTGATTTCACGGTGTCAGCTGGGAAATGGTGGTCTCCCCCCCTCTCTCTGGTATTTCTCTCATCTACATATATGTCCTGCAAAGCCCCGATTTACGAGTCACGACTCCTCCGCGTGAGCTATGAGTATAAATCCCCTCGTCCTCCTGCTCCGATGTCTCCATCAACACATCCGCATTGAGTCTATCTACGGATCATGTCTTCTGCGCCTCCGCATCTTCTCTCTCTCTCCCCCCTCCACACCCGCGATTTAACCTCCCCTAGAATTTCCCCACTCTGGCAATTCCTACCACCGCTTCATCAACGCTGTCATCGTCATCGCCACCCTCGTCGACGAGGCATTCCCGTCACCGCGCAGGCCTGAACGCACGGTAGCGAGTCTCGTCCCGCGGCGACGGTGACGGTGACGCGACAAGAGCAGCCAGCCGCAAGCTCCACGACGGATCCTGCGCTCCGTCGACGTTTCAACTCGGGCTCATGCTGGACTTGACGAATTTCTTTCTTGGTCTGAGAGGAGAGGAGAGGCAGAGTGGGAAGGGAGAGGCAGACAGAGGGGGATTTTACGCGGTCCAGCGCGATGCGGTCTCGGCCCTTAGACGCTTGCTTACCTGCCTTGAAATCACCGACTCCGCTCCGACTTCCTCTCCCATTAACCGCTCTCGAGACGACCCATCCACTCCTCAGCCCCCTGCCGGCCTACAAAACACCGCTCTCGCATCCTGCCTTTGGTCTCGGAGTCAACGGCTGATAGAAGGATTCCGAAGCTATGTTTGATGCCGTCGTGGCCTTTGAGATCTGGGTTGGCAGAGGCTGCGTCCTGCGCCCCAAGAATATCGGTAGGAGGAGGCGGGGTGGGTTCGTGATGTTGCTGTGTTATTGTTGGTGGAGATCTGCTGCTGCTGCTGGCGACCCCTTGTTGTCGCTGCTGGGTCCAGGGCTTTGGCGGGGCTGGGATGAGTGGGTGCTTTTGGTGTGTGGGAAAGGTGTGTGTGGTGTGTCTCGGGGGTAGAAAAAGAGGGGGGGATATAAAACATGAATCAGCCTCCTTCGAGGAATGGGGGCTTCGAAGAGGGCCGACCCTTGGGGGAGACGTGATCTGTGCTCTTCTTATGATGTGTGAATATTTTAAGGAAGAGGATATTAGAGGAAGAAGAGGCTGTGAATGAAGAAGAATGTATATATATATATATATAACCTACCTCCTGTTCAGCAAGCAGAACACGTATCTGTGTGGAAGGATGCTGTGCTAGATATGCGTGCGATACGCAGAAAACGAGACATAGTTGATCACCTGCCTGCATATAGCGAAAATAGACGGAGCTTCCAGGTGATCACGTGCATCCATATATATAGCGAATAGGTTATGAAGAAATCCAGTCAACCTCGAGAAGCAAAACAGGGAGAAACAGAAACGCCCTCTCTCGACATGCACACCTGCCTCTCCCCATTTCCCATGCTCTGAGAGCACGTGACACCAAACATCCCTCTCGCTCAATCACGTGCCGACGCCTGCAGACGGCCGGCATCCGGAGGGAGGCTTCGCATCGAAAGAGGCGCAGACGATGATGAGTGATGGGATGGGGCAGGGCAGGCAGGGCAGGGCAGGGCGAGACGAGACGAGACGGCGGCGGTTCCTCATTTCGCGGAAAGGATGCGGGGGTGGGCAGGCAGGAGATTGCGGCGGTGGTCGCTGCTACTTTGGGTGTTTGGGGTGGGTTTTGCATGGGAAGGAGGATGATGGGGGGGAGATGGAGATGGAGATGATGACGATGATGACGATGAAGATGGAGATGGAGATGAAGAGATATATGAAGGTAGATGAAGATGAAGATGAAGATGAAGAGATAGATGAAGGTAGATGAAGATGAAGATGAAGATGAAGATGAAGATGAAGAGGTATATGAAAGAAGGCGTGGAGAAGGATTTAACCTTCGTATAGGGGTATGTCCATGTATAGATGTATGTCGGTCACGGGAATTGGAATTGGAATTGAAAGCAGCAGAGAGACCTTGTGTTCTGGAAATGACTGAAATGGCTCCTTTGACGATCATAGGTACATATAAGTACTGCACATACACATATGTACAGTGTAAGTACATAAGAGATACTTTAGATACTCTTACCGTATTTCTCATCTTATGGACTTATGTACATAGGTACACACATACATGTACATATGCATTCATACGTACCGACATTGATCACCGCAAGCTAACACGGCTGACTGGTGGTTGGCGTTGTCGATTGAGGCTGTGCAATGTCTTGGGATGCTACAATGTAGACATACGGAGTATATGTATGTATATATTTCTGATGACGATGACGACGACGAGGTGGACGGACATGGACATCTCACGCCTCCTCGTATTGTTTGCATCTGCATACACACATATGTACATACCTTCATAGCACTGTAGATAGTCAGCAGCCAGCCATATTGTATGTATTGTATGTCCATTCATAATGACAAAGAGGTAAGAGGTAAGAGGTAAGAGGTAAGAGGTCGAAAGAGGCCATTCCCGTATTCCTGTAATCCTGTAATCGTTGTATGATGCCCGTATTCCCGTATTTGATCTTGTATTAGTTCTTTTCTTTTCTTAGATCAGAAAAGCGTGGCAGCCGCGTAATGCCATGGCCGCTCTCGCTTCAGCGTTGAAGCAGTCGAAACACGCTGTGGAACTGCTAAGGCCACTGCCGGGCCACTGCTGGGCCACTGCTGGGCCACTGCCACTTTACTGCTAAAACCACTGCTACTTTACTGCTAGAACCACTGTTACTTTACTGCTAAAACCCCTACGATCAGCGCCTGTCTGCTAGGGAGAGAACAACCTACCCAACCTACAATCTACAACTCCATTCACGACATCTCTCCTACACACATTCTTCTCCCCTCATCGACTCCCACTCCCACTCCCACTCCCAACTCCCACCTCCCACCTCCCACCTCCCACCTCCTCCATTGTTGTTGTTGACGACGACTTTACACCATCCTTTTCCATATCTACATATCTACACATCTACACATCTACACTCGTTCGTCGTTCAGGAACCGACTCTCGCTCCCTCATTCACTCATCCACGCCGTCACTCAGTCACTCGTCCGCCCCTGGCCAACCTCCCCCATCCGTCACATCGTCGCATTCTCCGTCCGTCCCGAAGCCTCCTTCCATCGACACTACATTCCATCCATCGCGACATTACGTACGCCTACCATCTACCATCTCCTGCCCTCCTACCGCCCGCATCATCGGTTGAAAGCGAACAGAGAGATCACAGAGGGTGCGCGAAAACCTTTCAGGAGGTCTCGATGATCTGATCCGAAGTCTGGCTTATTTACAACACCACCACAACCACAACCACCACCACAACCACCACCACTCTCTCACAGGCCCGTCGATTCCGACGTAGTCGCCCATCATGCGCTTCTCAACACTCTCCCCCTTCGTCGCGTCAACCTCGATACTCTCCCTCATCTCCACTGCCGCCGCTACAGACCGCCTCATCCAGTCCTCCTCCCTCAATACCTGTGTCGACAACTCCAACTTCACGGCCAGTCTCTTCAATGTCATCTTCACACCCAGCAACAACACCCTCGCCTTCGACGTCGCCGGTATCTCCACCCTGACGGGAAACTTCACTCTCAATGTCGAGGTCGCCGCATACGGCTACGTCGCCGTCAAGCAGACCATCGACCCTTGCACGAGTGGTCTGGACGGCATGTGCAAGATGCAGCCGGGCCCCATCGATCTGACCTCGAACATTGTCCTCTCGGACAGCGTTGTCAAGCAGATCCCCGGCATCGCCTATACCATTCCGGATCTCGACGCGACGGTCCGTATCAACATCAATTCCAAGGCCAACCCGACTGTGAGCATGGCCTGCGTCGAGGCGCGACTCTCCAATGGACAGACGGTTGATCAGAAGGGTGTCGGTTGGGCGACCGCCGTCATTGCTGGCTTGGCCCTCGTCGTATCAGCCGTCGTTGCTGGTCTCGGTCATGACAATACGGCCGCCCACATTGCCGCGTACGCCCTCTCCCTCTTCGGATACTTCCAGGCCGTCGCCATCGTTGGTCTCACGGCCGTTCCGCTTCCACCAATCGTCCAGTCGTGGACCCAGAATTTCCAGTGGACTATGGGCATTATCGAGGTCGGCTTCATGCAGACCATCGCGACATGGTATCAGAAGTCGACGGGCGGAACACCGGCAACGATCCTCAACACCCTCACGACCACCTCCGTCCAGGTCCAGAAGCGTTCGATGGAGGAGACTTTGAGACTTCTCACCAGGGCGCATGACCTCAGCAAGCGTACGAACAATCAGAACACGGTCAATTCGATCACCGGGACGTATATTGTCAAGGGGATTGACAGAGTGGCCTTCCGCGCTAATATGGAGGCAACGAACGTGTTCCTGACCGGCCTGATATTCTTCTGTGTCTTCGTCGTCGGCACGATCCTCTGCGTTGCGGCCTTCAAGGGATTCTGCGAAGTTGCTGTCAGGTCGAAATGGATGAAGAGCACCAAGTTCCAGGATTTCCGTAACGGCTGGCTGATCGTCTTGAAGGGTATCATGTTCCGCATGGTTCTCATCGGATTTCCTCAGATGACCATTCTCTGCCTCTGGGAGTTCACGAGAGTCGATTCACCTGCCGAGGTTGTCCTCGCCGTCTTCTTCTTCTTCGGCATGGCTGCGACACTGGCGTGGGCAGCCGTGAAGGTGGTCATGATTGCCCGCAGATCGCAGCAGATGCACAAGAACCCGGCATACATCCTCTACTCGGACCCCACTGCTTTGAACAAGTGGGGTTTCCTGTACGTCCAGTTCAGAGCTACCGCCTACTACTACATCATCCCAATCCTGGTCTACATCCTCGTCAAGGGCATGTTCGTCGCCTTCGCCCAGAAGAGCGGAGCTACCCAAGCGATCGCTCTGCTTATTATCGAGGCGATTGTGTTGGTTGCCGCAAGTGTGCTGAGACCATGGATGGACAAGAGCACCAATACCGTGAATATCGCCATCTGCGCCATCAACTTCGTCAACGCAATCTTCCTGCTCATCTTCTCCGATGTCTTCGACCAACCTGCCTTGGTCACCGGAGTCGTCGGAGTCGTCTTCTTCGTCATGAACGCAGTATTTGCACTTGTCCTGCTCATCCTCGTCATCGTGTCTACAGTCCTGGCCTCGATCCGCAAGAACCCAGACACCCGTTACCAGCCCATGACGGACGACAGAGCGTCTTTCATCAAGTCCCAGACCCAACTCACGACCGAGCTCGATGCCCTGGGAGCGACGGCGAGAGGCGATATGAAGACTGGATACAAGCCAGGTCTCGACCTGGACGACGACAACGATTCCTGGGATTCGGACTCCATGCACCGCCAACACGCCGCCAACATGCCGCTTCCTCCCTCGACTGCAAACTCTCGCGAGATCCCACGCTCACCGATCGATCCCTCAGTGCCGCTCTTCCCTGCAGGTGGTAGTATATCCGAGAAGACGCCATACCAGCAGAGCTCGAGGGTGTACCAAGGGTCATTTGCCGCCGAGACGAGGCACAATAGCGATGCACCGCTTGTGGAAGGACAACAGATGCGCTCGACAAACGACTCGCCTATACCTTATGGTGTCCCGAGAGGCTCGGGGACATCCCTCGCGTCGGGTCCGTACAACCGGGCGAACACAGCCAGTCCGTTAGGATACCGGAGTCAGAACAGTGCTAGGTATGTGCCATCATTTCCTCATCCGTCTCGCGATCTATGCAAAGAGACAAAGACTAACACATCGAAGCAGTCCCTGGCAACGGGGCGCCGGCTACGACCATTAGATAATATCACGAGGGGGGGTCATCATTTCACGGCGTTCCATCGACATTTTGGAGGGAGAGAAAAGAAGAGACATCTCTGTGGAGCCAGCTTCTGCCTTTCTTGATATCTTTGGCATAATTGATCCGTCTTCGGACCTTTTCGAAGGAGGATCTGGCTGGGATTGTAGAGGAGGAGTGGCACATATTTCTTCACGCTACACGCACGCATATCACTGTGTGCGTGCACACACACACACACAGAGCACACTTTCATAAATGGGATTCGGCAGAGAGAGATACGGGCGTCTCGGGGCTTATCATAGTGCCCACTGAACCTAGTCACAGCTGGAAGGAGGGACAGGGCAGGAGTTCTCTCTCTCTTTTTTTTCTCCGTCCTTTTTTCTTATTCATGATATTAGCAGTCAGTCAGTCAGTCAGTCAGTCAGTCAGAATTTCCCTTTCTTTTCTTATGTCCAGTGGGAGGGAGGGGAGGGATGCGAGCATTGCATTTAGCTGATGGGTGGGAAAATGTGGTGGATGAGGGAGGGAAGGAAGCGGAGAGGAGGGGTTGTATATGAGCCACTTGCTGAGGCAGCGCAGGGCATGGCGGAGGCAGTGGTGTATGATATAGGATAGGATAGGATAGGATAGGATAGGATAGGATAGGATAGGATAGGATAGGATAGGAGTAATGCTGAAATCCCAGAGAGAAATCTTGAGGTCAAGAAGGGCTATATGTATTGTGCAGATTGTCTTCGAACGCTGCGCATACATCGAGATATCTAAGGAGCCACCTACCCTAATCTAACGTCAGTGTACTGCACCAGATCACATCACATCACATCACATCATGCGGGTGTACATACATACCTACGTATGACGATCTGAGCCAAAGTCGTTCTCTGGGGGGGGCGGCGGCGGGACCTCCCTCCGGTCGCTCGGCAAGCGCAAGCCTGCCAGCCAGCCGACCCGGGAAAATCCCGGGGACCGCATCCTCACACGCAACCTCCCTCCCATCCTCAACACCACACCACACCACGCCACACCGAGTCCGCACGCATCCAGCAAGCAGCGTCGCAGGCCACGATGACGATGTCGATATCACTATGCGCCGCGCTGCGGGCGTTCAAGCCGCGTCCGCAGCAGCAGCAGCGCCAGGCCCGCGTCTCGATCACGCGTCTGGCGGCAGCAGCGCGCTCGCCGCGCAGACAGTTCACGTCTGATCGGGGGAGCGGGTCTGCAGAGAGCTCGGGATCAGGCTCCGGCGCGGAGATGGAGGTCGGCGAGCTGGAGGGGGGCAGTTTCCGGATCGAGCCGCTGCCGCGGAGCGGGGAGGACGCGGCGACGATGCGGGCGCGGTTGCTGTGTGCGTGACTCCCCTGCCCTCCCTTCCCTTCCCGTCCGTTGCGAAGAGGGAGCTGACGCGAGAGAACACACAGACCAGTCGCGCAAGCGCGGCACGCTGGAGTCGGACCTCCTGATGTCGACGTTCGCGGACGCGCACCTGGGCGGCATGAGCCTGGCGCAGCTGGGCGAGTACGACCGCTTCCTGGACGAGAACGACTGGGACATCTACTACTGGGCGACGCAGGAGCCGGCGGAGGCGGAGGTGCAGCAGGCGGCGCGGCGGCCGGGCGAGGCGCCGGGCGCGTACGTGGGCACGCAGGGCGATGCGCGGAAGGTGGTGCGGCCGGCGCAGGGGGAGTGGGCGCAGACGGTCGGGACGTTCAAGCCGCTGTATCGGCCGGTGCCGGAGAGGTGGAGGGGGAGCGAGATTTTGGGCAGGCTGAGGAGGCATGTTAGGGAGAGGTCGGCGGGGGGGGTGGGGGAGGGCGAGGAGGCGGGTGGGGGAGGTGAGTCAGCTGCGGTGGGGGGGAGGGGGGACGTGGCTAACTGGGATGTAGGGATGGCGTTTATGCCGTCGGTGAAGAATTTCGATGCGTAGATGGACGGCATGGGAGGATGCAATGGGGTGGGAAGGGGGGGGAGCACATATGAGAGGGATGGGATGGGATGCGATGGGATGCGGTGGATGGACCAGTGTATAAATATGTATCAACATGCTACGATATGCCATGCTCTGCCCCCGCTCTCCCCTCGCACCTGCCAGTGTCACTATTACCGATGCTTCTGATGCCGTGGCAAGCCAGAAGGCGAAAGGCGATGCGATCGTGTGCTGAGGCAGTATATGGGAAGAGGCGTGAGTGAAGCGGAGGCCGAGGCCAGGCGAGATGCGTGCGACCCAACGACCGTTCGTTCGACTTTGGGAAGCCGATAGCAGCACAGAGGAAGGGCCGCGACCGCGAGTACGCCATCGCATCGACGGCATCTTAGAGGTCAGATCGTGCGCGAGATCAGCCCGGCACCCGCTCGCTTCCCCTCGTGCATCGTACCTGAAATAGTTCGAATTCCTTCCCGTGCTCGATTAGGGACCCTATAGACTTGCATACATGCGTGCTGGCCAGCTTGCGATTTGGGGAGGTTATGGAAGGACAAGTCCAGCGGTCCTCGCTGCTTTGTTTCCATCCCCAACTGATCCAGGTCGCCCCAGCACGGAAAAAGGTCCTTTTGGCTCCTTGCACTCATTCACTCACTCACGTAAGTCACCTATTTAGGTAAACAAGATGTGTAAGCTAAGCTATATAAACTACGAATACAAATCTCTCCCATCACTCCGTCTGTCCGTCCGGGCTGAAGGAGTGGTATAAGCCCCGCCCGCCTTGACTGTCAAAAAAATACATTTCACGCCTTCCCCCCGCTTCCTACCCAACAACAATCACCCCCACCGTCCCACAACCACCTCACCTCCCCCCCCCCCCCCCCCCCCCCACCCCCCCCCAACCCACAAAATACACAAGCATAACAACCCACCCCCACACACAACAACAGATGAAGTCACCCAACTGTTC